>ERZ1034915.1373-NODE-1373-length-13469-cov-14.331668_pt1 | contig 13469 bp, 7 predicted proteins | sample MGYA00520592_ERZ1034915 | MGnify/ENA primary metagenome ERZ1034915 (study PRJEB33766, sample SAMN09781787) | gut metagenome | biome: gut microbiome | host: Homo sapiens | place: Madagascar | study: EMG produced TPA metagenomics assembly of the PRJNA485056 data... | reverse complement strand
TTATTATATATGGTATTTCTTCTGATAATTTCTCTTTGATTTCATCGGTGCCCCATGAAAGGAATCGGTTCCTCTTCCGATGTGCGGGCCACGGCTGCCGCCATGATAGCTCTCGTGGAAGCTGGCTCCGCCGCAGTACTCGCTCCAGCGGGCACGGATTCTATCCACATAATCAGCCGTCTCGGTGCCTCGCATGTAACCGTATTTCACTGCCGGGTCACAATAGTAGGCTGGTTGCGACAGTCGGAGCACATATTCCCTTACGTCGCCCCAATTTTGCGAGTTGCCACCGTGCTTCCGGGTCAGCGCCATCGCATCGCGGATATGATGGAAGCCGCCGTTGTAGGCAGCAAGGGCAAAGAGTACGCGCTGCCCTGGGTCGCCCACATCGCTGAAGTGTCCCTGCAGTTCTGCCATGTATCTCGCAGCCGCAGCCACATTAGCCTCGGCATCGTGGATGGCACTCATCGGCAAGCCCAGGTGCGAGGCGGTGGATGGCATAATCTGCATCAGTCCGCAGGCACCCGCCCACGATTTGGCATTCGCATCGAAGCAACTCTCCTGGTAACACTGAGCCGCCATCAGTCGCCAGTCCATGCGAGCCGTTCCGCTGTATCTCATGAAGAGATGGTCGTAGCGCGAGATGACACCCTTCGAACGGTTCAGAAACGGAGAATACACGTGGCGGCGGATGCTGGCTGTAGAGAGCAGGAAGGTTTCCTCCTTCTTCACCTCGGCTATCATCTTCGGCTTGAACCATCCGTTCAGGGTATCGGCAAGACTCTTGTTGCCGCCAATCACCGCCCACTGCGTCTTCCCGTTATCGGGAGTAACGCCGCAGAATTGCAGGTCTGCTGCATGATTCCCATCAGGAAGAGTCTTTCCACCTTTTGATATATGGCGGGGCAGTGGCACGGCGATGATGTCGCCTTCTCCCTTCTGCAGTCTCTGAATCATCTCGGTGGTATCCTTACATTCCTCCACTCTCAGCGATACGCCAATCTGCTGGGCAAACTTCTCGCAGAGCAGGTATTGCAGACCCATGCCGTGGTTGTGATAATCATAATAGGTGGTAGGACCGTTCACGGTGAGCATGATGAGCTCGCCGTTCTCCTGGATGTCTTCCAGCGAGAAACCCCGCTGCCGGTTGCCCTTTCCGTTGGCATCATCCAACCCATCTCCATCGGCGTTTCCATCTTCTTCAGAATCGTCGATGCCATCCACTTCGCCCACGGGAGTACCCCATGGCGTGAGCTCCTGCTGCGGTTTCTTATCAGCGCAACTTGAGAGCAAAAACAGTGAATATAATGCGTATAAATATAACTTTTTCCTCATTGCGACTGCAAAAGTACTAAAAAATTGAATATAAGTACGAAATTATTTGCATATTCTAACAATTTTATGTACTTTTGCAATGTTTTTCAAACAAAATACAGAAATATGTTACGAATAGCAGTACAAAGTAAAGGTCGTCTGTTCGACGACACAATGAATCTTTTAGCAGAGGCGGACATCAAGGTAAGCGCCTCAAAGCGCACTCTTCTGGTGCAGGCAAGTAATTTCCCTCTGGAGGTGCTCTATCTCCGCGATGACGATATTCCTCAGAGCGTAGCCTCTGGCGTTGCCGACATCGGTATCGTGGGTGAGAATGAATTTGTAGAGCGTGGTGAAAACGCACAGATTATCGACCGATTGGGTTTCAGCAAGTGCCGCTTGAGTCTTGCCATCCCTAAGAAGATTGATTATCCAGGATTGCAGTGGTTTAATGGCAAGAAGATTGCTACTTCTTATCCTAACATCTTGCGCAACTTCATGAAGAAGAACAATATCAATGCCGACATTCACGTCATCACTGGTTCTGTGGAGATTAGCCCGGGTATCGGTCTGGCAGATGGTATCTTTGATATTGTCAGCTCTGGTTCTACACTGGTAAGCAACAATCTCGCCGAGGTTGAGGTAGTGATGAAGAGCGAGGCTCTGCTCATCGGCAACTGGAAAATGGATGATGAGAAGCATCAGATTCTCAACGAGATGCTGTTCCGCTTCGAGGCTGTACGCTCTGCCCAGGACAAGAAGTACGTGATGATGAATGCCCCTAAGGCGAAGGTAGAGGAGATTACCCAGGTATTGCCTGGTATCAAGAGCCCTACCATCATCCCATTGGCAGACGAAGAGTGGTGCTCTATCCACACCGTTCTCGATGAGAAGCGCTTCTGGGAAATCATCGGTAAGTTGAAGGAACTCGGTGCACAGGGCATCCTGGTGACACCAATTGAAAAGATGATATTGTAACATTGAACTGTTTGCAAAGTTCAATGTATTAATAAATTTCAAAGTATAATAAGGAATGAAGGTAATAAAGTATCCTGCAAAGGAGGAATGGAGCGAGATTGTAGAACGCCCACACCTGGATGTATCGCAGTTGAATGCGACCGTACAAGGTGTACTCGACGATGTGAAGAACCATGGCGATGAAGCCGTGAAGCGTTACGAGGAGAAGTTTGATCATGCCCATCTCGATTCTTTGGCTGTGACTGAGGCTGAAATCGAAGAGGCTGAGCAACTGGTTTCTCAAGAACTGAAAGACGCTTTGCACCTCGCCCATCATAACATTGCCGCATTCCATCAGAGCCAGAAGTTTGAGGGCAGCAAGGTGGAGACCTGCGCTGGCGTAACCTGTTGGCAGAAGAGCGTGGCGATAGAGAAGGTGGGATTGTATATCCCGGGCGGAACGGCACCTCTCTTCAGCACCGTATTGATGCTCGCTACCCCTGCCAAGATTGCAGGCTGCAAGGAAATCGTGCTCTGTACTCCTCCTAACAAGGAGGGAAAGGTGAATCCGGCTATCCTCATGGCGGCTAAGATTGCAGGCGTGAGCAAGATTTTCAAGGCGGGCGGCGTGCAGGCCATCGGCGCGATGGCTTACGGAACGGAGAGCGTGCCTAAGGTATATAAGATATTCGGACCGGGCAATCAGTTTGTCATGGCGGCAAAACAGCAGGTTTCCCTGCACGATGTGGCTATCGATATGCCGGCTGGACCATCAGAGGTTTGTCTTATCGCAGATGAAACTGCCAACCCTGTGTTTGCAGCTGCCGACTTGCTGTCGCAGGCTGAGCACGGCTTCGACTCGCAGGTGTTCTTCATCACTACCTCCGAAAAGGTTTTGGAAGCAGTGAAAAAGGAAGTGGAAGTGCAGTTGGAGCGATTGCCTCGCAAGGAGATGGCGCAGACTTCGCTGGACAACTCCAAGTTCATCCTCGTTGAGAACGAAGAGGAGGCCATCAACCTTTGCAACACCTACGCCCCAGAGCATCTCATCATCGCAACTGCCGATTACGGGCAGCTTGCCGAGAAAGTGGTGAATGCGGGCAGCGTGTTCCTGGGCAACTATGCGTGCGAGAGTGCCGGCGACTATGCCAGCGGTACCAACCACACCCTTCCGACCCATGGCTATGCCTTGGCATATAATGGCGTGAACCTTGACAGTTATAATCGTAAGATCACCTTCCAGCATCTCACGGAAGAAGGTATTCGTAACATAGGCGATGCTGTGGTGACGATGGCGGAGAACGAGCAGTTGGAGGCGCATGCCAATGCCATGAGATTGAGAGTTAATAGCCTAAAATAATTTAAAAGAATGAAAGATTTAAAAGACTTGTGCCGAGAAAACATTTGGAACTTGGCACCATACAGTTGCGCTCGTACGGAATTTGCTGGCAGAAATGCCCGCGTCTTCCTCGATGCCAACGAGAATCCATATAATGACCCGTACAACCGATACCCTGATCCGTTGCAGCTGGAACTGAAGAAGCAGGTGAGCAAGATTAAGGAGGTTCCGGAAGACCAGATTTTCCTGGGCAACGGTTCGGATGAGGCCATCGACCTGGTTTACCGTGTGTTCTGCCGTCCGGGCAAGGACAATGTGGTAGCGATTGCGCCTACATACGGAATGTATGAGGTGTGTGCCGATGTGAACGACGTGGAGTATCGCTCCGTGTTGCTCGACGAGAACTATCAGATTTCTGCCGAGAAAATCATCGATGCCTGCGACGAAAACACCAAGGTGGTTTGGTTCTGCAGTCCTAACAACCCTACGGGCAACCATATCAATCGTGAGGCGATAGTAGAGGTGCTCCGTCTGTTTGATGGCATTGTTGTAGTAGATGAGGCTTACAGCGATTTCTCTACCGAGCGAACCTTCCGTGGTGTACTGAAGCATTTCCCTAACATGATTGTGCTCAATACGATGAGCAAGGCGTGGGGTTGTGCGGCATTGCGCCTGGGTATGGCGTATGCGAGCAAGGAGATTATTGATATCTTCAATAAGGTGAAGTATCCTTACAATGTGAATCTGCTTACCCAGCAGCAGGCACTTGAGGTTTTGAAGGCACCGCTGAAGAAGGATGAGTGGGTGAAGAACATCCTGCAGGAGCGTTCTAAGGTGATGACTGCCTTCCTGGATTTGCCTATCACCGTGAAGATTCATCCTACGGATGCCAACTTCTTCCTGGTTCAGGTGACGGATGCGCAGGCCATCTACGATTATTTGGTGGCTCAGGGCATCATCGTAAGAAACCGCAACAAGGTTCAACTTTGCGGCAACTGTCTGAGAATCACCATTGGTAACAAGACAGAGAACGCCGAGTTGCTCGGGGCGTTGAGACAATATTAACCCCTTAATGATACTTTCGGAAAAATAAACATTCGAAAATAAATAAACCGCTCCACCTGTTTATATATAGGTGGAGCGGTTTTGTTATATGGATTCATCTCAAAAATAATCGCATGTTTCTTTCTTGCATCTTTCATGTATTCTTTCATGCATCTTTCTTGCATTCCATTTCTTCCAGCAATCCTGTTGCTTCTCCCCATCCGCTGATGAATACCATCTGTCTGGCACGGGTGATGGCTACATAGAGTAGGGAGCGGATACCCATTAGATACTCTTTGCGTTCCGGAACATCCATCATAGAGAATGGTTTACCGGAAGTCTCTTTTGATGGCATACTTCGCTCTGTTACACCAACCAGGATGACAATGCGGAATTCCAAACCTTTCAACGAGTGGAATGTACAGAGTGAGATTCCTTCTTTATTACCCGTAGCGTTTCCACCTTTCAACTCCTGATAAGGAATATCATTCTGATGCAATCCGTCAACAACATCTTTGTATAATGCCCGGGTTCTGGCAGCTATGCAGATATGGTTGAGACTGATGCCATTATTTTCACATTCAGCCACTACCTTCATTACATATTCTACCTCTTCATTACTTGATGCAAATATCCTGTAGCAAGGCTTTTCGCCATGAACCAAGGAGATATATCCCTTGTTGTTCTCTTCGCCGCCATCCATGTCGTCGTATTTCTCACCTTTCACTACGGCAACAGCCATGCGCTTGATTTCTTCCGTGGTGCGGTAGTTTACCTTCAGTTTCTTGCTCTTCTTGCCACGGATATTGATTCCGGCAGCAGTAAAGTTAATCTTTCTTCCACTGTAGATGCGCTGGTATGGATCACCCGTCAGGAACAGATCGTTTCTTCCTTCTGCTACAAGCTGGCGCAGGAATCGGAGTTCCGGGTTCGAGAAATCCTGAAACTCATCGGCTATCACATGACTGTATGGATGTATCTGATGCTCCTTCATATAGTTAGCCGCCATATTGAACAACTCAAGGCGATCTACTTTCTTACGTTCCTGCTTGAGGGCTTCATACTGCTCTTTCAGTTTCCATATCTCCACACGCTGTTTGCGGGTAATAGGCTTCGTTCTGCCCGTTCTAGCCTGCAGCAGGTATGATTTCAAGTCCTTATTGTTATTATAGATGATTACATCTATATATTCCGAATAAAGGAACTGTTCGTCGAATTCAGAGATATTCTGGTCAAGCACCTCACTCCAGAGAGCCAGGGATTCCTTGTCACCGGAGTAATCCAATACATGGAAATCTGTCGGAAGAATCTTATACTCCTTGGCTACTTCCAAAAGCACCTTATCAATGTTGTTGAGGGCATACTTCTGCTTGTCAATGCCCATTTTATCTACAAGTACTCTCAGGTTTTCTACCAGGGCAGTGGTATAGGTTGTGAAGAGAACCTTCCCGAACATATTGCTCTGGCAGAGATATTTCAGACGGTGAATGGCTGCGATGGTCTTTCCGGTGCCAGCCGAACCGCTCACTTTGGTTGAGCCATTGTAATCGCTATCTACCAGCTTGCGCTGTGATGGATGGAGAAAAAGTTGCCATTTCTCCATACCTTCGTCCATGATTCGGGCGAGTTCTTCATCGGTTGTAATCTCGATGAAGCGGCGGCGGTTGTTGCTCGACAGTAATGTATCTTCACCCTCCTTTGCCTTGCCTTCTTCTATATTGGCAATGATGGAGCTGATATCGTTACCATCCATCACGTCAAAGATATTCTCGAAAGCATCCTGCGGAAGCTTCTTTTCTGCCTTGTCCAGGTCATCAAAGTTTCTGATATTTCTGACGATACCGATCAGTTCTTCTGGTACGCCTATTGATAACAGTTGAGCGTCAGTAATATCGTAGAACGGACTCTCGGCAGTTGTTTCATTCGAGTTCCCGCTTTCTTCTACGTATGTCTCTTCTTGCTGAATATCAATAGGAATGATCTGGCAGGTTTGTGTATGCTCATTCCATACGAACTTCTTGTTCTGTGCCCAGCGGTATGCCTTGTCGTGCTTATCTACATAGAGCAGCATATAGTTGTCTTGTCCCAATGCACCCACAACGGCACGATACTCCTGGTTTACACGGGCAGTTTTCAAGGAAGAATCCTTAAACTGGGTGATGGATTCCAGGTGTATGGCAGAAGACTGAGAATTCTGACGGAACTTCTTCTGGAAGTCCCTCACGTTTTGTTGGACGTTGCGTGGCAACTCCGTGAATTTATCAAAAAATGAATCACTTAAGAATAGTCTCATATCTATCAATTCTTTTTAAGTTCTACAATGTTGAAGGTCTCAGGCGTATATACCTGATAGCCATGTGCCACGAAGTAGTCGTAAGCTTCGGGGCGGTCAGAGAAATCATCTATCACGATGTCCTTGCCTTCTATCTTGATGGCAGCCTCCATAGCTACCTGCCCGTTTTCATCCATAACAGAGAAACCGCCATCGGTATCGAATGGAATCTTGTTGTTCACAAGTTCCGTTACGATATTCTCCAGCCCAGGGAAGTAGAGCAATACTTCATCCAGGTCTATCTGTTCCGTTGGCTCTTCCTGTGCCTTGTTGCTGAAGAATTGCAGGATGTTGAATCGATGCCAGAAGTCTGTCCAGTCGGCTTTGTTGATTTCCGAAAGTCCTTCCTTGATGTCCCATTTATATCTCACGCTGTTGAGGTAGTCTTCTTCGCAATCGTATGGATACCAGGCTGAACCAGCCAGCAGAGTGTTTCGTGGAATGAATGTGGTCTTCACGAAGAAATGGCACTCGTCAGCTTCTTTATCTGAGAAGTCTGCGTATTGTGTCCTTGCGTTTTCTTCCACAGCCTGGTCTATATGGCTATACGACGCTGCATACTGATTCTCATCTGTCCAGCATGATGCCAGATAATAGAATGCTTCTTTTCTTAAATTGCCCAGATCAGGGTGGGACAGCATGAAGACGAAACGCTTTACAGAGTCCTTTATTCTCCAGAGGTCATTTTGAAAAATGGACAACATTTTTCGGTTTGGAGAACTTACGAACAGTTCATCTGTTGCTTCATCCATATTCTCATCGGGTGAGATATAAGGCTTGATGTCTTCCCAAGTCAATGTCCATGAGAGTTTTGGAAGTCCTGAAGAGTGACTGATGGCTTCTCGTTTCTGAACATCACTGTAGAAACGAAGGTTCTGCTTGCTGGCATGATAATCATAGCCGTCCATGAATACAGACCATTGCGGGATGCTCTGTACATCCACTTCCTGACCTTTTACCTGAGCATAGGCACAGATAAACTGGAAATCCGGAACGGTGGTTTTCTCTACGCCCAGTGATGGACCCAGTTTATATTGTGGAAGGACAATATATTTAATCTCCCGTTCATCATCCTTGATGATAAGCTGATAGTTATATGTCTCGTCCACGGCATCCACCTCTTTCTTCCAACTCCAGTGCTTTTTCTTGCAGACATTCTCCATTGTCTTGACGAAGAGAATCTCCAACTCGCTATCCTCAATGACACCGCTGCTCGTGATATTGCCCACAGAACCGTTGATGTCTTCCCAATGATCCAATTGGTCAACAATCTTCTTGAACAGTTCTTCAGCTCTTGCACGGCTCAGGTTCTGGCGTTGCCATTGGTTTCCATAGCTCAGGATACAATGATAGCAGCCGTCCTTGCCTTCTCGCTGACATTCACAGTTGCGGATATGCTCATAGCTGATTTCTATCAGTTTTGAGAACTCCACCTTATTATATAGCTTCGACAGATAGCCCGTACCACCCGGTATCGTATCGTAGATAACCAGATAGTTGTCGAAGTTCTGCGTAGCCTTGTTGTATTCCTGGTAGGTGTCTATGCGCAGGTGCTCCGGATTACTCTTGTAGTAATGGCGCATACCCAGTTCGATGCCAGCCTTGAATAGTTGTGATGAAGCCTCTGTTTCAAAGAGCTGTACAGGGAGCAATACCTTGATAGCCTCCGTATGCATGCTTCGGTAAAGATACAGACTGTCGAATGTATCTGCATGGGCAGCATCGGCAGGATAACCTATTTCCTTATGGTTGCAGTAAGGATGATGCATCTCCTTGGCGTCCATTGTGCCATAGAGCACAGGAGTCGATTTGCCGCAATACCGGCAGGTAACGAAGCCCAGTCCCGATATGTGCTGCTGCTTGTTGATGGTTACCTGGTCGGCAAGCTGCTTTCTGCTGCCATAGTTCACCTCTGTCAGGGTTACGTCCTTGCAGAACTCTATACCGAAGCCCACCTTTTTCAGACCATACGAATGGATGGCTCCATTGTGGTCGAAACGGAAATGCTTCATGGTCTTGTAGAACTCCTCCTCACGCTCTTCCTTGCTGTCGTTGATGGCAGCCTTGTCGCGGTAACAGCTGGATAGTGCAGCCGTAAACTTCAGGAACTTATGCTTGTTGGCGTGCCAGGAATCGCTGCCACATTTAGGGCAGGTATTCAGGTTGTATTCTGGCATGTCTTCGGTGGCAAGTGCATCGCAGTCGCTGCAGTATCTCAGCATCTTTACGGAATCGGCTCTGTCTTTCAGCGACAAACCGTTGATTGGCAACTTCAGTTTCTGTGTATAGAACTTGTTGTCGGGAGCAAGCTCCCTGATTCCTTGCGAGGCTGGTCTTACCAGTTCCAGAGTTGTTGGCTCTGGCGTATTTTCTGCCTCATCGCCCAATGCCTTCTTGGAGAAGATAGTAGCGGTCAACTTGACGCCTGTTTCCGGGAAGGCGTAGTTTGGCAGCAGACCGGCATTGGTCATAAACTCCACAACAATCTCCTTGTTGATCATCTCTTCCTGGGCTCTCAGGCTTCTGTTCTGATCTAGCAGTTCTGTCCGGCGCATCGTATCGTTCATAGGAATCTCCTTGAGCATCTTTCCAATATGGGTCTTTTCTGTTCGTATCTGGTTGATGCGCTCTATCAAGTTTTCAAACTCTACGATTACGTGTTCATAGAACTTGGTGGAGTCGAGGGTAATAAAGAGTTCATCCAATACGGGTTGCGTATTCTGGGGATACTGCTCTCTGAATCTCTCTTCCAGCTGGATGAGATTTCCCTTGATGTAATCGAATATTCGGTTGATGAAGAAGTTCGGATCAGTCAGCAGAGTATGGTTGAGATGCAGTTCCCTGAGCACGTTCGGAATCTCGTTGTTGCTGTCTGCGCTAACCCATGAATCAATACAATAGGCTAGGAAGTGGCGGCGCAAGATGTCTCTAGCCTCCAGAAAACATCCTGGAGTGCTCACCTCACCCTCCATCATCTCCAATGGGGAGGCAAAGTAGAACATGTCGTGCTTGCCCGCCTTGGCATAGTTGAGCACCAGAGCCGAACCTTCCTTACGACCCGCACGTCCGATGCGCTGCAGGAAGTTGCCTGGCTTGGGCGGAATGCCTGTATTGGCTACTACGTTCAGGTCACCGATGTCAATACCCATTTCCAGGGTAGAGGTGGCGGTCAGTACATTGATGGCATGCTGCAGTGGCTTGCCGTTTTCGTCGGTATGGTCTTTGAACTCATGCTCAATCCTTTCTCTTACCTCCCTGTCCAGAAGTCCCGTATGTTCGTGTGCATAGATACGGGGAGAAGATTCTCTGTCATATACCTGGCGATAGTAGTTGTCTGATATCGATTCTCCTTCTTCGTAAATGCCCTTATCACACTTGAAGTCAAGGCAATGGGTGCCTTCGCTCAAAGTATCACTTTTGCCAACAAACAGGTGTGATTCGCATTCGTCACACTTCAGGTTTCTGACTCCTGCCTCCACATAGATGGCATCCGGGCGGATGGCATAGTTCACCATGCCATGAGCCTCCTTCTTATCCAGAATCATACAGTCGGTCATGGTGTTGAGCAGCATCACATAGAAGTCGTTGATCTGTTCTACGTTGGGCTGGAACATCATATCCTGTGGTATCAGGCACTTGATGAAATAGTTGTAGAACCAGTTGCGGCGATTGTTTCTTACGGTCGTCACATCCAGTACTTCTTCTTTGGTCTTCACTGGCTGATAGCCTATCATGTGTGGCACACGGGTTGAGCGGAATCCACGATACAGAAAGTGGATCTTGCTCTGGCGAGGCCAGTTGAGCATCACGGGTTTCAACTGCTGTGTGCGGTACAGGCGCAGGAATTCATGGTCTATGCCACCACGCTGGCGCAGACGATGCAATATGCCATTGGCAAAGTGAAGGAAGGCTTGTTCTTCCTTGCATATAAAGTCAAGATGGTTTTCGTTCAGCCATGTTTCCATTTTGTGGAATACCAGGCGCAGGTCGTTCTCCCTGAACAGGGTAGCACTGGAACCCATCTTTTCCAAAGTACGACCTCTGGTTGACATCATACCAAACTCAGAGCAGATTTCCCAATCCACTCTCAGGTCAAACTCTTTCTTGAACTTATCGGTCAGTTCGCCTGTAGCAGGGTTGCGATAGTTCTTTTTCAAGTCTATTTTCTCTATCTGGTCGTCCGGTATGAAGCGATAGTAGTACTCATCGCCCTCCAGCCTTGCTTTCCAGTATTTCTTAAAACCCTCCTGCAACTCTTCCAGACTGACGGGCTTGTCTATCGTCTTGAGATATTGCTGGATACTTTGGCGGAAGAGGAAGCGGTAGGTTCTGATTTCATAGTAACCAGCCAGATAGGCTGAATCCTGTACCGAATTACTGAAACTCAGCATCTTTCGCTTGCTCGCATCCTCGCTGTCCATGTCGCTTGCCATGATTTGGCTCACGCCCACCGACGATAGTGTGGTGGTTCTGCCGCCCACGATGGTGAGTGAATCGCTCATGCAGAGCGGGCACTTCTTGTCCAGGAACAGCGACTTGCCATTCTGGGCAAAAATCCTGCGGCTCAGTACTCTTACTCTGAGCACTTCCGGGTCGGTCTTGGCACCGATGGTCAGGTCGTCAGGATGGATATAGAGTGTTTCATTTACTCCGTTTTGGTTGATGTAATCCTCGATAGGTTCATTCTTTCTGTTTTCTGTGTTCATAAGAATTACATCCTTATCACCATCCATGAATGCAGTATTGATGGCTGATGCATCTGTAGCAAACTTCCGCTCGGTTGCCTTCTTGGTTGTAATCCAACCGCTGCTTCCGCAATCTCTGCAGAAGTAGATTGGCAGGGAGATGCGGTCATCCATCGGGATGCTGTCTCTCCATGTGAATTCCGGTTCATTCTGTACAAACCGCTGAATGCCACTCAGCTCTCTCTGCCACAGCTGCACCTGGAGATAGAGCAGCGGAAACTTTCCGCCTGGCATCTTAGCCTCTGATATCAGGGCAAGCATATTCTCCAGTGCTATATTTGCATAGGCTGGGTAGTTGAGGAGCATTCGCTGAAAACCGGCATTCTTTCTTCCCAACTGTTTGCCCAGCTGTTCCATAGTGATGATGCCTTGGGTGGTAACGCTCAGTAGGTCCTTGAATATCTGCAGTTTTCTGAGTCTTGCGCCTATTTCTGCCCGGTCGGCTTTGCAGCCTGGCAACCAGATCTGTCGGATGGTGCGCAGGTAGGCTTCCACGGTCTTGGTTTCTTTCAGGGTGCATCGCTTCAGGTCATACTTCTCTGGCAGTCCATCTTCCGTGATGTCTGCAAAGAAATCTTCCACGCTGATACGGTGCTCTTCTATGATGCTTTCGGCTGTAAACTCTTCACCGAACACGCTGCTGGCATATTCGCACAGCAGTTGCTTGGAGTCTTCCTTGTTGCCGATGGTAGCACTCGTTCCTATTGGGGTAAGTTGGTGCTCTGGCAGATTCAGTTTCAGCTTCAGACGGCGAATGAGGTTGGCTACATCCGTGCCCTGGGCTCCATCGTAAGTGTGCAACTCATCCAATACCAGGAACTTGAGCATCGGTTCTCTGGCTCTCAGGTTGCCTCGCCACAAGGAAGTATATTTCTGCTGCATTAGGGCATAGTCGAGCATCTTGAAGTTGGTAAGCAGGATGTCGGGAACTTCGCCATGTACGATGCTGTCTCGGTTTTCTATGATATGGTCTTTCCCCATCTGGGTAGGGTGCTCCTTGGGGTTCGTGCCTTCACCGATAAAGAGTCCGGCTGTTACCTTGCCTCTCAACGGGTGTTCTTCTTCCGTTCCCCAGATGGCTTCGGCAAGACGCTTTGCCTGGTCGCTAGCCAGAGCATTCATAGGGTAGAGGATGATGACTTTCACGCCCGGGCAAACCTTCTCCCGGTTCATCTGATATACGTAGTCGAGTACCGGGAAGAGGAAACATTCGGTCTTACCCGAACCGGTTCCTGTAGTGAGTAGGGTTGGTTCCGGCTGATGCCCATCGTGGGTGGTCAGACGGCGGAAAGCCTGTATCTGGTGCAGGTGAGGAGTGAATGGCGGACGGATATCTAAGGGAATCTGCTCATCTTCCTTTGCCTTTACAAAGGGAGTTTTCAGGGAGACATAAGGACCCTTGAAGAGTCCGTTTCTGGAATCCTCAATAAACTGGTAGAAAGCCTTTCCCACTTCATTGTCCTTGAAGTGGAAAGTGGCTTTGATATATTCGAGTACGGCGGAGCGTACTTCATAAGCTTGTTGTAGTGGTAACATAGGCTATTGACTTATCTGATATGTTGTAGTCTGAATATCTCCTTCTGCTTTTCTATCTCTTCCTTAAGCTGCTGCTCTGTAGGGAGATAGGTGAGATATTTTGAAGCAAATAATTGCTTGCTATCGTGCAGGATGGAAAATCTCGCGATGTCCTGGCTGGTTTCCGAACAGAGCAGTATGCCGATGGTCGGGTTGTCGCCTT
>ERZ1034915.1370-NODE-1370-length-13545-cov-5.633284_pt1 | contig 13545 bp, 8 predicted proteins | sample MGYA00520592_ERZ1034915 | MGnify/ENA primary metagenome ERZ1034915 (study PRJEB33766, sample SAMN09781787) | gut metagenome | biome: gut microbiome | host: Homo sapiens | place: Madagascar | study: EMG produced TPA metagenomics assembly of the PRJNA485056 data... | reverse complement strand
ACTCTGGGTCGATGGTTTCTTCAATGTGCTCCCGCCCTACTTGCGCCAGCCAGAGTTTGAACGGCTCCGCCTTTGGTGACGGGATGGACTGGATGATACGGAGGAGCTGCTCGGTATCGGCCACATCGGTCAGGCGTTTCTTGCCATCATGAGCCGTCATTTTCAAACCGTGACAATTTGTCACGGTTTCATTGCCCTCGGCCTTCAACCGTTGTTTAAGTTTGCGCCAATACGCCGTGGGATCAACGCTGTCCGTCAATACGCCAACCACATCGACAATGGAGAAGTACCATTCTTCCTTTTCTTCATCCCACGCCGTGCGAATACGTTGGTTTTCAAAAAGCTGGATCTTATCATTTGGCTCCATATATGCATTCTCCTTATTAATCATCCTTCATCTGTCCGCTCTCTAACGGCACCATATAGGTACACTTCTTTTCTTCGTTAAAATAGTTGGTGCAGCCATAGAATATGTCACCATTCTTCGGATTCTTTTTGACGATTAAATAACCATCTGTACATTTAGGACATTTCAAAATGTCATGCATATGCGTCCTGTCATTGGTCATGAAGTCGCAAAGTTCTGCCTCGTTTGTGCATATCCAGAGATTCAGGCCATAGTTTTTATTAAACTCGTACTTTAGAGGAAAACCGCATACGGGGCAACGCAAGTTAAACAGGTCCACTACTTGCATATTGAGCTCATCATCATGTGGAATATTGAAATCCTTAATGAGTTCTACAAGAATTAATGAGTTCTACAAGAAATCTGGATGGTTTCGTTTTAGGTGCTGCGATATATACCCTGTTTTTTGTCCGTGTCATCGCCACATAAAACAATCGCCGCTCTTCTGCAAAGGGCATACTATTGTCCTCATATGTAACGAGCTTAATAATAGGATCATCTTCGATCTGGCACGGGAACCCGAATTTCCCTTCGAACATATTGATCAGAATTACGTTGTCATACCCAAGGCCCTTGGAACTATGCGCTGTCATAAAGGTGATCTTTGCATTTGGGTATTTTTCACTCCTGATCGCACCGCCCGGCAATTCGCTGAACCGATTTGTTCGGTAGAGCTTGTACATATCATAATTGTATCGTCCGATCAGCAAAATCGAACTCTGCTCGCCATACTCAGATATAATCTCGCCAATGACATGCTCGATGGTATCTGCAAGTCGCTCCATGGGTTTGATACTATCATCGAAAACTTCAAGAACAATCGGGTTCTCAAGATGCTTTGGAGAAATCAATTGCTTTCGGATTTGCGAAGTATTTCTTTGTACAAAGCCTCCAGCAATATCGATAAGCTCCTGCGAATTACGGTAGGTATGAGTAATCTTCAACTCCGTTCCAGCCCCCATAAGCTCCAGGAAACGAGTAAATAGCGTAATATCAGAGCCAGAAAAAGCATATATCGACTGCCAGTCATCACCGACCGCAACAACCTTCGCCTGTGTAATTTGAGATAGCCTTTTCGTTAGATTGAATCTCTGACGAGCAATGTCTTGGAACTCATCAATGATGATGTACTTGTAAGGGAGCGTGACATTCTGCCGCTCAATCTCCTGCAAATAGAAGTGTGCATCATTTATCATGTCTGCAAAGTCTATCTGATTGCGTTGTTTCAGCACGGATTGATAGTGGTAATACACCTGCTCGGCAATATCCAGAAACAGAAGCGTTCTCGGATTGTCTGTTCTTTCTCGCAAAATAGCGAAGCCGCCATCGTCATAACCGGTTGTTTTGTATTGCTCAATAAACTTCATCATAAAGATGATCAGCTTATAAATATACTTATCTTTTCCGGTTGCTACAATTTTCTTATAAACTTCCTCCAAATTACGAGGCTTTAAGATAAAGCCTTCTTTTTCAAGAACTTCTTTCAGATGGTCCAGGAGAGGCCGTCGATCTGTATAGAAGGACCATGTTTCCAGTAATATAGTTTTATTGGTCTTATGAATACGGCGCTTATCACTAATGGCGCGGAGATAACGCTGCCGCTGCTGCGGAGTAAACAGGCTGTTGTAGCCGCTCTCGCTGAGTGCATAGTGCTCCAGCCAAACGCTATGCTCCCCCTGTGAAATATAGAAATCAGGTGTGTATTTTTTGTTACGAGAAGGCGATCCAAAGGGATACACTCTTTCATACTCATAATCCAGTCCGTTCAGATACAGGAAATTTGCAATTTGTACTTCCTGCATGGAACGCAGATATTCTCCCGTTATGGTCCGAGTCTTTTTCGTGCGCTGCTGTTCGACTTTTTTAATGTACTCGCCCAGCCCACTTTTCAGTGTTTCAAAGTCCTTCGCCGCTTTGTAAAGGTGGTATTGATTCAGATCCGTAAATTTGAAGACATCCTCGGACAGATCAAAATAATATCCCAAGAACAAAACCAGGTTACGCATAAGCTGCTTGTTGTGAAAAATTGTCTTTTCCAGCATATCAAAAATAATCTGCTGGGAAGAAAAATTGATCTCAGGCGGTTCTGCCGAAAACTGTTTCACAATATCATACGCAAAAGCATGGAAGGTGCAGATCTTTGCCGGAATACCAAGTCCCTTATTGATTCGATCACGCAGTTCTCCAATTGCCTTGTTCGTATAGGAGATCACAATGATCTCTCCCGGATCTATACTCTTCTTCTCAACCAGATACTTGACCTTTGCAGCCATCGTCGTGGTTTTTCCCGCACCTGCGCCAGCTACCAACAGGCAGTAGTCATCATCGGTAATTACTGCACGGCGCTGTTCTTCGTCAAGCTGAATATTAGGGTCGATCTGTTTTAGGATATTGTCAAAATAGTCCTTATCCCGCTCCAGCGCTCGGTCCACATATGTTGAGTTATGCGCTGTAATATCTCCATCCAAAGATTGCATCTGGCGCAAAAAGTGGCGCAGCAAATCGATATCAACTCGTATTGCCGCAGCATTATTGCAGACATATTGGAAAATAAGCTTGTTGGTTAGACTCTCGTTGTATTTTCCATATGTATTCCGCAGCCTCTGTGCATCTCTGTGCGAAATATAGTGTTCTGCCGAAAACAACCGGGTGTGGTCTCGTTCGAAAGAAATCAGGACGTTTTGCAGATTTTTGTAATCCAGTCCCGCCTCTTCCATGTGCGGAGTATTCTTACTCAAAGAGGAAAAGTATGATGCTGGCAGCCCGCAGTGAGGGCATTTTTCAGCTCTGTCGGAAATTGAATTTCCACACTCCGGGCAACGAATTAAGGCCATATCTGTGTCCTCCTTGTGGCATCGCAAAGTAAACTATGCGTCAAATCCAAGCTTTTTCAGTCTTCCTCGTACCGCCGATGCGCTGCGCTTTAGGGTAATGGCAATCTCACTCACCGGTACGGACTTCTTGTATAGGTCAATAAGGCAGTCATCATGTTCTTTCGTCCATGGAGCGCCTTGCATCTGTGTCTGCATATTCTCTGCCGTGAGAATTGCATCCAGATTGTCTATGATAAAATGCTGCGCGGCATTGTTGTAAACGACAACCTGATAGGGTCCGTTGCTGCTCGTTCGTTCTTCCACGGAAATGCCGGTTTCTTCGCCAATTTTCGTTGGCCTTTTCGCGCGCTTTCCGTCTGGTGTGAGCGCCCATTCCATCATTCCAATTTCTGTGAGCCACGTGAGAATTCCTGAATAGGTAAGTTTTTGCATAGTGTCATTATCAGCTAAAGAATTTATCCGTTTGGCAATTTCACTGGCCGGGATAGGTATCTTAGAATAGAAAAACTGGCTTCTTTTCTCAAATGGAATTTCAAGAGGGCGCTTTTTCGGTTTCTTATTCACAACCGATTTCGTTTCTCCATTTTCGATCACCTGCCGCAGCACATCAGAAACAAAGAAAAAGCAACGCGATAACCGGACATTGTTGATAAGATCATCGTCTGGTGCCATGGTGCCATCGATGGGATTGATGCCGTTTGCCAGCTTATCCATATACATTTTTGCCCGTTCTATTTTTTCAAGTTCCGTCATACGTTCCTCCTTTACCCCACTACCAACTTATTCGTCTTCTTCAAGAACTTCGCCGGGATCGGGCGGTCCAGCTGCCAGGTGATATTCATCGGCCTGCTGCCCGTGTGCTTCACGTAGTTCGCTGCGCCCAGATAGGTATACGCCTCCGCACTGTCAATCACATGGTCTGGCTTAAACTCACAGGCGGACAGTAACACCTTAAGTACATTCTACTTCTGTCTGTATTTGGGCTGAAAGTTTTTCTCTTATGGTAATGGTAACCTTGGGTATCCCGTAAAACTAATCAGGCCAATAACTCCATCCTGGCTGGCGATGTATCTTTTCACCAGCCTATTTCGTTATGCTCTTTTTCGGTTTCGTAAATTTTGCGAAACTTTTTTTCATTTCGGCTACTGACTTTTGTTTGCATGACTCCCCACATCAAAAAACTCAATTGCCATTTTACCAGACATTGTCCGTCATTCTTCAAAATCGGAATCCATATAATCCAACTTACTTTCGTTCAACAGCTTCTTTCGCTCCTGCCATTGCGGCATATACTGGTTTAAAATAGCGACAAACTCCGGACCATGACTTTTGACTTTCAGATGTGCCAGCTCGTGCAGGATTACATATTCAAGACTCTCTATCGGCTTCTTCGCCAACTGAAGATTTAGCCAAATTTTTTGTGTGTTTGTGTTGCAGGTACCCCATTTGGTGGTCATATATTTGCTTTGCCAACTGCTACAGTAAAGCCCCGTAGTTTTCTCCCACTTGGGAAGATATTTCGCCACTTCCTGTTTCAAGAGGTTGCGGTACCATTCATTTACGAAGCTTTCTCTCTGCTTTGGACTGCTTTCTTTTCTAACCGTCAGAATAGCCTTGTCACCCGAAAGCGTGAGAGCATTGCCTTTGTAGCTGTATTCCACTTGAAGAAAGTACTGCTTACCCCAAACATATAATGTTTCCCCGGACACATACTGCCGCTCGCTTTGACGCGGCTGCTGTTGAAACTTCTCCTGTTGTTTTTTGATCCAGCCGAGTTTTGTCCGAACGAACATCGTAATTGCTTCATCCGTCAGTTGCGTGGGTGCCGATACACGAACCCTGCCGTCCGGTGGAAGCACAGAGAGATGCAAATTTTTAATATTTTTTCTGATAACTTCCACAGGAATATTGAAAACAACTATTTGCATCAGTACTCCTCTTGTTCCACAACAATTTGATAAATTCGCTCCACTTCGCTATCGTCATTTAAAAGTTGATAGAGCGCTCGCTTGATTTTATTTGCCTTAACCGGATTATTTCGGAAACCATCGAGCCGCGCCTTGACAATGGCTTTGTGCAGCTTCAAGGCAGTCGCCTCATCTTCTCCGCAATTATCATAGAGCGCCCGCAGTGCGCCATTGGAACGAATACTCTCAGGGTACTTTGTATTCTCCTCGGGCTTTGCAACATTTTTCGCCAGTTCCATGTATGTGTCCAGCAGCTGCCCGTAGGCAATCACTCCGCGGCGGCGGTCAAGTATCAACTGCTCCAGGATTTCAGACATTTTTGCGTAATAAGCAGGGTTGATGACCATTCGCTCAACAACCTTTTTGCGGATGTTGTTCTCAATGGTTTCTGCCGCACTCTCCTGCTCGCCTTTTTGCTCGCTCTTCAGCTTATTTTCCTGCGAGATGATGAAATCAAGCAGGGTAAAGTCATCCATGCTGCCGATCTTTTGCGACTCGCTGGCTGAGATGTAGTTGTCAATCAGATACCGCATACCCGGTTCGTAGGCTTTCAGATCAATAAAATCGCCGCTGGCCCTACCAATCGTGTCACGCATGTTCACATAGAACGCAACCCTGTCGTCCAATGCGCTTTGCTCGGAAAGGGTATACCCTAAATCCGTCATACGAGGCTTTAACTCCGCAAAAGCGCGAATCAAGCGTCCAACGAGCTTGTACAACTTCTCACGAATGCGGGCAAAGGCTTCGTCCTGATTTTCGTCGCGACCACTTTCACCGCAGAAATAGTGGATATAGTCGAGCTCTTTTCTGGGCAATTCGACGCCCTCGCAAAGCTCATCCAATTCCTCCAGGGTATCAACGAAATACTTTTTCGCTTCTGTAGCTCTATCTTTCAAAAGCCCATCGACATCCTCTGCATCATAGCTTTCAAAGGCACCGGCGGTATACTTGTTCATGGCATCCGCCAAGTCTCCGAATAGTTCCTTGTAATCTACAATATAGCCAAAGTCTTTGCTCTCGCCATCCAGACGATTGACTCGGCAGATCGCCTGGAACAGGCCGTGGTCATGCATCGCCTTATCGATGTAGAGGTAGGTACAGCTGGGAGCATCGAAACCGGTAAGCAGCTTGTCAACTACGATCAGCAGTTTCATGTTTGCAGGTTCGTCCACAAACTTGCGTTTTGCTTCCGCTTCAAAAGCTTCTACTTTTTTGGCAATCTGCGTCTTGTCCTCTGACGGGTCAACGCCGATCATTTTCAGATAAGTGCTGTATTTTTCAAATGTTTCGGTTTCTTCCTCGTCGCTGACAGTATCCGTTCTTAAATCACCGGCTTGCGGCGTATAAGAAGAAATAATCGCACATTTCCGGAAACCCTTGCTTTGGAAAATTTCATAGTATCGGCATGCTGAATACACAGAACCGGCCACAAGGATAGCATTTCCGTTTCCATCCATCAGTCGTGCCTTGGTGGCAAAATCAAAGATGATATCATTGGCGATTTGCTCCAAGCGGGAGCGAGAGGAGAAAATCTTTTGCAGGTTACCCCAATAAGCTTTGAGTTTTGCTTTTGCTCTGGGGGCCAGCCCAACGGTTTTTGCCTCAAACCATGCGTCGATTCTATCCTGAGAGGTCATGCCCTGCGGCACATCTCTGGCCTCGTACCGCAGATCCAGCACAACGCCGTCTCGAACACCTTCGTTGAACTTGTAGGTATGGATATATCCGCCGAAGGTTTCCAGACTGGTCTTTTTGTCCTTCTTCAAAAGCGGCGTGCCCGTGAAACCGATAAAGATGGCATTGGGAAGGATCGTCTTCATGGCCGCGTGGAGCTTGCCGGACTGAGTGCGGTGGCACTCATCCACAAACACCACAATATCACCCTTTGCGGAAAAATCCTTGGGCAATGCGTTTTTCAAATCTTCGATGTATTTTTCGTAATCTGTTTCTGAGCTGTCGCTGCCGCGCTTTCCGAATTTATGTACCAGAGAGCACAGAAGACGGTCATCGAAAGCGTTCAGGCGTTCAAGCAGATCTTTTCCACTCTTAGTGCGGACGATATTCTCATCCACACCCTTGTAATTCTTTTCGATTTGCTCATCCAATTCCTCGCGGTCGGTAACAACCAATACACGCGCATTGGGATTATTCTCCAAAATCCACTTGGAGAACCACACCATCGTCAGACTCTTGCCGCTGCCCTGGGTATGCCAAACGATGCCGCCGCTCTTCTTGTCCGTCAAACGATGCTGCGCCCGCTTGATGGCATAGTACTGATTATAGCGGCAGACCTTTTTGATGCCCTTATCGAAGATTACAAAGTTGTGGATCAGATCAAGGAAACGCTTTTTGTAAAACAGAGCAAAAAGTTGTTTTTCCAACTTGCCGGGAGTCCCCTCGCAGTATTCCTCAACCTCGATATCCACAATATCGCGTTCCGTCTGATGCTCGGTAAAGCCGTCGTCTTTCCATTCCAGATAGTGCTTCTCCGGGGTAAGGAGCGTACCATAGCGCAAGCCCTCGCTGTCGTTCCCGGCCATACAGAACTGAATGGTGGTAAAGAAATCTTCGATGAAATTCGATTTCTGGTTGGTCAGATTCTGCCGGATGCCGTTGGACACGGATACGCTACTCTTTTTCAGTTCGATCACCGCAAGCGCAATACCATTCACATAGAGAACGATATCCGGACGCTTGGTGTTGTTGCTGACAATAGTAACTTCTTCCGCAATATAGAAGTCATTTTTAGTGACATCCTCAAAGTCAATAAAATACACCGTCTTAGGGGACTGCTCCACGGACTCCTTGACCTTGGCTCCATATTTCAGTAGGCTGTAGACCTCTTTGTTGGCATGGTACAAACCCTGCTGCAGATTGGTGGAGGTCTCCACCAACGCATCGACGGCATTGGCTGCAAGCTTTTCGGAATAGCCCTGTTTCAATAGCCAGGCGTGCAGCCGCTCCTGCATGATGTTACGGTTTTCACTGTCATGCAGATTCCCCAGATATGTATAGTGCAGCTTGTCCCGAAAGAACTTGACCACACGGTTTTGTGTTTTGCGCTCGCTATCACCAATGTTGGGCATAGATACACCTCCTAATCCTCACAACAGCTCTTACAAAAAGCTTTTCCAAATTCAGTGAGTTCAATTAACCCTTTCGAGAGCGTGATATCAGTATTTTCCTTACCTTGAAATGAGGCCACGAGGCCTTTATACTCGGCATCTTCATAAAAGACATCGTATCTCTCATCAGGCTTTACAACCTGATCATATCGGATTTTAATAATGCCAAGACGATCAAGGTTTTGAAGGCTGGCACTCAAAATGCTGGTATCACCGAACAATTGAAAAAGGTCGATCGAGTAATCAATAAGAAGTTCGTGAAACGATTTGCTTTCTTTGAAGTTTAGCCTGACTGTAACAACAGGGATTGGTGTGTTTGACTTTCTTCGGTCGGAGTCTTTATTGCGTATCAATCCCAAGCCAAATGCAAACAAGGGCTCCGATTACAACGACAGCAACCGGAATCAAAATTTGCCAAAACACTTTGGATCCTAATTTTTCTTTTTCAGGTGCGGGATTGGATATTTCACATTCAGTCTCAATCATGTTCTTTGATCCAACTGTGCTGCTTGAAATCTTGTTACCATCACCAATGTGGACGCTGTTATCCTCATATCGAAAGACGGTAAGTGGCTGCGGGCGAGGATTGCCTTTTTTCTTTGCGAGAAGCGCATCTCGCAGACTAATCACCAACATTTCATTTTCCGAGGAGAGTATGAATTCCTGCTGTTCTGATTTAGAGGAGTGATTTACATAAATGCTTATGAGCGTTTGAATCCAATTTTCGGAAACATAAACATTCATGTATTTTACACGGATTGCTTTTCCAAAAGCATATTTTTTGAATTCGTCTATTGATTTGCACTCATATGACATATCGTCCGAATCAAATGCGATAACACAATTTAGCGTAATATCGGTTTGAGATTCAAAAACAAATCTCAAAGCGTTTCTTATCCAGCCGTATGTAAACACCACATTGTCATAAGAATCGATGCTGTGTTCATTATCTCGATACTTATATGAGATATCAGCCATGCCCCCTACCCCCGCCAAAAATTTCAGAACCCTTGAGTTTGTTTTTATCACCCACATTGATGCTATTGTCGATGAAAATGTAATTATTCACAACCTCATTGATTTTTTCGACCTCTTCAGGTGTTTTTGTGGTTGTATCCACATCTAAGTCATCCAAGCAACCATACTCTTTGTCCAACTTAAGAAATACATGCATAAGTATGGTCTTGATCTGGCTCAAAATTTTCTGCAGGAAATTCAATGGTACTGTTTGGTAAATGCTGGTGCATTGAATCCCAGTTCTCTGCAGAACATACCCATTCAGCATTGAAAAATCTCTTCTATAAGATTTCTTATCCGGATTGTCAACAAAGTCTTGCAAAGAGGAAACGCTATCCATAATGGGAACGTTATAAATATTAGATAGTTTTTCCTCCAAAATATTTGTAAAGGTAAACGGACAATTCGTAACTTTGAAGCTACCGTTTATTCCAGAGTAAAGAAAATGAATAGACCGTATATTCCTATACTCTGGCAATGTATCGCTCTGGGAATAGCCGTGTAATTCTGCCTCGGCCCATGCTGACAGTTCTTCATTTTCCAAATCAGAAGCTATAATCATAAGTCGCTGCAAAGCTACTTCCATAGGAATCTGATTATTTGCCAACTCTTTGATTATCGTGCTTTTAGCCACAAATCGTTCCCTCCTTTACACCAGCCTAATTTTTCCCGTCAGAAGCTGCTGCATCATGCCTTGCTTGACTTGGCGGTATTTTGCGAGTTTTTGCTCCAGTTCTGTGATTTCATCGTCCATATCAGCCAGAATGGACGAAATTGCTTGCTGCTCCTCATATTTCGGGACAACCAACTTTGTCTGTGCGATGCTGGCCTTGCTGACAGAAGAAACCTTTGTACCGACAATATAGGGCAACATCTGATCGTGATAACAGGCCGCATTCAGGTAATAGCCCAGGAATTTTTCTGCAAAGCGTACTTTTGGCCTGCACAGCAGGGTATGCTGTCCAGCCAACACAGGACATTCCACATTGATAACTTCAAGAGCTTTGCCAACAGTTTCATCCTCTGCAGTATCAGCAATAACAAGGTCACCGGATTGCAGATAGCATTTCTCGGAAAAGCGGCTTAGATCAATTTCTTTTGCGATATAAGGAATGTCCTTGCTGTCGGCACTAATATAGGCGCCGTATTTCGTGAGAATATCTCCATAATGGATGTTTTTGACCCTGCCGCTGACATCCATCTGTGCTCTCGTAAAGGCATTGTTGGGGATGAAATCAAATAGATATCCAAACACAAATGATTGCCACTCCCCAAAGAATCCCGGCAGGCGGCGTTTACCAGTCAGCAGTTCCTGCATTGCGCCCTGCTTGATGGCTTTTTTCTTGGCAATTTGCTTTTCCAGTAATAACATCAATTCATCAATGTCGGTAAGAGAATGCGCAATTGCCTCCTGCTCGGGTTTTGGCGGGACTACAATTTCAATAGCAGACAGTTGCTTCCCGTTAGTCAGTGCTCTGGTTGTGTATGTGCATCCCATAGTGATTGCATTCCGCACCGCCTCGGTCGTAAAGCAGTACTTACAATATTCTGGCGTGAACATGTCATTTTTAGGCCTGCCACGAAGGACAAAGCCGCTAAAAACGCAATCGTCAATATTGTCTAACAAGACCGATGACATTCCAACTTCTTCCGGTGTTTCAGATGTTCTGGTGAAAAAGACATCATTTTTTTGTGTCTCAAATCGACGAATTTCGTCACGAGTAAGACTAACCTTACCACACACATCGTTTTTCTTCAGACCACGCTTTTTATATACATCCGTATAATTGACAATAGGTGTGCCATATCCAAAAAATTCTTTGCCTTTATTTAGGCCGTTCTTAAAATCCAAAAAATCTCCAATTGTGGCTGTATCCCATGGCTTCACCATACAAATCCCATCCTTTCCAGGTGGGCTTTAACTTTGGACTCATAGTCAGCAACGGCAGCAAACAGTTCGGGCAGAGTATTCTCATACCGCTCCAGCAGCTCCACAATGCGGTTGGTCATCTGGTGGGAAGTGGTAACATACAACGCCTTGATTCCTTCAAAGATGGTAGCGTACCATTTGCGGTTTACCAACAGGTCCAGAATCTCATCATCGGTCAGCAAAGCATACTTTGCCCGAACCTTTTCCTCCAGTTCAGCGTTCATTTCCTTGACGGCCTTATTCTGCTTGGAAAGGGACTCCGTCAAATCCGCAAACTGCTTCAATACCGCATATTCTTCGCTCTTGGGATCAGTCTTTTTCAGCACCTTCAGATGGGCGACGACAGCCTTGGCGTCCACCTTATCCTTGTCGTTGAGGTACTCCTTCAGATAGCCCTCATCGCCGGTCTGCTCCTCCACAAACTCGTCCAGTCTGCTCTGGGTCTCTTCGGCAATGGCCTGCACCTCATTGATTTTCTTGCGTTCGGCGGCGAAGAACACGGACTCGATCAGTGCCCTGGGCAGCAAAACACCCTCCCAGCCAATGACCCTTTCCTGCCCCTTTTTCTTGCCGGAGGTGTATTCACCCATGATGTTTTCCCATGTCCGGGCGGCACCATAGCCGTCCACCGACACAAGATAAACATCGTCGCCCATGACTTCGTGCCAATAGGAAAGCAGCACCTCGTAGACATTGTACTTATCCACCAGCTCCAGACCATCAAAGCAGTCAATCAACTGCTCCGACAGCTCCACAATATAGGGCTTAACTTCCGTATCTTCATCAATGCTCCGAAGGCCGGAATCCACCATCTGCATCCACGCGTCAAAAGCCTCGTCGATGCGTTCGGCGTAGGCAGAAAATTCAGGGTCGTTATAGACCACGTTGCGGATATCCTCTTTGGGAATGTTCAGCCGATAATAGCCCTCCCGCATCTGAGAGAACAACTTGCTTTTCAGACCTGGAAACAGTGCCCAATACTTCTCCATGGAATCTACATCTGCCGCGGGAATACCGCCATGCAGATGGGCGTCAATGTCCTGCAGATCTTCCGGAGTGGAGCTGTCAATGTAACGGGGGATATTCAGGTTATACTCGTTTTTCTTCTTGATCTCATCATTGGGAACAAAGCGGGCATACTTGGGATCGTCTGTGATTTGCTGATTGAATGTGGTGACGATTTTATAGATGTCCCGTTCACGCAGGCGGTTCTTATTGCCGTCCTTAACGAAGTCGTGGCTGGCATCAATCATAAAGATACCCTTGCGCTCGGCGGCATCAGCCTTATCGATGATGATAATGCAGGCAGGGATACCGGTGCCATAAAACAGGTTGGCGGGCAGGCCGATGATGCCCTTGATATAGCCCTTGTCAATAATGGCTTTGCGGATAGTCGCCTCCGCATTGCCACGGAACAGAACACCGTGGGGAAGAATGACCGCAGCCTTGCCGGTGCTTTTCAAGGACTTCAAAATATGGAGCAGCCACGCAAAGTCGCCGTTCTTTTCAGGCGGTCTGTCGCCATAGCCATCAAAGCGGCCATAATCCTTAAGACCATCCGTCCAGTTTTTCAGAGAAAACGGAGGATTGGCCACCGCAAAGTCGAAACGCTTCAGCACCTCATCATCGGAGCCTTCTTCAAAATAGTGGGGAGCAGAAAATGTATTTCCTGCTCTGATCTCACCGGCAGCCTTGTTGTGCAGGACAAGGTTCATCTTGGCGAGACCTGCAGTTGTCACTTCCTTTTCCTGTCCCCAAATGGCAATCTCAAAGGGGGCTTCATCCGCTGCTCGAATCAGAAGTGAACCAGATCCGCAGGCAGGGTCATACACGGAGTAACCCTCGTCGCGCTCCTCGATGCTGTCGATACCGATTACTTTGGCAAGAATACGGGAGACTTCGGCCGGTGTATAGAACTGGCCCTTGCTTTTTCCGCTTTCCGTGGCGAAATGACGCATCAGATATTCATAGGCATCGCCAAGAATATCGTCACCGCTGGCTTTGTTCTTTTTGAAATCGAATTCGTCACGCTGGAAAATGGCAATCAAGCCGGTGAGCTTATCCACCATTTCTTTGCCGCTGCCCAACTTGGCTTCATCATTGAAATGGGCATTGTCGATCACGCCGCGGAGATTGTTCTCCCCGGCTTCTGCCAGCTTGGCAATGACCTTATCCATTTCTTCACCGATATTTTTATTACCCTTCAATGCAACCAAATCGTCGAAACTGCCGCCTTCGGGAACCGTAATATCGGCATATTTTACAC
>ERZ1034915.1366-NODE-1366-length-13563-cov-9.540495_pt1 | contig 13563 bp, 12 predicted proteins | sample MGYA00520592_ERZ1034915 | MGnify/ENA primary metagenome ERZ1034915 (study PRJEB33766, sample SAMN09781787) | gut metagenome | biome: gut microbiome | host: Homo sapiens | place: Madagascar | study: EMG produced TPA metagenomics assembly of the PRJNA485056 data... | reverse complement strand
GCGGCGCTGACCGCGCTTATTGTGCGCCGCGTAAATGGTCATGGAGACCAACCAAGGCTCGCCTGTACCAGCAGCCGCGCGCGCCCCCCCCGAAGGGGCATTGGCTGCGCACCCGGCAGCGGCACCTTGCCGCTTATGCCGAAATAACCGTGAGTTATGAAATTGTAATCAGCTCTGGAGTTACCAGAATATTTTCCGGTTTCCAACTTTCCGGGGAGTCGATATGAGTCAGCAGCCGGGCGGTCATGCGGCGGCCGATTTCATTATTCCTTTTATCCACGGTCAGCGGGGGCGTGTAATTTTCCAGTCGGGACCAGCCGTTGAAAGCGATCTTGTTGTCGTATCCGGCGATTACCACATCTTTGCCGGGAGTGCGGCCGAGCAGTCGGAGCGCCGCTGCGAGAATCGGCACGTCCCAGTCGGTCTTGGCGAGGAGCGCATCCGGCGTGGGCGCACCCGGCCTGAAGTAATCGAGCAGGTATCCCGCCGCCAGCCGGACTTCCTCGTGGAACCGGGACTCCTGCCACGCATCCTCGGCATCGTAGTTACAGCCCCAGTAACAGTTTTCGGGAAGCGGTTCGGGAGTGAGGCCGGCCGCCTGCATTGCGGCGCTGTAGCCCCGGTAACGGGCGGCGACCCAGTATTCGGCGCGTCCCCGGGCGAGATAGCAGAGGATGCGTTTGCAGCCGCGCCGGAGCAGTTCATCCGTCAGCTGTCGGGTGCCTTCGGCGTGGTCGGGCAGCACATGGTCGATCTTCTCGTAGAGCGTGCTGTGAACCGAGGAAACCACCGGAATCCCGGATGCCGCCAGCTGCCGGGCCGCCGCGTCGAAGGCCGGAGTCGGATGAGCCGGAGTGAACAGCAGCGCCCCGCCGGGGCGGATCTGGGCGAGTTCTTCGAGTTCTCCGCCGTGCAGCTGGGAGGCGTTCAGCCAGAGAGAGTGCATATTCCGGGCCATCACCTCCTCAAGCGCTCCCGCCTGAATCGCATCCATGAAACCGGAGTTGCGCTTGCGGATCGCATCGTCCTTGTCGGAGGGGCCGAGCAGAATGATGGTCCGATTCATCAGCGAGGAACCGGAACCCTTCGGCTTCGGAACCACGTGCATCCGGCGGCCGCGCTTTTCGAGCACGCCGCGTTCCGCCAGCACGGCCAGCCCCGAACGGACCGTGCCGCGCGAAACACCGAACCGCTCCGCCAACAGGTTTTCCGCCGGAACTTCGGCATCCGGCGGCAGCTCCCGCTCCCGGATCAGGGCCATCACATTCCGGATCACCTGTTCGCGCGGAGAGCAGATGGCGGTGTTTGTATAATTCATGTACAATCTCCGTTTCTGTTTGTACATTAATTATGCAATAGAAAAGATGAAATGTCAACCCCTGAAGCGGAAATAATCGGAAAAAATTGCGAATTTTGACGGCGGGCGGCAAGTGCGGCAAGTGCGGCAAGGTGCCGCTGCCGGGTGCGCACGCCAATGCCCTTCCGGGGGCGTGCGGCGGCGGGCACATGCAAAGCCTCGGTCGGTCTCCAAGGCCCATCTATGCGGTATAAGTAAGGCCACGCCACCTTTTACGCGGCGCACAATAAGCGCGGTCAGCGCCGCGAACGAATGTGAGGGAATTATTTTGCGGCAGCAAAATAACGAGGAACGATAGTGACGAAGCCGAACGTAGTGAGCGAAGCCCCTCCGGCGTAGTGAGCGCAGCGAACGATGAGGAGTTGACGGGCGCAGCCCGGCAAGTAAGCGGCGAAGCCGCGCCCGCGAGCGGAAGTGCCTTGCAACCGGACCGGCCTCCGCCACCGGCGAGGGGGTCCGGGGGACGTGCGCGACGTCCCCCGGAGCCATCCGCAGGTCGCTAATCCCGTGCTCACTATCCTCCGGGCGGCTTGCCTGTTATTGCGCTTAAAAGTTGTTACCCTCCGGGCAGCCTGCCTGTTCTTGATGCCATGCAAAGTCGAGTATAAAACTCACGTGCGATTGGAAAGCGGAGCTGAAGTCGGCTTCGCCGCCCCTCTGGGCTCCGCACTCCAAGGTTGCCGTGCGGCTTTTCCGGGCATTGTGCCCACGGACTTCCACGGACTGACACGGAAGCTCCAAGGTTGCGGTTCGGCTTTTCCGGGCCGGCTGGTTGTTTTGTGGTGATGGGAGGAGTCAGTCGTTGCTGGAGTCGCAGGCCGGGAGTTCGGCGCCTGCCGTGCGGCTTGCCCATTCCAGCAGGCGTTCGGCGCGGTCGGAGTCCTCGATGCCGAGAAGCAGGACGCGCAGATCGATATTCCGGTAATATTCGAGGCGGCGACGCTCTTCCTGTTCCAGATATTCCCGGCGGAGCTTTTCCTGCTCCCAGTACCATTCCCGAAATTCCAGTTTCATCTTTTTCTTCAGGCGGCGGCTCTCGTAGACCGCGCGTTCCCGCAGCAGCCAGGAGTCCAGGTCTGCCCGGTGAATCCATTCGTCCAGTTGGAGCCAGCTGGGATTCTCCATGAGCATACTCTGGGCTTTGCGGATGCGTTCCCGCTCGTCATATTTCCGCTGAAGCTCCTCTTTCAACCGCTCCACTTTGCGTGCCGGGTCTTCATCCTGTTTTTTTCTGCGCCAAAGCCATTTCAACATTTTGTCGCTCCTTTCGGCTTTCGTGCCCCCGCACAAAAGAGGTGCGCCCTCTTTCATGCGATTAGCAGGCACTTGCAAGCCTTGACCTCCACACAAAAGAATGACGCACCAAGGTACGCCATATCTTTCCGTGTATTTTGAAGGTCAGAAATTTGCAAGTTTCGCTAATCAAAATGGACACAAATTGATATGGTAAAATATTAAATTTTCAGTTCAGATTTCCGGTAATGGCCTTATGATGAACCTCAAGTTGATTGCTTTTCCTCTAATTTAACAGTCGCCATGCTAAAAATCAAGGCGATATGCGAATACGGATGCTGTAAATGCGGAAATCTTCGACATTTCGCGTCAAAACGAGGTGAGTCGCCGTTGTTTCCGGAAGGGAGCCGGGAACTTGACAAGGGAAGCCGGAGGGGCTATCTTCTGAAACGGATGGAATTGATTTTTACCGGAGATGGAAAAAGATGGCTGAAATGGTGAGGAATTATCTTGTGATCGGGGCGCACCCGGATGACCCGGATCTGTTGTTCGGAGGATGCGCGGTCAAATTGCTGAAGGCCGGACACCGGGTGAAATTCGTCTCCGTCAGCAGCGGCGATTGCGGACACTATGCGATGGAGCCTGCCGCGCTGGCGCTGCGGCGGCACCGGGAAGCGCAGGAGTCGGCGAAGGTCGCCGGGCTGACCGGATATGAGATTCTGGATGTACCCGACTGCCATGTCGTATGCACGCTGGAACTGCGTGAAAAACTGATCCGGGTGATCCGGGATTTCGGGCCGGATGTGGTGATCTCCCACCGCCTTTGCGATTACCATGCCGACCACCGCGCGACCGCCCAGTGCGTGATGGATTGCGCGTATCTGGTCCGGGTGCCGATGTACTGCGCCGATACGCCGATTCCGCGGAAGGACCCGGTTTTCGCATACGGATATGACGCCTTCACCGATCCGCGCCCGATCCGCGCCGATGCGGTAACGGAGATCGATTCGGTGGCGGAAACCAAATTGCGAATGCTCGACTGCCACTGTTCCCAGTTCTACGAGTGGCTGCCGTGGAACATGGGGCTGGAAGCGCCGGACCCGGACCGCATGAGCCGGCAGGAACGGCAGGAGTATCTCGACCGCCATTGGGGAGGCCGCGACCGGCAGGCCGCGGAATTTGCCCGTGAAGCCCTGCGCGAGCGTTACGGAGCGCGGGGCGATGAAATCCGGAGGGCCGAACTGTTTGAACTCTCCCCTTACGGCGCACAGCCTGCCCCGGCGGAATTCCGCGCCCTGTTCCCGGACTGAGAACGGAGCGCCGGAAGACGGCCTGCGTCCCGGTCAGGGGCGGAAACCGCGCAACCGCAGGGCGTTGAGCACGACGGAGACGGAGCTGGCCGCCATGGCCAGCGCCCCGAAAACCGGGTTCAGGATGGGGCCGTCGAAAAGCGCGTAGAACACCCCGGCGGCGAGCGGAATGCCGATCGCGTTGTAGAAGAACGCCCAGAAAAGGTTTTCACGGATGATCCGCATCGTCGCCCGCGACAGGCGGATCGCGGCGGGGACTTCGGCGAGGTCGCTGTTCATCAGCACCACGTCGGCGGCCTCCATCGCGATCGCGGTGCCGGAGCCGATCGCGATTCCGACATCGGCCTGCGCCAGCGCGGGCGCGTCGTTGATGCCGTCGCCGACCATCGCGACCGCTCCGCCGTTCGCGGCGGCCTGGAACTCCCTGAGCGCCTTGGCCTTGTCGCCGGGGAGCAGCTCCGCGCGGAATTCGTCGAGCTTGAGTTCGGCGGCGATGGCCTGTGCGACCGCGTTGTTGTCGCCGGTCAGCATCGCGCTTCTGATGCCGAGGGATTTGAGCCGGGCGACGGCGTCCGCCGCACCGGGTTTGAGCCGGTCGCCGATGCCGATCACGCCGATCAGCTTTTTGTTGCGGGCGGCGTAGACGACGGAGCCGGCGCCGGAGAGTTTCAGCTCCGGCACCTCCGGTTCAAGCCCGGCCGCGCGCATCAGCCTGGCGTTGCCGAAGAGCCACTCCGCGCCGCCGAGACGGCAGGAGAGTCCGAAGCCGGGGCGGGCGGTGAACTGTTCGGCCTTCCACGATTCGAGCTTTTTCTCGCGGGCGGCGGTCACGATCGCCTGCGCGAGCGGGTGTTCCGAACCGGCCTCGGCGGAGGCTGCTGCCGCGAGCATCCGGTCGGCGTCGAAACCGGCCCCCGGAATCACCCTGACCTCGGTGACGGCGGGTTTCCCGACAGTCAGCGTGCCGGTCTTGTCGAAGACCACGGTGCTGATCCTGCCGGCGGTTTCAAGCGCGGCGCCGGACTTGATCAGGATGCCGGATTTCGCCCCCTGGCCGATGCCGACGATCAGCGCGATCGGCGTCGCCAGCCCGAGGGCGCAGGGGCAGGCGATCACCATCACCGCCAGCGCGAAGCTCAGCGCCGCCGGGAAACCGGCTCCGGCCAGCAGCCATGCGAGGAACGTCACGGCGGAAATGCCGAGCACCGCCCACACGAACCAGCCGGAGATCCGGTCGGCCAGCCGGGCGATCGGCGGGCGCGAGCCCTGCGCATCCTGCACCAGCTGTACGATCCGGGCGAGCACGGTGTCGCTGCCGACCCGGGTCGCCTTCATCACGATCGAACCGTTTTTATTCACCGACGCGCCGGTCACTTCGGAGCCGGGGGCTTTTTCGACCGGCATGGATTCGCCGCTGAGCATTGACTCGTCCACGCTGGTTTCACCCTCCTCGACCACGCCGTCCACGGGGATGCGTTCGCCGGGCTTGACCCGCAGCCGGTCGCCCGGCTGGATTTCGGCGGCCGGAACCACCCGGTCCCCCTGCGGCGTGACCAGTACGGCGGTTTCCGGTGCGAGTTCCAGCAGCTCCCGGATCGCGCCGGAGGCGCGGCGGCGGGAACGGCCTTCGAGGAATTTTCCGAGCATGATCAGTGCGACGATCATCCCGGCGGTGTCGAAGTAGAGATGCTTGAATTCACCCTGCGCGCACAGATAGAAGCTGTAGGCCGCCGCGGCAGCGGTGCCGCAGGCGATCAGTGAATCCATGTTCGGCGCGCCCCGGAACAGCGAACGGAAGCCGCTGGTATAGAAGCGGAACCCGGCCCAGACCACCGGAATCAGCAGCACGATTTCCAGAAGCGCCCGCGCCTTGTCCGATATCGGGAAGAAAGGCAAATGGAGCATGCCGTGCATCGCGGTGTAGAACAGCAGCGCCGCGAACACCACCGCGGTCACGAAACGGAACAATTCGCGCTTCGCTTCGGAGGCTTCCTCCTCCTCATTCGCCGCGCTCTGCTTCGCCTCCGCGACCGAGGCCTCGTAACCGGCCTCGCGGACGGCGTCGATCACCTGCCGGCTGGTCAGCTTTTCCGGTATCATTCTGAGGGTCAGTCGGTTTGCGGCGAAGTTCACATAGACATCGGAAGCGCCGTCGAGCTTCCCGACCGCCTTTTCAATGTTGGCGGCGCAGCTCGCGCAGTGCATCCCTCTGATGTCGAAGTCGATTTTGACCGGCTCCGAACCGGCATTCTCCGGCAGGGAGGCTTCATAGCCGGCGGTGTGTACCGTGTCGATCACCTGCTGCTGCGTCAGTTTTGCCGGATCGGCGTCGAGCGCCAGGCGGTTTGCGGCGAAGTTCACATAGACATCGGAAGCGCCGTCGAGCTTTTTGACCGCCTTTTCAATATTGGCGGCGCAGCTCGCGCAGTGCATTCCTTTTACATCGAAAGTCCATTTTTCCATATTGTTTCCACTCCTCATGCGGCATTGTTCCTTATAGAAAGAACTATAATCCGTTTTGTGGAAAAAGCAAACCGGAACCGGTTGAAAGCAATCGGTTCCGGTTGGGGAAGGGGGACTCCCGCTCCCTCTATTGGTTGCTGAAGAACTGGAAGCCGGGATAGGCTTCCATGCCGTGTTCGCCGAGGTCGAGGCCGCGCAGTTCCTCCTCGGTGCTGACCCGGATGCCCATCGTCTTTTTCACCGCGTAGAAGATCACGAATGCGCACGGGAAGGCGACCAGTCCGACCGTCACCGCGCCGGTCAGCTGCGTCAGGAAGGTGTAGCCGGTTTCACGGAAGGCGAAGATGCCGACCGCCAGCGTGCCCCAGACGCCGTTCACCAGATGGACCGACAGCGCGCCCACCGGATCGTCGAGCTGCAGCTTGTCGAAAATCAGCACAGACGGCACCACGATCACTCCCCCGATCAGGCCGATCAGGATCGACGCGGTCGGGCTGACGCAGTCGGCTCCGGCGGTGATCGCGACCAGTCCGGCGAGACAGCCGTTCAGAGTCATCGAGAGGTCGGGCTTGCGCAGGATCGCCATGCCGGACAGCATCGCGCCGATCACTCCGGCGCTCGCCCCGAACATCGTGGTGCAGAGCACGTAGGAGATTTTGGTCGGTTCGGCGCTCAGGATCGAGCCGCCGTTGAAGCCGAACCACCCCAGCCACAGGCAGAAGGTGCCGATCGTCGCCAGCGGCATGCTGTGCCCCATGATCGGCATCGCCTTGCCGTTCACGTACTTGCCGATCCGGGGGCCGAGCAGGATCACCCCGGCCAGCGCCGCCCAGCCGCCGACGCTGTGCACGAAGGTCGAACCGGCGAAGTCATGGAAGTTCATTCCCGCCAGCCAGCCGCCGCCCCATCCCCACGAACCGATGACCGGGTAGACGATCGATATGTAAAAGAGCGTGAAAACCAGATAGGCGTTCACCTTCACCCGGCCCGCGACCGCGCCGGAAACGATCGTGGCCGCCGTCGCCGCGAACATCCCCTGAAAGAAGAAGTCGCTCCAGTAGGTGAATTTGCCGCCGTTGTAGGCGTAGGCCGCGGCGATGGAGGCGTCCGGATCGGCTCCCATGCCGAATCCGGCAAAGCCGATCACCTTGCCCAGCAGCCAGTTGGCTTCACCGGGATACATCAGCGAAAATCCGCAGACCGCGTAGGTGATGAAACCGATCGCCGGAACCAGCGTGTTTTTGAAAAGTACGTTCGTGCAGTTCTTCGCCCGGCAGAGGCCCGCTTCGAGCGTCGCGAAGCCGAGGTGCATCAGAAAGACCAGCATGCCGCCGATCAGCACCCAGACGTTGTTGATCGTGAAGATCGCCTCCTGCGCCGGAGTCAGCACGGCGGCGGTTTCCCCGGCGGCGAGCGCCGTCCCGGCGACGGCGAGGAAGGGGATCAATATTGTTTTCAAACTGTTCATGATGAAATATCCTCCGAAAGAAATCATTGAATTGCCTTACCCGATCGCTTCGCTGCCGGTTTCCCCGGTGCGGATGCGGATGCACTGATCCATCGGCAGCACGAAAATCTTGCCGTCGCCGATGTGCCCGGTGCGCGCCCCGGCGATGATGCCGTCCACGGTCGGCTGTACGAATTCATCGTTCACCGCGATCGCCAGCCGCACCTTCTTGAGCAGGTTCACCTCGGAAATCGCACCGCGGTAGGCTTCGACGTATCCCTTCTGCTGGCCGCAGCCGAGCGCGTTGCTGACCGACATCTTGAAGATGTTCCTCTTGTAAAGCTCCTGTTTCACCGGATTCAACCGTTCCGGCTTGATGTAGGCGATGATTAGTTTCATGTTACACCTGTGTTTCTGAATGATTGTTGACGGAAACCGTATGCCGGAAGAAAAGCAATCCTCGTGCCAAGTCGTCTGATTTTCGGCTATTGCTTTGATGATCAATGAATTGTATTGCAACTAAAGGCGGGGGGCTTTTTACAAAATTGATCCGTTCCGGCCGGAGAAATGGTAAAAATTGTAAAACCGGTATGGAAAGCCGCGTTTTCCGGGCGGTTGACAATCCTGTTTGGGATGATATGTTATGCGAACTGAAACCGCCACAGACACAGAAAGGATTCTGTCCATGAAACTCGGATTTCTCCCGCTGGCCGCCGTCATGCTTCTGCCGGCTCTTCACGCCGCCCCGCTCTACATCGCCCATCGCGGCTCCTCCGGGGAGGCGCCCGAAAATACGCTGGCGGCGTTCAAGCTGGCCGGCCGCCAACTGGCCGACGGGGTCGAATGCGATATCCACCGCACCAGAGACAACCGGCTGGTCATCTGTCACGATCCGAACACGAAGCGGACCACCGGCGTCGACCTGAAAATCAGCGAATCCAACCTGGCCGAGCTGCGCCGGCTTGACGCGGGCAAATTCAAAGGAGAGGAGTTCAAGGGGGAGGCGCTGCCGCAGCTTTCCGAGCTTTTGAAGGTCGTGACGCCGGAACAGCTGGTCTATATCGAACTCAAGGAGGATGATCCGCTGATTCTGCCGCTGGTGAAGGAGGAACTGAAGAAGTCCCGGGTGCCGATGGAACGGATTCGCCTGATCAGCTTTCATCCGTCACTGCTGAAGCTGGCCAAGGAGCAGATGCCCGACTGCAAGACCTATTATCTGCGCGGGCTCGGCACCGACCGCGCCACCGGCCGCTCCACGCCTTCCGCCGAAGAACTGATCCGGCTGGCCCGCGCGATCAACGCAGATGGGCTCGACCTCGGCCGGCACCCGAAGCTCGATGCGGAACTGGTCAAAGCGATCCGTGACGGCGGACTCGAACTCCATGTCTGGACGGTGGATTCTCCGATAGAAGCGTTGCGCTACGCCGCCCTCGGCGTCGATTCGATCACGACCAACTATCCCAAACGCCTGAAAGATTCCGCCGGGCGGCAGGGACGGGGGGAGTGATATTCTTTATTCAGGGATAAGCTCTCAATCTCTTTCGTGTTGCAGATTGCCGTTCGACAGCATGAGATTGCCGTACTTTCCCGGATGATTTCTCGCGCGATCCTTCAGGAGGGGGAACGGCGGTTTTTCATCAATCCTGCGGTTTGCTCCGTAATAGAGGTAGTCGGAGAAATCCGTGTTTGGTTCCTGTCTGCTCGGACACCGGTAGATTGCCGCATCCGACAGATACGCCGACTCGGAAAGAGTCGGCAGGTCCGGCGGCAGAAAGCCATCGAAATCTTCCGCATACTGTTCGAGGCATATCCGGATCTGTTTGAGGTTGCTGCCGCAGGAAATCCGTCGGGCTGGTTCCCGTGCCGCTCCGAATGACGGCATCAGGAAGCCCAGCGAAAAGAGAGCCAGCAGCAGATAAATGAACATCGATGCAACTTTTTCTCTGACATCGGTTTTCCGAAGAAACGGCGTGATGATGCAGCAGGCAAGCGAAATCAGGAAAGTGAAAAGTGAGTAGAGGGGGCGAATGGCGCTGTCGCGCCATTTCATGATATAAAACTCCTCCCAATCGGAATAAGCGGCATCTGGAAACAATGCAAAGGAGAGTGCAAAAAAAACTGCAATCAGCAGATAGAGAACGTCAAGGAGCAATATCCAGAACCACGGCTTCCTGAAAAACTTCACCATTCTTGATTCTCCTGATTTACGCGGCATTCAAGCCGGTTGATATCGGTTCGGAACAGTGCTTTTACCCTCGGCTGAAGCAGAATGACAAGGCAGGAGGCCAGAAGCAGTTCAATCAGGAGCAGGCCGCCGAACAACAGCCAATACCAGTTGCGATAAGCCTGATCCAGTGGAAGCCACGGAAACAGAGCCAGAAAAATGCCGCCGCCGGGAACTGTTATCCATAAATAGACCAGCAGATAAAGACGCCAGCCCCGACGGAGACGGAGCAGGCCGTATCCGGCGAACAGGTTGAGGAGATTTCCAAAGTCCAATACAAGCCGGTCGTAAAAAACAGCCGACCAGATTGTCGCCAGAACCCCGAATATGCCGGTCACGATAAAGAACCATGCCACGGCTTTCAAGGCCCGCATCCAGCGGAGATCGGAGGAACAAACAAGAGCTTGCATGAACAGCCTCCCGGTTTACAGAAACCTCTGCTCGTAAGATATCATCGGGTTGGCGGTTTGCAAGTTTTTTCCGTTTCCTGCCGGTACTTTTGTCCTGACTTTGAAACAGGAGAGCCGGGATGACGGGGCTGAAAGTGTAATATTGATAAAGAAATGCGATAACTTATCGATACTTTATCGAAGCGGAGGAACGGTATTTCCTCATCGTATTCGGATCTGCTCGATCCATCGTTCGGGAGCTGTTTGAGGGGGAATCCCCGAAAGAAGGCAAAAAGAATGGTGGCCGGACCCTGTACCATTTTCAAATTAAATCAAGTTCAAAAAGTGATCGTAAATTATTTATTTACGCTCAAATTATCGAATTTGACTCAATCTTTGCCTGATTCTGCCATCCCTTCAAAACGGCACTTTGTGGTACCACTTTCCCTGGAAACGGTACCAAACGGTACCTTCTTCAACCGGTCTTTCGATATATGTTTATGAAATAATATATCCGTTTTTCTTCTGATTACAAGGAATTGCGATGGTTCAAATTCTTCACATATCACTCGCAGCAATCCAATGACGATTATATGCTTTTCAAAGCCTCGTTGATTCTTTTGAAAACGTCGTCATTCGTGTTTGAAAACGATTCGCTTATTATAAATTTCCGCCGGAAAGAATCCAGAGGAATCAATTCTCCGTCCTTGTAATCCGTCATATCAAGGATTTCAAAATACAAATGGTTGTGCGGATAATCGAACTCAATATATGATTCCAGATTTTTGCCCGGGAATCCGAATTCAACCATAATTCCGTGACCGTCAACAGACGTCCAGCTTTTTATATCGCATTGTATTTTTCCCCTGATCAGTATCAATGCGTCACTGTCAGTCATTCTGCAACCCTCGACCTATTGATTCATTCTGCTCAAGCAAATCCATTTGCCTGTCAAAGTCGGACTTGAACAGACGATCCTGAATGACACGATATTTTTCAAATTCGTTTTCAGCATGTTCCCGGGCGATTTCCGCAGTAATCTGTCCCGCATCGCGCAGAATTTCCATATCATCGGCAATCAAAATACGATCCAGATGTTTTGCCCAATCCTCCATTGTCATCGGAATATGCCGTTTGGCGCGGCGTTCCGCCAAGTCCAGATAAGCGTTGACGATGCGTCCCAAATCTTCCAGTTCATTTTTTTTCAGATAGTTCTTGGCAATGACAACGTCTGTTTTTACAATTTTCCCGTCTGGCGCATTTTCCCATGATACCAGCCCCATGTGCTCCCGAGCCGCATCGGCCCGCTCCATAATCAATTCGGCGGCAGTATGTCCGTGAACAGCATAATGCAGTTTGTTCTGTATTTTTGCAAAAAACTCCCGTGTGGTCGGAGAATCGGGATCGTAATCCATGCTGGTTGCGTAAATATCTGTGATTTTCTGATAAAAACGTCTCTCACTCAACCGGATTTCCCGGATTTCCGCCAGCAGATGTTCGAAATAATCTCTGTCTAGAAACTTACCGTTTTCCATGCGTTTCCGGTCAATTACATATCCCCGAACAGCATAATCCCGCAGCACGGCGGTAGCCCACTGCCGGAATTGCGTTGCGCGTTTACTATTCACCCGATAGCCGACTGCGATGATCATATCAAGGTTGTAATACGGCAATTCCCGGGCTACAGAACGAGAGCCTTCCCGGCGAACCTGTCGGAATTTCCGACAAGTTGCCTCCTCAATCAATTCCTCATCCTCATAGATGTGCCGGATATGCTCGACAATATTGCTCCGCGAAGATTGAAACAGTTCCGCCATCGATTGCTGCGTCAGCCACAGCGTTTCATCTTCAAAACGGACTTCAATGGTATCTGCTTCGTTTTGCGCGGCAAATATCAGGAATTCCACTGTGCTGTTACGTATCTTCTTGTTGGTGTCCATGTTTTATTCCACAAGTGAATATTTCGGGCAGTATCGCGGTTTCACATCCGTATTCAAATAATATATCCGCTTTCCCTTCGATTGCAAAAGCCGAACCAAGAGAATTGCTTTTATCACTTTTCTTTGAATCAGCGGTATCCTGGCCAGAAAGGCTGTCTGAAAAACAAATATTGAAGAATGCCTCACACTGGATGAGTTATGCCGCGAAAGTGAATGAAAAAGAGAAGACACCGGAGGGATGTCGGATGTTCGGATTTACGCAGATACCGAAGGCGTAATTGAAACGGCTGTAAAAAAATACAGCACGCTTCCTATGATATGAGAGTCCGGCAGGGACCGGCTGATGATAATTGGATTACCGGCTCGTGTGCGGTAAAACGCACACGAGCCGGACAGCTCAAAAGTTCGTTTTATTTTTTGAACAACAATATTATGACAGGCATCCTCCTGCCGTTTACTCATAACACTCCAAACGAGGTAAAATCATGACCAATGCAGAACTGAACACATTTCTCGATCTGGAATGGAACTGTGCCGCTTTTACGCCGGAAGAAACATCCGTTTCAGCGCCCCTATCCCCGACCCAGTGGGCGCGCATTCTCTCACGGCATCCGGAGCTTCAGGAGTTTTGTCCGTTTGCGGAGTTCACTCCCGCCGACTGGGTTGTCGTCCTTGAAAAACAACTTCCTTTTGCATGGCGCTGTTCCTGCTGGAAAGATTTTGCCCCGCATCAGTGGCAGCGACTGTTACGGAGCCAACCGACTTTGCTCCATTACTGCGAAATACCGGATCATCCGGCTGTGCGGAGAGGACTGCTGGCGAGTGACTGGCCCTTTGAAAAAGAGATCGATACGAGTGATTTTACGCTCGGCGACTGGTTCTGGACCGTCAAGCATAATCCGAGCACGTGGTTTCAATGTCCCTGCCGGGAACAGTTCACGAAACCGATGTGGTGGAGCATCCTGTACAGTTCCGCCGAGTTACTGCCGGACTGCCCGTGCCTTGACCAGTTTAGCGATGAGGATTGGCGTCGTCTTAATATCGTTCCGAAATTAAAGGACCGGATACGTACTCGTGAACAATTCCGGAAATTGATCGACCTGACCAAGTATCCGTTCCGCAATTCCAAATTCGATGAATGATCCATCTGATATTCCGGCATGAATCGAAAAAAGAGACACGCATCGTTACTGCGTATCT
>ERZ1034915.1363-NODE-1363-length-13579-cov-26.521148_pt1 | contig 13579 bp, 20 predicted proteins | sample MGYA00520592_ERZ1034915 | MGnify/ENA primary metagenome ERZ1034915 (study PRJEB33766, sample SAMN09781787) | gut metagenome | biome: gut microbiome | host: Homo sapiens | place: Madagascar | study: EMG produced TPA metagenomics assembly of the PRJNA485056 data... | reverse complement strand
CTGCGGCTACAGCAAACACCGCCGTCAGGCAGCCGGCCAGCAGCAGCCGGAAAATAACCCGTCTCATGCCTCGTCCGCCTCCTCTGCTTTTTTGAGCCCATCCATCAAAACTTCCATCAAAAATTCCATCGTCTCCGGCTCCAGATCCGTAAAGTCCTCACCGGAGGGGCCGGCAAACAGGAGCGGCCCTACAAAGTCCACGCCCAGGATTCTTGTGTTGTGCGGCAGCCCCAGCAGCCGCCCTTCCTCGTTGCAGATAATCACGCAGTCTTCCTCGACGGTGACAGTCTCGATGTACCCGCCGACGGCGGCCTGCAGCTCTTCCAGCGTGTTTGGGATGTCCCTGATCTCCGGCGCACACCCCGGCGCTTTGTAGATCACCTTCATGCCTCGTCTTCCGCCTCATCCTCCTCCGGAGCTTCCGGCTCCGTCGCTTCCGTCGCCACCAGCCCCAGCGTCCCCTCCAGGAACCGCAGGAACGCCCTTACCGGTACCCGCACCTGGCAGCCGTATACGATCACCGGAAATCCCAGCTTGCTGGCGTCCGTCCTCGCCTGGAGCCGGATCGCGTGGGGGCTCATCCCCAGGATCTCCCCGATCTCCGATACTGTCGCGGTCTCCTTGCCGCTTGCCCTTAATTCTTCTGCCGTCATGGTTGACTCCTTTCTCCGTTTTTGTTCTGTTTTGTTTTATTTTGTTGCCTCTTGTGCTTTTTTGGTTTTTGTGATAGACTGGACCCGCCTGGGCGGGAAGGGGGTGGTGCCAATGCAGGCCACATCGGCCATTGCAGGCATCATGATACTTCTCCCTGTGCCGCCTGAAATCCCTGAGCAGTCCCGCGGCAAGGCGGGCGCGTCTCGTGCGTCAGATCAGGGTGCGCGCCTAAGCAACTTTTGCCGAAGTTATGCTGCGGTGGCAGCATTGCGGCGCGCGGCGGCTAAGTGTGACGAAGGTGCGGTTGCGGCAACAGCCGCGCCTTTCACCACATCGTTTCCCTTTCGGGTCCCTGGGTTGAATCGGTGGTGCCCATGCAGAAAACCTGCCTGGTCCTGCCCCGTTCCCGCCCAGGCGGGTCCGGTCTATCTTGTGGTTACTTGTTTGTATTGTTGGTTATTGCTTTTTCTCAATTTTTCACGCAAAAAAATATACATGCATTTCTGCCAACGGGATTCCCAGCACCTGGCAGGCTTTTTCCATATCCTTCCGGGACCAGTCGATTTTCCCCGCCAGTTTCCCGCTCACCGTTGCCGCGTTTAGGCCAACCGCTTTCGAAAAATTCTTCTGGGTCCCGCAGACTTCGCAGATTTTCCCGCGCAGCTTTGCATAGCTCATTTTTCCACCTCCCAAAATTGCGTTTTCTCGATTTCTGCCTCTATCATACTCTCGTCTCTTGCCTTTGTCAACGCCAAAAATAGATTTTTCTCAATTTTCTTTCTACCGTATTCTTTTTGTATTGCTCTTTCACAATCTCTGTGGTAGTATTTCCTTTGTGATTTTCAACTGGAAGGAGACTCCCCAATATGACTGATTTTGTCCAGGTGGCCCCTTTTTCCTCCCGTTTGCGCGACGCTATGCACGCAGCCGGGAAAAAACAAGTGGACCTTGAGCGCGAAACCGGTATCGGCCGAAGTGCTATCAGCCGGTATCTGGCAGGCACCTATGAGCCGAAAAACAGGCCGATCTATAAGCTGGCAAAAGCCCTTGACGTATCGGAACAGTGGCTCATGGGCTACGACGTCCCCATGGAGCGGCCCCAAATGCAGAAGGACAACGACGCCATTGCTGATGTCGTTGTCCGCCTGCGGTCCGATGAGAAGTTTCTGCTTGCCGTGAAAAAGGTCTATGCTCTGGATGCTGAGAAGCTGGACAGTCTCCTGCTTCTGCTGCCTTAGCCTGCGCTCCTCTGTAGGAGTTTGAGGATCAGATCCAATAGCCCGGTGTCGCTGCACTCTGTCAGCAGCCATTCAATGTCCCGGATGTACCGTGCGTTTGCGTTTTCCATGTCTTGCTCCTCCCTCTCTCGTTCAGCGGCGCCCGCTCTCCTCTTTTGTTCTTTTTGTTCTCTTGTGTAACCTCCTGGTTTCTCTTGTCGTTTTGCCTTCGTCTGCCCTCTTGTTTTTGTTATTTTCTACAAACTTCGTTTCCGCCCCTTGCAAATTGTCGGACAAAGGTCTATGGTCAATGTATCAGTTAGTTGCTTGTTTGCGTGCCCGGCGTCGGGGCCGCCGGACACGCCTCGGCAGAAATGTTGGGGGGTGTCTTTTTTCTGCCTGTCCCTATTGTACGGCCCCACGGTTTCCAGTGTCCCGCCCCAAACCTTCCGATCTGGCTTTTTTAGGCCCTTTTGGCATGGTAACATTCGCTTCTGTTCTTAGGGTGATATGATGATTCCCCAAATCTTGACATGAAAGGATCCTGTTTTATGGCTTCCCCCGCTCTTGATGGCCCGTTAGACATAAAGGACGCCCTCCGGCAACGACGATACCAGCTCCACCTGTCAAACCAGGAAATAGCGGAGCTCTCCGGCCTGCCTCTGAATACCGTAACAAATTACTTTTCGGCTCGCTCAAAAGCCGCAAGCGCCTACACAGTGGGAAAACTCTGTGCGGCGCTTAATTTTTCTCTTGATCGTGCCTTTGGCATTGTTCCGTTGGAGGAGGATCTGTCCGATTCCGCCCGGCAGATCCACGCTCTGGAGCTCCTTAACTCCCACCAAAACAGCGAGATCTGCCGGCTGCGGGATGTCGCCGACCTCCACCGGTCCTATGCCGCCTCCCGGCGGCTTTCTCATATCGTCCTGGTCTGCCTCTGTGTGCTCCAGTCTGTTACCCTTTCCATATATTTGTTTGCGGATGCCTCGGATCATGAGCACGGCTTTTTCCTGGGCGGGCAGCCTACCCCGCCCGCCTACTTTATTATGGCCGTGGTGGTCTCTTCCGCCGTTGTGATCGCCTGGGCGGCTGTGCGGTACTTCGCCCGGGCATGGAAGATAAGGAGTTGATCGTATGACTTGCCCCAAATGTTCCGCCGCCGTCCCGGATGGCGCCGCCTTCTGCCCCCTCTGCGGCCGGGCCCTGAGCGTCAAGCGCCGCCGCCGGACCCGTGGCAACGGCACCGGATCCGTCTACAAGCTGCCCTCCGGCTCCTGGTGCGCCTGCGTCACCGTCGGTTATGTCCAGCGGCCTGACGGCCTGCCCCCGCTCCGGAAAAGCAAAAAGAAAAGCGGCTTTCCGACGAAGAAAGCCGCTCTTGAATATCTGCCGAAGCTCCGGGAGGAGCCGTCTGCCGTTCCCGCGTCTCTCACCTTGCGGGAGTTGTACGATCTCTGGGAGCCGACCCACACCACCGGCCAGAAGGCGATCAGCGGCTACCGAACCGCTTTTCGTCATTTCGCTCCTCTCCATGATGCCCCTATCGCCTCTATCACTGTTGACGCTCTGCAAAGCTGCCTTGACAACTGCCAGAAGGGCAAGGTCACCAAATCCCAAATGAAGACCGTCCTGGGTCTTTTGTACAAGTACGCCGTCCCTCGTGGTCTGGCCCAAACCAATCTCGCTCAATTTGTCACAGCCCGCGGCGGTCAGTCCTGGGAAAAGCCCGGTCTGCCTCTTGACGTTGTGGAAAAGCTCCGCCTGGCCTGCGGCTCCGTCCCCTACGCTGACTACGTTTACTGTCAGTGCTATATGGGCTTTCGCCCCTCGGAGTTTCTGGCCCTGGATGCCCACTCCTACGACCGGCAGGAGCACGCTTTCCGTGGCGGCTCCAAAACAGAGGCGGGCCGGAACCGCCTGGTCACCGTCTCCCCGAAGATCCAGCCTATTATTGATGGACTTGTTGCCAATAAAATCTCCGGCCCCATTTTCTGCGCCCCTGACGGCAGCCAGTTGACTTATCACCGCTACCTCAAGATTTTCTACGCCGTGTTGGATGCAATCGGCTTTGAGAACCCGCTCGTTGATAAAAACGGCTCCCAGTGCCGGACCTATACGCCCCACTCCTGCCGGCATACCTTCGCTACCTTGCTTAAAAACGTTCCTGCGGCTGACAAGGACAAGCTGGAGCTGATCGGCCACACCAACACCGCCATGCTCCGCCACTATCAGGATGTGTCCGTCGAGGACCTCCGCCGCATTACCGACGCTCTATAGGCGGAGTAACAGGAGTAGTAACAGGGGCTTTTTCTTTGATACACCACGTAACTTTTCCCTTTTATTTTCCTTCAAAAATCCTTTTTTATCCCAGATTCTCCGGATTTTCCAAATTTATTCTACAATCGCAAGACAATCTGCAATCAAATTTTCACCACATTTTTCCATTTTTCAAAAGTCCGAAATCCATTGCGCCCCAACGGTTTTCAGATTTCTTTAGCTTTTCCCCGCTCATCCGTGTAGTAACAGAGGTGTAACATGTTTCGCAATCCCCAGCCCGCAGAAAAGGGAGAGGCTTTTGCCTCTCCCTTCTATTCCGCCAGAAATTCTTCAATGGCTTTTTGATGATTTGCGCCTGCGGGATCCCTTCCGCATCGCATTTCTCTCCAGAAGATTCTTAAAATAGCAGTTGACAAAAAATTATGTCCCGCGTATAATACTGGTAACAGGACTCCCCGCACCTCTCAACGATGTGCCCCAGGGGAGACATTTTTTTGCCGGGGATGTTGTTATGAACAAAGTGAAAGAACATATCACATACAAAGATCAGGTTGAAAAATTACGTGCAAGAGGTTGCATTATCAGCGATGCTGCGGAATGCGAGAACGTATTAAAACATATTGGCTACTATCGCTTATCAGCGTATTTTCTGCCATTCAAGGAAGAAACCGGCAATTATGCACCCGGTTTATCGTTTAAGAAAGTTTGCAATATTTATGAATTTGACAGAAAGCTTCGAAACTTACTGTTCTCCGCAATTGAAGTGATTGAGGTCAGCCTCCGTTCCCGCCTTGCATATTTCCATTCTGAAAAATACGGCCCGCTTGGGTATCTTTCTCCTGATTCTTTCAACGCCAAACACAATGCAGAAAGATTCAAGGCAACTATTGAGCGCGAGATTGAGAATAATAAAAAGGTCTTGTTTGTAAAGCACCATATCGACAACTATAACGGGCAATTCCCGCTGTGGGTAATTGCAGAGTTGTTTACTTTTGGTATGGTTTCCTATTTCTATAATGATTTAACGACTGCGGATAAAAAACAATTCGCAGGCGTAGATTACAAGAATATGGTTAGCTGGCTTAGATGCTGCACGGATCTTCGGAACATTTGTGCCCATTATGGCAGACTTTATTATAGAAGCTTTTCTGCTATGCCGACTGGATTTAATATTCCAGACGCGGTAAAAAGAAGGCTATGGGGAGCAATCCTATCAGTAAAAGCCGTGTATCCATCTTCCGAAAAGTGGAACAATGAATTTCTTCCAGCAATAGAGGCGTTATTCGAAGAATATTCTGGAGACATCGACCTTTACCATTTGGCCTTCCCGGTTGATTGGAAGCAAAAGCTGAAAAAATAAAACAAAGGGCCCCCGGCTTTTGCCGGAGGCCCCTCTTTTTGTTCACCCGTTCTTGTACATGTCCAGCAGCACCAGCACTTCCGCTTTCCGCTCCACCATCTGCTCATGCTCCCAGTCCCAGATGGCCGCCATGCTCTCCGGCGCTGCCTTCCCGGCGCTCTCCGCCTCCCGGATGAGCCGGACCGCCTGATCGTGCTCCATGTCCGCATGTCCCAGCTCCTGCCGGGACAGGGTGCAGAACAGATCCGCCAACTGCCGGTCCTTGGCCTTGCAGGCCAGGGCCTGCTTTGCGTACTTTTCGGCGTCCCCCAGCTCCTCCCGGATGTACTTTGATAGGAGCTTGATCTCCTGCATAGGCTATCCCACCTTCTGGACCGCCGCGCAGACCGTGGCCGTTCCCGCCGCCGTGGAGGCGCTGGTGAGGACCAGGGTCAGCGTGTGGCTGATGGCCGTGCTGCACGGGCAGATCTTGGGAAAGCCCAGGTCCGTCTCCGTGTGGATCACCGTGGAGCCCTCTGCCAGCGTGGCCAGCTTCTGGGTGCAGGGCAGGGCCACGCCGTCCAGGTACCAGGCCAGAGTCACGGCCCCGGCTGCCGTCGCCGTCACGTCCACGTCCGCGGTGACATGATAGATCCCGGTACGGACGATGCCGTAGGCGGCAGGCGACAGGGTGATGGCCTCGCCGTTTTTGACTACCGTCTCCCCCGCCAGGGTCAGCGTCAGGGACGCGGCGGCCGCCAGGGTCTGGGCGTTGGCGTTGTACGTCCGCAGGATGGACGGGCCGCAGGTGCAGCTTTTATTGCCGCATGCCATATGCCCCCACCTCCTTAGTAGCTGCCGTTACAGCCGCCGCAGGCCGGGCCCGCGCAGGGCGGGTTAGACCAGTACCGGCCCAGCTGCCCCAGAAGGTACTGGCTCTGCCGGTAGTCGTTGTTGGCCGCCCGCTCCTGGGTCAGCTCATCCCGGAGCCGCTGAGTCTCCTGTGCCTGCATCAGGTTCCGGGTGGCCTCGCCCTCGGAGTGGATGGCCGCCACGATCTCGCCCTTGCTGATTGCGTTGTTGTAGTTGACGCCGTCAATAGCTCTCAGCTGCTCGCAGCAGCACTTCTCAAGGGTGGAGAAGCCTCCAGCCGTGGCCATTTGGAGATCCCGCAGCTCACCCAGAATGTTGTAGTTGCCGTCCTTGATGGCCCCCGCCACGTCATAGACGCCCTGGCGGGTCGCTGCCACGATCTCGTTGTTCTGCCGCTCCAAGCTTTGGAAGTCCGTGGCCCGCTGCACGTCCGCCTGGGTGGCGTAGGCCTCTCCTACCCGGTTTCCGTCATTGCCCCAACCGCGCCCGCCGAAGAGCAGGAAGAAGATGGCGATCAAAATGACGATCCCCCATCCGCCGAAGCCATAGTTGTTTTCGTTCATGTTTCCGTTTCCCCTTTCGTTTTTTTGATTTCTGAAACGTCCGGCTCGTCCGCCGCCGGGCGGATCATCTGTTGTTTAACAGCTGGTTGATGGTCTTGTCGCCGTTCGCCCGGAGCCAGTCCTCAAAGCCCGGCTGCTGGGCTATAAACTGGAGCACCATCTGGGGACTCTGCCCCTTTAACGTCTGCTTCAGCGTGCCCATCAGGCCCGTCAGAAGCTGGTTCCCTCCGCTGCTGCCTCTGCCAAGTAGTGGATTCATTGATTCTTCCCTCCAATTCTGTCACTTTGTCGTTTAACTGCCGGATCAGCTGGAGCAGGTCCTCCTGTACTTTTTGCTGCTTGTCCACGTGGGGGGTGAGATCATACTCGCCCACCGTCTTCAGGCCTGCGCCGTCCGTCTGGATAATGTAGACCACCGGCTCCTGCTGGTCCATCACCAGCGCCTGGGAGTTTGGCCCCATGGGCAGGGCCTCCGCCCCTTTCCGTCCGTTTACTTCCACGATCTCATACCGCGGCTGCATATTCGGCCTGGCCAATTCCCTGGGCAGTTCCTGGAGCCACCGCCCGGTGTAGGGATCATACATCCGCCACTCCTCCTTTCTCCTTTATTGTGGCATGCAAAAGGAGCGGTCCCCTTTCGGGTTCCGCTCCTTTTTGGGTCAATGCTGGGCCAGTACTCTGTCAAATTTCCGTCTGATTTCTTTCAGTCGCCGGTTGACGCTTGCTTCGCTCATGCCGGCGGCCAGGGAGATCTCCAGAATGCTCTTTCCCCGGGTCAGCAGGTCATACACCCGCTCCTGGTCTTCTGTCAGGTTCAGCGCCTCCCGGTATTCCTCCCGCTCTCTTTTGGTCAAGTCCGTTTTCAGGTTCATCTATGCGCCTCGTTTGCCTTCTCCCCCCAGTCGGTTTCAAAGCGCCTCCCCGATAGGCTCTCCCGTTATGCCCCTTTCGTCCGGTACAGCACCTGGGCCAGCTCCTCCCGGGTCACAAAGGCCTTGTACCGCTTCCGGCCCTTGCCGTCTCCCTGGATCACCCCGGAGCCTTCCGCCCAATCCCGGGCCTCCTGGGACCAGGCCGCCGGCTCTTTCTCCTCCTGCCGCCGGAGCCAGTCCGCCATCATCTCGTCGAATTTCTTCTGGTCCATCTCCGTCTCCTCCTCTTTTTCCAGCATGGCTAAAAAGGCCTCCCACGCCTGTTCGTCGTCCACGAACGGCGCAGGGCACTTCTTCCCCGTCACGTCAAAGTGCCGGACTACCCGGTCCTTTGGAATCCGGTACCGGTCCATCAGCTGCCGGGTCAGCGCCGCCGCCCGCTTCACCGTCTCGGGCTTAAAGTAGTACCGCCCCTTCTCGTCCTTCCGGCTGCAAAGCTCAATGCCGATGGAGTTTGCGTTCCGGCATTCCGGGTGCTTGTAAAGCCTCGCCCCGCAGTGCCACGCCGTGTCCTCCTCCGGCACCGACTGACACACGCTGTTCTCGTCCACAAAGTAATGGGCCGAGGAATACCGGCCCGGGTTGTTGGCAAAGTACCGGCAGTTTCCCTCCGCCGTGTCCCCGTCGTTGGCTGTGTAATGGATCACCAGATACCGGACCTGTGCCGCCCGCCCCTTCTGGTAGCTGCTCTCGTGGCAGAGGATCATTCCTTCTCCCCCCTCTTGGCGGTCTGGGTCCCGTAGTAGAACGCGATGACCACCGTGAACACCGTGAGGAATTCCTGCCCGCTGACCACGCCCTTCAGGGCCAGGGCGGAGAATACCGCCGTCAGGACCAGCGTCACAAGGGACTTCACGTCTATCAGCTTCGCCAGCTGCTCCTTTACGGTCTTTTTCTTCGTTTCCATGCTTCTCCCTCCTTCTTCCTAAAAAGGCAGGCGGGGAGACCCGCCTGCCCGACTCCTCAGCCGGCGAAAAACGCCGCCCGCTCCTCCGCGGGAATCTTGTTGACGTGGGTGTAGAAGGCCATGGCCTCCTCGCCCCAGTCCTTCAGCCCCTGCTCCTTGGCCAGGATGCTGACGGCCACGCCGATGTCCACGCCTTTTTCCCGGCTGATTCTGCCGATCTCCTGTCTGTGCTCATAAAATCTGTTCTTTTCCATGTTCGTTTCTCCTTTCGATTTTCAAAGTCCCATTCTTCCCAGTACAAAGGCCACCACGGCGGCCAGGACCGCCCAAATGAGTTTGTCTGCCAATGCCTCGATCCGCTTCCCCGGCTTCTGCTGCTGCTCTCTCTGAGCTTGCAAAAGAAGCTCCAGGTTCTGGTTCATGTTCTTGATCTGCTCGTCCAGCCTCGCTTCCCGCTGGATCTGCTCCCGCTGCCAGTCATAGAACGCCTTGTGAAACTGCTTGGAATCGTCCCGCCAGCCCTCCAGCGCCTCGATCCGCCGTTCCAGCGCCGCCGTCCTGACCGCCACGTCGCAGTCCAGCGCAGGGTCCCTCTGGCATTTCTCGCCCATGCTCCTTCCTCCCTTCCGTTACGGTTCCGGCGCCTCCGGCTCCTCCGCCACCGGGAATGCCGCCTCCACCGCCGCCAGATCCTCCTGGGTCAGCAGCCCCTTCTGGTACCAGCCCAGGGCGTACTCCCGGACCTTGTACTCCGGCTCCTTCTCCGCCATGCCCAAAACCGTCTTCAAAATAAAATCATGCAGGGAAAACATTTTTCATTCTCCTTTCTTACACGCTCCCCAGCGCCGCTATGGCGTTCTGGAGCTTCCCAATGACCACGTTGGTATCCCGGACGTAGGTCAGGCGGATGGCCGGCTTCGCCGTATTCTCCGCCCACATTGCCGTCTCCGCCTGGGAGAAGGTTATGGAGTTTAACGCCGCCTGGGCCTCCGCCGACAGGGTGTAAACCGTAGGCGTCGCCAGAGCGTACACCAGCTTCACCGGCGTTCCCGCCGTATTCTGCGCCTCCAGCCATGCCGTCCAGGCCGCCAGGGTGTCAAACTGGGTCCGGAACCACTTCCGGGTGTTGACCGCGCTTTCCGAGTACTCCCCCGCCTGGTGGTCTCCTGTTGTGCTCCACGCCCGGTCCACGTTCTTAAAGTGGGTGCAGACCGACGTCTGAAATCCCATGGGGGCATCGGGAAACTCTGCGGAGTAGACGGTGGGATTGTCCGCGGAGTACTGGGTCCAGCTGAACCCGGCCGCCCGCAGGGTCTTCTCCGCCATCCGCTTTTCCAGCTTCCAAAGGCCGTCTGTGTCCTTGAAGATCCGGTCCCCCGCCGCCGGAGCGCCCTGGAGCTGGTGCGTGTTCCCCGCCGTGTCCGTCAGGGGGATCTGATACACGGTCTTGGTAAACTGCTCATAGGCCGTTGCCTGGCTGCCCGCTTCCAGCTGGGGGTAAATGGTCGCATCCTCCGTTATGTTGGCGTGAGCGTACAGCATCAAATAATAGCTTCCCCCGGTTAGCTGCCTTGTCTCATTGCCCGCCGGGGTGGTACACAGGTATTCTGTAGTGTCCGCCACGTTTGTGACCTGTAAATAGGCCCCGCCAGGCTGCTTGCCGCTTAGGGTGTACGTCCCCGCCGGGAGCCAGACGGTGGTTCTCTGCATGAGGCCCTTTCCCTTCACCTTGTGGAGGGTCACAGACCCGTCCGCGTTGACTGTTACCGTGGTCCCTGTGTCCAGGGTCTGATCTGTGAGAAAGTCTGTCCACAGGTTTTTCCCGTACCGGTCCAGCTTCAACGGGCTCTCAACGGAGACAAGGGCTGCCGGTGACGCCGGAGACGGCGACCCGCTGTGCTCGGTGATCCCCTGAAGGCTCATGTCCTTGGGAGCCACAGTCCAGGCGTCGTCAAGAATGATCCCCTGCCCCGATGCTTCCGCCACCAGCGCGTTGGCGTACCGCCAGTTGCCATCCGCTTTGATCTCGTCCGCCGCCGCTTTGGCTTGCTGGGCTGCCGCCTCTGCCGCCTCCGCCGCCCGGTCCACATCTCCGTCCATGACCCGCCGGATCGCCTCGTCGATCTGCTGCCCGGTGTATACGGAGCTATAATAGTCGTTTTCCGCCATGGTTTCCCTCCTTTATGGCTGCTTGTAAAAAATCAGGATCCCGCCGGGGCCGCCCTGGCCGCCGTCCCCGCCTTTGCCTCCGACGGCCGCCAGCTCGTCGGTAATGGCGTCCGGATAGATGCCGTTGTACTCGCTGGCCGGCTTGATCCCCGCCGTCCGGATGGCGGTACCTCCGTAAGACCTGGCCATTGGCAGGCCGTTGGATCCTGCTCCACCGCCGCCATGGCCGGCGTCTCCGCCGTAGCCGATCTTTGTCTGGGCCGCCCTGGCCGTCGGCGTTGCGCCGTCGCCGCCGTGGGCCGACATGGTTGTGGCCTTTGGCGTCGATCCAGAGGTGTCAATCTGCGTTGTGCTGACACTGAGGCCGTCTCCGCCATTGGCCCCGTATGCCGGTCCGCCTCCGCAGGTGAGTACCCGCATATAGGATCGGACTTCAATACCGCCCAAGTGCCCCTCTTTCTCGTCTTCCGCGGTTCCGCTTCCGCCTGGTGTCCATACGGTTTCGCCATCCGTCACCGTCTCGCCTGGCAGCACCGTCACCGTCTGGTCCCCCTCTTCCGCGTCCGGATCCCGGCCGGAGCCTCGGCCTCCCTTGACGCCGGCGGACCCGCTCCCGGCATAAATATCTCCCGTCAGAGGGTTGGCGTACCCTCCGGCGATTTGCCGGCCGGAATCAGACGTGTAGGCTCCAAAGGCCGTGGCCGTTCCGGCAGACCCGCTCACCGGGTCCTGGTGTGTGCCCGCTCCGCCTGCGCCGCCCGCTCCGAAGGACACCGGGAAGATTGCCCCCGGCGTCACCGCCAGGTCGATCTCCAGGATCTTCCCGCCCTCTCCCGGCGTTCCGCCTTCTCCGCCTTCTCCGGCTTCCGCCAGCGGGACATAGGTGATCGTATCGCCTGGGGGGACCGACGTCTCCATGGACTCCTGCTTTCCCACGTTCTCTCCCGGGTGTCCAGAACCTCCTCCGGTCCCGCCGCCGATCAGCACCACGTGCAGGTGCGACACGCCCTGTGGCACCTGGTAGCTCTCCCCGGATGTCAGCAGCTCGTAAGCGTCGTAGTCGTTGCCGCCTGGCTTTGGGATATACCCGGCCACGATCTGCGCCGTGGCCCGCATAAACCGGCCGAAGGACACGTCCAGGGACCGGATCAGGCCCGTCACGTTGTCCCCGTAGGGATCTGTCAGCGTCACTACGTCTCCTGGCCGCTGATCTTCCAGCACGATGTCCACGTTTACCGTCTTGCCGTTGGCGTAGTAGTCCAGGACTCTCTGTGCCACCGCGTGACTGTTGGCAAAGGACACCAGAGACGCGTCTTCCACCGTCACCACGTTTTCCCAGGTTGCGGCGGTGTTCTCCACCGCTACGATCTTCGTCCGGTGGGTGTACGCCTTGCCCGTCAGGGTCCCGGTGCCGCTCAGGACCGCGTAGTTTGCCCCGCTCTCCTGGATGGTTAAACCTCCGCTGGCGGCCAGGTCGTGGACCGGGGCGGAAAACGTCACCAGCTGGTTGACCGCCGTCTCCGCGTCCTCCGTGTTGTCAAAGAGGGTTTGGACCTCGTCTGTGGCCAGGGCTATGTACTGGTGCTCCGTCACCTCCACCAGGGAGGCCGGTTTCTCATAGTCCACGCTGCCGCCCAGAAACACGTCGTCCCCGCTCAGCGCCGACTTGACATCGCTGCTTAGATACCGGACGGCAATCCCCACCCCGTCGGTTTTTACCACGTTCGCTCCCAGGGCAAACAGGACCTGGTTTAGGTTCTCCCGCCGGGTGGCATAGGGGAGCCATCCATACAGCTGGACCGGCTTGATGGCCGCCTCAATATCCGGCTTCACGATCCCTCCGCAGACCTCTGTGATGATCGTCTCCGCCGTCTGGCCGGTGTAGATTCCGCCTGTGTGGTAGCTCTCACTGAGCAGTCCCACCGCCGAGATCCCCCGTATGGTGTAGCGGTGCTTTCCGACTCTTGTAATCTCGTTGAGGTAAAACCGCCACAGTCTTTCCGCGCCCCGGTACTGGTCGATGGCGCTGCCGAATGGCACCGTCAAAAGGTTTCCCGGCTGGTTTGCCACGACGCAGACGATCTTCCCGTTGCTGGTTTTAAGCCCCCGGCTTCCCACCGGGCGGAAGACCGTCTGCTCCGCCTGGCTGGAAAGCACGTCCGCCTCCAGTGTGTCCACGCTCAGCTCGTCTCCCACCACGGAGATTTCCATGTGGCATTCCGGCGGATAGAAAAAATCTCCTCCGTACTCCTGGCTGCCGATTATCAGCTTGTCCATGCATCACACCCTCTCTGGCCTGATGGACCGGAAGGAGACGGTCATGTCTCCCCAGCGCCGGACGTTGTAAAAGCCCTTTAACTCATCCTGTGGAAAGTCCGTGACTCTGGCCTGGAAGGTGACCATCTTCTGGCCATACGGCACGGTCAGGGCGTGGGACGCTACCGGGGCCGACAAAGACTCCACAAGGCTGTCATAGTCCTCCGGGCTGACCAGCCGCATGTCAAAAGTGAGGGAATAGGTGTAGTAGGTCCCCTTGATGTCCGCCCGGTACAGGTAGCTTTGTGTCTCCCCGCTCAGGCTGCCCTCTTCTACTACCAGCTTCCGCCGGACCGACTTTAAGCCCACCTTGTAGGTGATGCCGTCCAGTT
>ERZ1034915.1358-NODE-1358-length-13625-cov-18.353427_pt1 | contig 13625 bp, 9 predicted proteins | sample MGYA00520592_ERZ1034915 | MGnify/ENA primary metagenome ERZ1034915 (study PRJEB33766, sample SAMN09781787) | gut metagenome | biome: gut microbiome | host: Homo sapiens | place: Madagascar | study: EMG produced TPA metagenomics assembly of the PRJNA485056 data... | reverse complement strand
ACCGTGATATTGGATATTATCGACGGCACCGCTAATTGTAATATTCGTTTATTCACCTTTTTCAATTCTTAAACCTCATTTAGTTTTACTGGTATATGACCTTCAAGCTGTAACCACCTCTTTTAGAATTTAAAAATATACTCAATAAACTTACATTCATTTCGCTATTACCATCTGCTTATCAGCGAAAGCACTACAAGCGTCAACCAAAGCCAACAGTTTGCTCCAGTTTGAGACAGGTTCCACTCTATGAGCAAAACATTTGCGCACATACACTTTTACACTTTCATTTCCAGCGGTAGCCTTAACCGTAAATTCTCCACACTCATTAGCCACCGAAGTCTCAATCTTCTTTAATGCTTCAGCAGAGACCTTATATCCTTGCGGCAACGGAATCTCTATATTCCATTCATCAACAAACGCCATCTTGCGCCAAACATCATCGATACGCTCTCGATCCTTGCCTTCTAGTTTCAACGAACTTCCTATTAACTTACCTACCGACAACAAATAGTTATTTCCAGCGCGTTTCACCATTCCATCCATCACATAATCTACATGATAAACAAAGTTAGAACTATCTCGACGGATTCCCACGCAATCTACTCCATAGCCACCGACTTGCACAGGATCACCATCGTGATAACTACTGATTTCAGCCTTAAACGGATCTATGGCATTTTTCCGATATTCATTGAAAGCTCCTTTTAATTCAGCAGATTCCTTCTTTGTATAACAAGAGTACGGATCTTTGTCATCGTATTTCAAATATCGCCAATAAGCTTCAAGTTGGCTTGAACCAAAAAGCGTGTTATCAGGACTCACCAAAGACTGACCGTACATTTTCTGTTCACCCGAATAAGTTACCTTCCTACTGATATCAAGTTTAGTACCATCAAGTTTAACCACCATATCATTCACCGACTTATTGTCTTCAGCTTGACTCACAGGTATCGTTATTTGTTCCTCGGAATCTTGCATATACGCCTTTCTTCCTTGATATATATAAGGTATCTCGGAAGCAACCTTAGGATAAGTCCCAGGGAAGTAGTACACATCAGTTCCCTTAAGGCGGAAGAACCAAGATGTAGAATTATAATTAATCAGTTTATCAACAGGCAATGCACCAAACGGAGTGGTAATGCCCATTTCTATTTCCACGCCCAATTTACGCAAATAATTAGCCACTGTATTAAAAGCCCTCTGAGAAGATCCACTACTAACATACTCAAAAGAATAAATACGGTCAGCTTTCTCCTCGGCAGACATCCCCTCTTTTTTGGCAGACTTGAAGACGCTCTTATACGTACTAGGAAGACCAGCAGGAGAATATCCCCCCTTAGACACATAAGATTTCAGCAATTTCCAATCGTCTTGTAGGATTGGTGTTACATCAGGATTGCCTCGAACACCTTTTTGGCGCATAGCTTTCTCTACTACTGCCACTTTAGCCTTGGTCGGGGTAATATACATCTCTATAAAAGGTGACTGCTCCAAAGAATTATACCAAATGGATGATTCTGCATCTACCGGCTTATCCATAACCATATCAAGCACTGCATTTTTGTCCTTGTCTGTGGTCTGAGTAAAATCAGGGGCACCATTCATCGTCCGATAGACGGTGGCAAGACTTTGGTCTAGCACACAGTGAACCTTGGTATAAAGGACAGGTTCGTCTTGACGAAGAACAAAATAGAAAGGATCCAGCTGTTGTTCCTGTGTATCTATTTGGTCTAGAGAAAAGACATCAATACAATCTCCCACTTCCAAACCAGGCACAGCTATCTTCTGACTCAAGTCCTTGTCATTTTTGCCTTCCTTGACATCTACATAGTCATCTAAACTTACTTCCTGTACGTTACCATTCTTCTTTATAACACGAATGCCAAGCACCGTTTGCGTTTTATGATGATATCCCCAGGTCCACTTTCTACTTTTCGTCTTGAAAGTAAACTCAGAATAATCCTTCAACGCCTTTTTGTCATTGATTTGAATTAACATACGCTCCATATCCGTACAGTCTATCTGACGAGTAAGGCGAAGATTGAGCACCAGATCAGCCGTTGCCTTACGATAATAATCCGTGCTCAACTCCCGATAATAAGATAGTATGACGGCCGAAGCATTCTTGTATCTGTCGGGAACCGTTCGTTTTTGAAAGTCAGCAGGCGTACTGCTCCAAACTTCTTGCCGCACCTTTTGCGCCAACTTCAAATAATCAGCTTTCTCGTCAGCATTCACTGACAACGTCAAGAGCTGTACCAACAGAATACTGAAGACAACTCGGATTACTTTAATCTTTCCCATAATTCAACTTTTTGACTATGAATAATACATTTAACTCATTTTTCCTTTAATACTACTTGCTCATTACAAGCTGCTCCCCAATCACTTATAATCTTATTCCAAGCAGGGATTTCGCTTCGCGGAACACGTCTGTGGTGTATTACACACTCCTTATGCATAACAATCTGATTGCCTGTTTGAGAATAAGTGCGACAAAAATCAACCCATGCAGTATGAATCTGATAAGGTGCGGGGAGACTACTGACCTCCATTTTCTCTGGAATCAAAATCTTTACATCACGTACTTCCTTAGACCGCAAGTCTATCATGTAATCGGAAACCCGTTTGGTTGTATCCACTGGAGTCAGAAAAAGGCTCTCATCGAGATTGGCATCTAAATAAACACTACCGTCAACCAGTTGCCCAGCTCCCTTTTTCATAAAAAAAGCAGTGATATTCAAAGACTCATCCCGAGGACGATTTCCCGTCATCACTATATCCCCAATCTTATCCAATCGTTCATCAGCCCCCATCGCTGCCACCAAGGCCTTCTCTTTTTCATCTTGTGCCGTAGCGTCATTCCCCACTAGTATCCAAGACTTCATATCGCCCTTCCATTTAGAGTACAATTTTCCCTTTATATCGTAGTTTCCATCATCCCCAGATTCTAAGGTTGTCTGATATGTTATAGAAGAAAAGCAAGAATCAGCAGCCAGCTCAGGTAACTTATTCATACGAAAGCTATCTGCGTCTTCTACCAAAGCCATCCTTCCTTGTATATTGTCTGGCACATAGCCTAGAGGAACATATGGATTCGTAGCATCCAGATAATATGGCTTTCCCTGATAGAAAACCGTACATATCGCATGATCAATAGATGCAATAGAAGGATTTTCCTGCAAAGAATAAGGTACATCCCATGTCCCTATATCCGTTTGACGAGCATCAAAGCCTTGAGCCTTGAGCAAGGTTTTGAGCAAAAGAGCCATAGCCTTGCAATCACCATAACGCTTACGAATAGTTTCAGCAGGTGTTGCCGGTTGATGGGCAGAAATGCCTGCCTCAAAAGCCAAATATCTGATATTCTGCTGTACCCAGGCATAAGTATTGGCTATCTTGTCATAATCGTTTTTTGCCCCTTTCTGTATCTCTCTTAGTATTTCTTCTTGATTAGGAATAGAGCAATCCACATTAGCCAACTGATGAGACCAGACAAACATATCTTGCAGACTTTGGAATGCTCCCAACACCAAGAGATGAGGAGCACTATATCCCCAAGATGGAGAATTAGGTTCTATCAGCTGTGCAGGTAAGGAATGAATCACATAAGTAAAAACGGAATCTCCCTCTGCATTACATGTAGTACTTTTCTCTATACCAGCAGGAAGATTATATTCTTTTATCCGAAACTGCTGGAAGGCTTTTGGCTTGATTACCTCTATCTTCTTATGCTCTACATAATTAGCTTCACACAAAGGAATAGTTGTGAAATAAATAGGATTGAGATAGGTTCGAGTAAAAGAAGCCTTCAGAGTCTTGCCAACCTTTGGAATCTGATAGCTAAAGTAGCAAATCTTGGTATCATCGTAAAAGACATTACGAGGAATGGCTGACTTGTATTGTGCATACCCCTTACACTGTGCCTTGTCCAAACGAATAAACTCTCCGTAATAAGCACATGGTTGAACTAGAGCGGAATATTGGGTTACACCATACTCATAATCCGTAGTGTTAACAACAATAGTCTTACCTGCGTCATCAGTTTTGAAGACGTATCTATCATTGCATTGCAATATATGCACATTGTCATCAGCTTTTTGAGCCGAGATGGGTTGCAAAAAAGCGAAGAGCAATACCAGCATACTATCTAAATCAGCAAGTCTGTATTGGAGCATTTTTCTCATTTTCATTATACTCTGCTTCTTTTATTTATTCTGTTTGCAAAAATAAGAAAAAAAAACGAGAACAAAGGATAAGAAAAGAAATTATTTTGTTTTTTGCGTTAAAAACATATCATAATAATATAAAAAAGACAAAAGTTACCAGCTGACGATAACTTTTGCCTTTTCACTTTATATTTCTATCTTTTACATCATCATCAAACCTTAAATTTCGCAGCCTGCTCCTCAATATAGGCAGCATCGCTGAAATAGTCGATACGCATAGCCTTGCGAACCTCATCCATGGTCTGGGCTGCAAACTCGCGGGCATCCTCGCTACCCTTCTTCAGGATATTGAATACCTCAGGAATATCCTGCTCAAACTCATGACGGCGGGCACGGATAGGGTCGAGCATCTTGTTGAGCACACTGTTCAAGAACTTCTTGCAAGTACCGTCACCGATACCACCCTTCACATACTGCTCCTTCAGTTCATCGAGAGATTTGAATTCAGGCCAGAACTCTGCGAAGTCCTCATCAGTAGAGAAAGCCTCCATATAGGTGAACACGGCATTACCCTCCAAGTGTCCAGGCTCCTCCATGCTCATGCGAGGCTCACCATTCGACATCTTCTTCACCTTCTTCCAAACGGTCTTCTCATCATCGCTCAGATAGATGCAGTTGCCCAAGCTCTTGCTCATCTTCTCCTTACCGTCAGTACCAGGAAGGCGACGGCAAACCGCATTTTCAGGGAGCAGGATCTCAGGTTCCACCAATACAGGCGCATAGATCTGATTGAATCGGCGCACCAGTTCACGGGTCACCTCCAGCATAGGCTCCTGGTCCTCACCAGCAGGAACGGTAGTAGCCTTGAAGGCAGTAATATCGGCAGCCTGGCTCACAGGATAGCAGAAGAAGCCCAATGGAATATTCGCCTCAAAGTTACGCATCTTGATTTCCGTCTTCACGGTAGGATTTCTCTGCACACGAGATACAGAGATGAGGTTCATCAAGTAGGTAGTCAACTCTGCCAATTCCGGAATCATACTCTGGATATAGAGAGTACATTTCTGCGGATCAAGACCAGCAGAAAGGTAGTCGAGAGCCACCTCAGTGATATTCTGTCTAATCTTCTCAGGGTTATCAGCATTGTCAGTCAGTGCCTGAACATCAGCCATGAACACAAACATTTTGTCGAAGTCGCCAGCATTCTGCAGCTGCACACGTCGCTGAAGCGAACCGATATAATGACCCAAATGAAGTTTACCAGTAGGACGGTCTCCCGTCAATATAATCTTTCCCATTTACTTACAATTTATGTTTTTGACTGCAAAGGTACATTTATTTAGTCAAAAAACAAAATATAACCGCAATTAATTGTCCTAAAAGTGATTGAATTAGAGAAAATACACAGGATATAGTCTGAGGATTTCCCAAAACATGAAGGTTCAACTCGCTAAAAATCAATAAAATACGACCTGATTTAAAAAAGGAAATCAATAATAATATCTCCTGACGAGAGATATTATATTTCGGTGCAAACTTACACAAAAATCTTGAAACATGCAAATAAATGAAAGGATTTTTGAAAAAAAACATCAAAAATCCTTTATTTTCTTGATGTAGATTGTTGAAACAAGGTAAATATTGCCCATTTTAACATTTCTGTAACCATCTTGCCTTTGCCTTATATTTCTGATTATGATGTGCAGGGCATCAAAATGAATCTTTTTTGATACACACTCATCAAAATCAATAGAAGAAAAGTCATTCACAACTCAATATATTCCTTCTTTTTACGTTATTAGAGCAAAGAATACCTTTATTCTCTTGACCAATGAATAACCTTATTCTTTATTCTATGCATATCATCATAAAAACAGATAATAAGAATAATATGGTTTTAAAAATTGAAATTCCAGAGAATATAATATTAAGCAAAAATGACGAACTTGTCATCAGGTTTACAAACACACAGAATGCAACTTGCACTGTACATACTCTTTCTAACGATTTATCTATCGTCTCTAAAAGTACGGTTGCCAAGCGCCATAACACTTCTCTTCCTTCTTTTGTAAATCAGCTAAGAACTCAATTTCTTCAACAGAATAAACTCAGATTAGCAGAAACTTATCAAAGTGCCTTGAACAGTTTCTCTCTATATATTAATAAGGTGGAAATACTGATGGAAGATATAGACAGCAAGATGATAGAAGGCTATGAGAGTTATCTCAAACAGAAGAAGCTCACTCTCAATACCATTTCCTTCTACATGCGGATTTTGCGAGCTATCTACAACAGGGCTGTGAAAAGTGGAGTCATTGCAGATAAAAAGCCTTTCGATCATGTATTCACGACAATGACAAAAACTGCCAAAAGAGCAATACCGATCCAGGTTATACAGAAAATAGCCCAAGCCCATATCACGAATAAGAACGAGGCATTGGCACGTGACCTTTTCCTGTTCAGCTTTTATACCAGAGGTATGTCGTTTGTAGATATAGCGTATCTCAAAAAGACTGACCTCAACAACGCGTACCTTATATATAAAAGGAAGAAGACTGGTCAAGAATTAAAAATAGCGTGGCGAAAGGAAATGCAGGAATTGGTGGATAGAAACAGTTCTAAAGACGGCGTCCACTTGCTCGGCATATTAGATGAAAACAGTGCGAAAAGTCTCCGATTCCAATATCATTATACACAATGTATTATCAACACGGCTTTGAAACGTTTAGGAAAGCAGCTAAACTTAGAAACCAATCTTACCATGTATGTAGCTCGCCATTCTTGGGCTACAATAGCCAGACAGAAGAATATTCCTATCAGCGTGATTTGCGATGGCATGGGTCACAATTCAGAGAAAACAACTCAAATATATCTACAGAGTGTGGATGCAGAAGCAATTGACCGATGCAACGACAAACTAATTGCTGCCATTTCTAAATCCAATAAGAAGAAGTGAAGGATGAAGAAACTTTCTTAGAATACGAACCACCAAAAGTGTATAATATCTCTCGTCAGGAGATAGAGAAAAAATGCATAGAATAAAGTAGTTAATATATACAATGTTTAATTAATTTTTATCGTATGAAAAGAAAGTATTTTAGCGTATTGCTTATGGGTGCTTTGACAATGACATCCGTAAGCACTCTTACGTCTTGTAAGGACTACGATGATGACATCAGCAATCTGCAGAATCAGATTGACCAGCTTAACGAGTTGGTTAAAAAGATCCAGGGTCAGATTGAAAAGGGTGCTATCCTTGAGTCTGTAACTCCTACATCAGAGGGTGTTACTATCAAGCTGAGCAACGGCAACACTTATGACATCAAGAACGGTGCAACTGGTGCAGCTGGTCAGGATGGTAAGAATGGTACTGTATGGAAGATTGGTGAGAATGGAAACTGGTGGGCTTCAACCGATGGAGTAACCTACACAGATACCGGCATGGCTTCTAAGGGTGCCAACGGAAAAGATGGTAAAGACGGTAAGGATGGCATCAACGGCACCGACGGCAAAGACGGTAAGGATGGCATCAATGGTACCGACGGTAAAGACGGTAAGGATGGCATCAATGGTACCGACGGCAAAGACGGTAAGGATGGCATCAATGGTACCGATGGTAAAGACGGTAAGGATGGCAAGTACTACGAGCCAAGAGAATCTACAGGTACATTCTGGGAGATTGATGGCGACAAAGCAACAGACACAAAGATTGCTTATCTTGCTCCAGGTACAATCACTGCTGTATGGACTAAGGATGCACTTGAGCTCAATAATGTAAAGGATGCAACAAATGGCAAGGTTACTATCAGTCTTACAACAGACTTGAAGGCCCTTGTATTCGAACCTGACTTCTACTATGGTGGTATTGAGGCTTTGGATGTGGCATCTTACAAGTACAAGCCATTGACTGTAAAGGCTGTTTCTGCTGATGCAAATAACGAAAATGATGCGCCTTCTATCGCAGCAGGTTACAATACTGATGCTGATAAATATTTCACTTATGCACCAGAAATGACTGCTTCATATTTCTTGAACCCATCAAATGCAAAGATAGGTACAGATGTAAAGAACTACAAGTTCATTGCATACGACAAGGAATACGCTACCCGCTCAGTACAGGGTACAGACTTTACTGTTACAAGTGCAAAGGAAGCTAATGGCAAGGTATCAGTTTCTGCAAGCTATAGCGGTGAAGAAATCAAGAAGTTGACCAATGGTAAGGTTACTGTAATTGCATTGCAATACTCAGATAAAGAGAACACAGTTACATCTGATTTCGCTGCATTGAGAAATACCAACTATTATGACTTGGTACTCAACAATCCTAAGGGTGGTACAAACGCTCATACAGATGGTGATGATCACCTTTACACAACTGCAGCAGCAGCTATTGCAGCAGCTCCAACTGCAAAGGTAGCATTCAATACAACCATCGATTTGCGTAAGTGTGTTAATACAGACCGTATGGCTGAGAATGAAACTGGTTGTAAGGCATGGGATGCTAACGCTGCTGAGGGTAAAGTTGAGAAAATTGGCTTCAAATATAAGTTTGAATTAGTTGGTTACGAAGATGGTAATAACCATACCAAGCAGAGTGTTCATGCAGCTATCGCAAGCGATGGTTATACGCTTCGTCCACAAATGCCAAAAGACGGCAAGCAGCAGGCTTATGGTGCAGGCCAGCAGAATGAGGCTACTATTGACAAGGAGCCTTTGGTACGTGTTTCTCTCATCGACACCAAGAACAAGAACCAGATTGTTGCTGTAGGTTACTTCAAGGTAAAGATTACTTCTGTTGCTGAGAGCATTGAGAACCCTACTATCAATATGCCTGTAAAAGAGCAGGGATATACATTGACCTGTGGTGACAATGCATACATGACTCAGCTCTTGAAATGGAACGAAATTGAGGAAATGATTCTTGCTGAGTTGCATACATCTAAGGCAGATTTCCATGACAACTATGCATTAACAGGTTCTGATGCTGATGCTACACAGTATAACGCTAATGGCGCAGTTGCAACTAAGGTTGGTGTAATTTCACAGACAACAGCTGACGTAGATGGCACACAGACACAGGTCCTCAAATGGGTTGTTAAGAACGTTGAAGCTTACAATGCATTTAAATCTGGAAAGACTGCTATTACTACATGGGTTTGCTACCAGCATAAGACTGATGCCAAGAAGAAGGTTTACTTGAAGTTCGAGTGGAACACTAATGGTGTCATCAATATCAAGCCTGCTACATCTTGGGGCAACAGTAACAAGACAAAGGGTTATTGGTATGGTCTCAACAATCCAGTTGCTGGCACAGGTTTCAATGAAATCCATGGCAATGTTGAGGTTGTAGGTACTTCAGACAATCTTGTAAATGGTGCCGTAACTGATGATGCTGATGATGAATTCGTATTCAACATCATGAACACGCTCGTTGGCAATAAGCTGAAGGCTTCCTTGCCTTCTCCATACACTGGTCTTAACAGCCAGTTGAACCTCAAGTTCGCATTCGTAGAAGGTCATGGCCTCTATCCAAACGATAAGGGCGATAAGGTTTATGCTGAAAGAAGTCTTACTAATTGCGTTGCAACAATGGATCAGACCAAGGGTATCGTTACATTGAATGACAATGCAAAAGCAAAGGAACTCCTGAATGCTCATGGTCATACTACAGCAACAGAACTTGCAAACGCTTTGACTGCTAAGGTTAAGGTGGTAGCTACTGTATGCTCTGCTGGATATAATGTAACTTTGACAGACAATGAATTTGACATTAAGTTCATCCGTCCTATCACAGTAACCAATGCTACTGCAACATTCACAGATGCTGCTCAGAGTGTTCAGAATTTGGAACTCACCTTCAAGGATTGGCGTAAAATGGGCTTCACCGCTGCAGATCGTTACCCAGCTGCTGCTGACTTCTTCAAGTACTATGGTGTAAAGAAGATTACCTTGGATAAGACTAAGGCTACTACAGATTTGAACGGCAATAGCAGCAACCTGCTCAGCGCTGTTACATCTAAGATCAAGCTCAGCTATATCCCAGCTGCTGGTAATGGTACACAGATTGTTGCTGGTCAATATGGTCAGATCAAGTATGAGAACCTTGGTAATACCGTAGGTACATTCCATATCACCATTCCAGGTTATGTAACTTATGATTGGGGTGAACTCCCTATCTCTGTTACCGTAACAGTTAATGGCACTGCATCTGCAAAGCGTCATTAATCGAGAAATCTCTCATTAAGAATATGATTTTATAGGCAGGCATGATTTTAGGCATGCCTGCCTATTTTCCATTTACATATTAGTCTTTTATCAAGATGAAGAAACTAAGTATTATTTTAGGTATGACAATGGCTATCTTGTGTGCCTTTACAATGGTAAGTTGCAAAGATAAGCCAAAACCATCAAACGGGCAGACAGGTTTCGAACAAAACATGACGAACGAAGACTCCACTGCTGTTATTAATTTAGTCAATACATTTTTCGAATGTGCAGAAAATGGCAGATATGATGAGGCCGCAAGCATGTTGTATAAAGACAATGTTGATACCGTAGAAGCTGAGCCTCAGCCTCTTGACAACGAACATATTGCAAAAGTAAAACAGCTTCTCTCCTCTCTTCCTATCAAACGTCACGAAATAGAATATATCAAATTTCAAGAGACTTATTCCAACGAGGTAAAATGTACTGCCATTATAGAAGATGCTCATGACAATGTGCCTGAAATCAAAACCGTATTTTATTTCAAGCCCATTGACTATTTAGGTTCATGGAAACTCTGTTTGATAGATTCATACAACGGAGATATGACTATTGTTAAGGGCAGCAAACAAGACTCTTTGAGTGACGCCTTTAACAAGCAAATGAGAGAAAAGAAAGCAATAGAAAGGAAAAAATAGGAAAAATGAGAAATATTTATGTCGTAATATTGATATTCTTAAGTATGGCTTGTGCTGTTGCAGCCAAAGAACAGAAAGGTTATCTCTCTGTCAAAAACTCTAATTTCAACTTTGGCTTATTCCCCAAGAAACAAGTCCGTTCTTGTGTGTTCATCTTACAAAATACAGGGACAAAACCTGTTTTATTGGAGAATGTCACTACATCATGCAACTGCACTGCAGTTAAATACTCCAGACAACCTATTCTGCCTGGTAAAACAGCATATCTTACTGTCTATTACAATGGTAAGAATTATGATGCCGGACATTTCAAAAAGTCAATAGACATCAATTCTACGGCAGAAAATAGTACTTTGCGACTTTTTATTTCAGGTACAACAACAAAATAATATAATTAAAAGACTATGATAACAAGAAAACAAATTGCAGTTGCTGCCTTAATGATATTAAGCACAACAACCGCTATGGCACAAGCCACCTACACTGATAAAGATGGCAATGAGTACACATTCAAGAAGCACGCATTCCTCAACTTGCAGGGCGGTGCGCAATATACGCTCGGTGAAGCTAAGTTCAAGGACTTGATTTCGCCTAACGTTCAGGTGGGTGTCGGCTACCAGTTCTCTCCTGTATTCGCCATGCGCCTTCAGGCTAACGGATGGCAGAGCAAGGGTGGATGGGCTGCTTATCGAGAGAAAATCGGTGATACGCCATTCTCTGCTGACTATAAATTCAACTATGTGGCACCAGGATTAGACTTCATGTTCAACTTGAGCAACCTCTTCTGCGGCTGGAATCCAAACCGTGTATTCAATCTTAGTGCATTCGTGGGAGGTGGTGCCAACATCGCGTGGAAGAACGATGAGGTGAACGATATTGCCAAGACACTGGAGTCTCTCGACAAATACAACTTAGAGTATCTCTGGGATGGCACTAAGGTTCGTCCTTTCGGCCGTGCAGGTATCGACTTGGAGTTTAAGGTAAGCAAATCTGTAAGCATCATGTTGGAAGGAAATGCCAACATCACTACCGACAAATACAACTCTAAGAAAGCAGGCAACGCTGACTGGTATTTCAACGCACTTGCCGGACTTCGCATCAATTTGGGCAAGAGCCACACCAAAACTAAACCTGTAAAGGAAGAGCCAAAACCTGTTCCAGTTCAAGAGTATGTAAAGCCTGAGCCAAAACCACAGCCTAAGGTGGAGGAGAAAAAGGTGGAGGAAATCAGGCGTGATGTATTCTTCGTCATCAATTCCAATAAGATCACTTCTAATGAGGAGAGCAAGATCAAGGAAGTGGTTGACTTCCTGAATGCTAACCCAGAAGCTAAGGTAGTGGTTACTGGTTATGCTGATGCCGGCACAGGTAATGACAGAATCAATGATGCAATTGCAGCGAAGCGTGCAGCTGCTGTAGTAAAGGCTCTCAAAGAGAAATATGGTATTGAAGAAGCCAGAATTACAGAAGACTCAAAGGGTGCTCGTATTCAACCATTCTCAGAGAATGACAAGAACCGTGTTACTATCATGGTTGCAAAATAAGATATACAAGGGTAAATAATATGGAAGACTTGTTTTTCATACTGCTAATTGTATATATATTCATGTCTCTGACAGGGTTATTTCTCTTTTTCTACGAGCTAAAAAAGAGCACGAAGATAAGAGAATAGCCCTGCAAGATAACACTATACATAATATAAGCTTTTAGTAACTCTCTAATTTAAACATGTGAATTACTTTTATTACAATAGGCACATGTAAATAAAGAAACAAAGAATGCGAAAACACCAAATGGTGCGAAAACTAAGAGGGCGTGTCATAAATCCATGACGCACCCTTTTTTCTATTCTCACAACCTCTTATTTATTCCCCACTCCTTTATTCAAAATATGGATCTAATTCCTTCTTCACATCGAAGCAAGGACAGGCTTTGGCGGAAAACTCGTTGTGGCCATGGATAGTGGCGTGAAAGGAAGAAAATTGAAAATGAAAATGACCGAAAATGACTTTGACCAAATGACCGGAATATTATATTGTAAGTCTGGCAAAGCATTTCAGAATAGTTGTGAATAACCGATTTCGCTCTAAAAAACATTATTTTAGAGTACCAAAAAGGGGATTTTAGTGAAAAAATCCGCAGTTTTGAGCTAATAAGTGAAAGAATAAGTCGAAAAACATGCTTTTCAGAGAGATTTCTTAATACCAATATAATAATTTCGTCTCGATTTGTAAGCATCGCTGTATTTACGATTTGTCCATTAAAAAGTTAAAAACTTAACTATCAATAGAAGAATCTACATTCCAAATAGATATTGTATAAGTGCTTGATGTTTAAGCTTATAACTACAATCATTGGCTTACCATAGATTATCCAATAAGATTTATCAACTTTAGGAATGTTCTGTATTTTTGTTATTCAGACAAAGATTAGCAAACTATTATATAATACTACTTTTTATTACTTTATTTAACGGAAAAGTTATTTTTTAGGCGTTTTTTGCGATTTAAGACCCTCGAAAATGGCGAAAAAATGAAGCAGAAATGCAAAA
>ERZ1034915.1353-NODE-1353-length-13641-cov-36.512071_pt1 | contig 13641 bp, 23 predicted proteins | sample MGYA00520592_ERZ1034915 | MGnify/ENA primary metagenome ERZ1034915 (study PRJEB33766, sample SAMN09781787) | gut metagenome | biome: gut microbiome | host: Homo sapiens | place: Madagascar | study: EMG produced TPA metagenomics assembly of the PRJNA485056 data... | reverse complement strand
GGCCCCTTCCGTTTTCGTTTTTCGATGGGGGGGCTATTCGTCTTTGCCAGGCCAGCCCGGCCGGCGTCAGCTTTCCGGTCGACCGATCGTGAAAGCTGTTGTGCGCCTGCTGGCTGACCGAGATCAGATTCCACTCGGCCCATTGCAGCTCCGGATAATCCTCGACCGGGTAGACATGGTGCACCGTCGTTGCCTCGACGCGCCGGCCGTACCGCATCGCCTCACGGCACAGGCCTTTGTCCCGGCGAAGGACGCGCGCCCGAAGCGCCAGCCATCGCTTGCTCTTGTAATCCATCGGCAAAAAAGAAAAGCGCCGTGACCCTGAACGGATCGCGGCGCATCTGCCAGCCGGCTATCACCTCGACTGCATAACAAAAGCGCCAAACGATCCGACCATCATGGTCAAATCATTTGGCGCTGGCACTAGCACGTTGGCTTTGGCTCTGGCTCGTATTCACGTTTACGACTGTCGCTTTCCTGCAATGCTTGCAGTAAAGCGGGAAGTCGATCAGCCTGGATGTCGGCAGCACTCGCTGCTGCGTTGGCCTGCCGCACAGTGGGCAGATCAGTTTATCATCCGCTGACACCAACAGTATATCACGCGCAATTCTGTTTTGCAAGACTTTTATCCACCCTTCCCGTTATTTATTGATTGTTTCGAGCCGAAAATGTTTATCCCGGTTTGATTTTTGACCCAGCCGAACGTATATCCAAAGTCCCCATATCGGTTATCCTTACGCTCAGCTGACAACTGCACAACATTGTCCGGCGGCTCATAATGCTCTCCTGGTTCCAGTGTTCGTTCTAATATGACGGGCTGCTGCAGCCCCTTCGATGGTGTGTACATGCGAGCCTGCCATCTGGCCCTGCCAGTCTTGCGCGGCTCCTTTGTCATGTACATTGCAACCTTATGATAGCAGTCGATCTCATAATGTCCCGGCCCTTTGTCTGGACCGAACATCTCAATATACTCGGACAGCAGCAGAGCCGGGCTGCCGCGGATTGGCCGCAAGCCAAACTGGCGGATCGTCTCGATATCCATGCTGCCGTATCGCCACAGCTCGCGGATCAGTTCCGCATTGCCGCCGTCAGCAGGCAGGATCATGTGATGATGGATACGTTTGTCGCCGTGCTCGCCCTCTATGACATACACATAATCATAGGGCAAACCGCGCGTTTTACGTGCTGGCCGGTATCGCGCGAAGAACGCGCGCAGTCGGCGAGCGGCGATATCATAGTTCGGCGGCAGGAAGTCGTCCGCGTATGTCGTGGTGACGAACAGATCGTCCAGCGTAAAGTTTGCCTCGATCAGATGCTCCAGCTTCTGCACGGATGACTTATCATTTAGATACTGCTGATACGGTGCAGTCTCATCCGAGCGCCCAGACCTTCGTCCGGCCTGTGGACGGATTGCAGCGCTGTCGATAGCGCGATAGCACGGGCCAGCATAGATTTCTTTGATTGTGCGTGAGAATGGGATAGGATCACCTCCTGGTTCTTTTGGCGGGCTCCTGGTTCTTTTGGCGGGCTCGCCGTGTGAGGGATGCACGGCGAGCCCATATCATGACCGGTCAGATCCCCGCGGCAGCAGCCATGGCATGCAGCTGCCGCCATAGTCCATGTAAACTAATTGACCGGATGATACTGGATCCATCAGTGCCTGCGCTTACGCGGCCGCGCCGGCTTGTCGTAGTGCGTCGGCAGAATGAACTCGTTTCGAAGGTCGAACGGGACAAAGGCGTCGCCGCAGGCGATCCGGAGTACAGAGTCGATCCGCTCCTTGTGGAAGTCCGCCTCGTCGCTGCCGTTCCATGCGGCCCGATGCGCATTATCAAGTTCTGCGACCTTGGCCGCAAGCCGCCGCATTCGCTCGGGGCCGAAGCCGAACTCGAGCGCCAGCGCACACAGAATCAGATCCGCACCCTTCTGTACACCGGCGTCAAACGCATTTGCCATGCCATTGCGCCTGACCTCATCCATGCGCGTCATGAAATCAGCCACCGTCCACACCTCCGGGTTGCATCTCTCCCAACATCGTGTCCCCTACGACGCAGATCTTTTTGCACGCGCCGCGGATGCTTTTGACAACAAGCACACCAATGACGATCCACTCGATCAGTGCAGCCAGTGTCAGAATCTCAATAATCATGCTGCTCCTCCTTTATCGTCCCGGCAGCGCCAGCCTCGGCGGCCAGAGCTGCCGGCCATATCGCATCCACAGTTCTGCGGCCTCATTGCGCTGGATGCCGAGCGCCATGAGCCGCTTGATGTACCGTCGTCTCATTTTTTCTGTTTCCTCCTGTAATAGCTTCGCCGCGCGGCCTCCCGTGATTGCTCCCGGTGCAGTCTCGCCCAACGACCGGAAACGGACAGCTCCGGCCACGCTTCCGCCGGTGAGATCTCCACGCATTCGTCCGGTCGGATAATCACGCGCTTTCCGACGCGCTGGAGGACATAAAAGTATCTGCTGCTGTACGGGTCGTTCAGCCTGTCCGCCACAACGATCTCGCCGACTGCGGGAGCCAGATGCGGGTAGATGGGAATGTGCCGCTTGATGCGGATCACGACGCGCTTTGTATCATCGCCCATCATGCGGAACCCCGAAGCGATCCAAGGTACACAGAAGTGCGTTTGTCTCATCACGAAAAGCAATGCTCTCCGGGTCAACTCGTTTGACGCAGTCAGAAAACTCAACAATTCCGACAACTTGGATTTGATCGCCGCAGATGCGGCGCTCCCAGCAATGGAAATATCCATTCCTTTGGCCGACTGTACAAGACCTACTTTCCCACTCAACTGCAAATCTTGCGTCGCCCATGGATGCTACCTTTGCGGCCCGCTTACTCATCATACTCGATCACTCCATCGCGGACGCTCTTGACGTGCCGGTAGCGAATTTCCGTGCCGGAGTCCACATGCGCCACCAAGCAGGACATTCGAGCAAAGGCCTGCGCACACTCTTGCATCGATATGGCCATTCGCAGCATATGATACGTAAGCCCTCTGGATTCTGCGGCTGCCGCTGCCTGATTGCGTGACAAATGTAGCCGCCCCATACATAGTTTGATAAACCGTTTACGTGTCATCCATCTACTCCTTTCTTTTCGCCCCCGGCTACAGTAGTCGGTCGGACTCACGTTGAGGATATCATGCAGGCTGAACCAGATCCCGACCTGCTCTCCGGTATGGGCGTTAATACTTGGCCTCACGTATTCGCAGGTTGCGCAGCGCACCACCGGCATAACATCGGCAGCAGGCAAACGCCCAATCGCCTCCAACGCTTCTTCGTATGCTGGACGGATGCTTGCGTCTAGCGGGTGCCTGCAAATGCATGCAAAGATTGCTGTCAGCGCCGCGCTACGGCTGATAAGCTCCTCACTCATGGATCATCCCTCTTTTCCGGTTCTTCCGGCAGCGTACCCGGAACCGACATCGCATAGAGAAACCGGATCCGTCGCTTGAGCTGTCCTTTTTCGGCGATCAACTCTCTGATTAGTAGTCCCGCTGCGCGAATGATCGCGCAGCCATGAGCGCCGCAGTTATGCTCGCGGCCACAGCCCAGACAGGCAAGGCTGCCGGTCTCGACTGCGAGTGCGTCCAGCGCACGCAAAACCTCATTCGTCGTCATGTAGTAACCTCCAGTTCCAACAGTTTTCGCCGCACGAACGGCATAAGCAGGATAATGCTTGCGCTCATGTGGAACATCGTCGGCGCACTCTCGCACCGATCCAGCATATGTGCAAACAATTCCGGGTAATGCCACCTCTGCAGCTCATCGCCAAGGGATCCTCTCGCCGCGAAGATATCTGTGCCCTCCGCATAGTCGGCGATCTCGTTGATAATTTCCCGCCCGCGGGCAATCGGGATATAATCTGGTTCGGAGATTTCTGTTTCCAGCAGCTCGACCATAAGATCGACCATGTCATTTCGGTCCTTTATCATGCGTCGTCCTCCCCCGGCAGCCGCACCCATGCTGTGCAGACTGCATCAATTTTCGTGGTGCCACGCGGGAAGCACCATGTATCAGAAGCAGCGTTATAGGTAGCATCATTGCGGAGTGTCACGCCAGCGCAGTCGAATTTGCAGAAGTAATAGCCGGATGCAGGCGGTGTCCCGGTGCTCCACTTCGGCGGCTGATTAGATTCCAACGTTTCCGACAGCGGGACGATTGGCCACGGCTGATCGATAGTGCCGCAGATATAATCCGCGGAGCATTGCAGCTGACGTGAAACCTTGGCCACATCGACAAATCGCGGCTCGAGATCGTTGCGGTAAAAGCTGCGGTGCTCAAGACCCTTGCCTGCGGCCCAGCTGCGCAGTTCCTTGACCGTCGCGCCCGAATAGGACGTCAGATCGATCCGCGCATTGTCCGGCAGCCCGGCAGCATCGGCAGCGGCCAGATACCGCTTTGCCCCGGCAATAAACGCCTGCTTGACCTTATCTGCGGCCTTTTTGGCTGCTGCTTCCTTCTTGTCTTTTTCCTGCTGGTTGGCCGCAGTGCGGGCCGCCTTCGCGCGGCTGCACATACTGTCGCAGGCGTTGTACCCGCCGGCCGTTCGGCCATTGCGGCAGGTCCAACAGCATTTCGCGCCTTGACACATATCGTAGTAATTGCCTAAATCATGCCGCAGGAATGCGTCTCCGCGAGCGGTCGGACAGGTAAGACCATCACCAGCCGGGCACATACCGGAACAAGCCTGCCACTTTGCGCCCATTTTGGCGCACTCTCCAAGCTTTGGTATGACTACGGATGCCGGAAGGTCGTCCTTGCTCATGCGCGGGAACAGGCCCGCAAGCCGATTCTGCAGCCCGGCGTCAAGCCGGCTCAGCTCCAGAGCCTGCGCATCGTTGAGCGTCCCCTTGCGCCACATGCCGAGCAGTGGCTCGCGGAGGTTGGTCTCGATAGCGTGCAGGTTTGCCAGTTTTGTCCGGCTGATCTTGCAGGCCTGCGCGACGTGATCGCGCATCCGGCCGGGAAAGTCAACGCCCTGCTCCTTGAGCTGATATAAAAGCTCCTCCACGCGGGCGGCCTGCTGGGCCAGCTCCGGCGAGGACAGAACGCGCGATGTGGCGTTCGCCCAAATCAGTTCCAGTTCCTCCATTTCCGCGCTCTGCGGGCTGCGGATGAAACAGGGAACCATGCGCAGATCCTTGCGCCCCTCCTTGACCAGCTGCCGCACCGCTTCGCATCGGCGATGCCCGGAGATAATGCGGTATTTATCGCCGTCCGCCTTGCAGACGCTCGGCGGGTCGAGAATGCCGGAAATCTCAATGCTGCTCTTGAGATCGTCAAGATCCTTTTTGCCGACCTTGTAAAAGTTTTTTTCGTTGGCCTGCAGCTGGTCAATGTCGATCATTTTGACCGTTCGGTCGGTGTCCGATTTGGACACGGCTGCGGCGTCTCCGAACAGCGAGGTGATATCAAAGCCCTTAGCCATCGATCAATCCCTCCTGCGACAGATACTCGCGGACGAAGCGGCGGTAATCGATGCCGGTCGCAGACTTGGGGGAGAAAACCGTAATCGGAGACCGGTCGAAGGTCGAGCCGTCAACCTTGCCGCTGCGGCGGATCACGCGCTGGAACACCGGCAGGCCCTGCACACTGCGCAGCTGCTGCTCGGCGGCGTCAACGCCGTCCGCCCGCGTCCGCATGGTGATGAGTGCACCGGCCAGCCGAAGCTTGGGATTGATGCGCTGCATATTCTTGATCTGCGCGAGCAGGTTGTCCATGCCGAGCAGGGCAAAGGCGTCCAGCTTGATCGGGATGATGACTTCATCCGCCGCGCGAAGTGCGCAGGCCGCCGCTGCGTTGAATGCCGGCGGGCAGTCGAAGATCACAAAATCATACGCTTTGTCTTCGCGGACCGCGTCGACCAGATCGGACAGCGCCCGCGCGTGAACGCGCCCTTCGCCGGGCGCAGCCAGCAGCTGCGACGCATCGAGGGCCATCAGGGACGCATCCGCCGGCAGAATGTCGACGCCTGCGGACATGGCTGTCCATGATATGTAACTCTCGTACTCCGGATAGACCGGATCAGTCAGCAGTTCCGTCAGCGTGCCGCAGCCCTCCTCTGCGCCGACGAACCACGTCAGATTGCACTGGCTGTCGCAGTCGACCAACAGCACCTTTTTGCCGTGGTCTCGCGCGAGGATCGCGGCCATATTTGCGGCGGTGATCGTCTTTCCGACACCGCCCTTCAAATTCATGATACAAATTGCTTTCATGTTGTCCTCCGTTTTTTCAAAATGGGATCTCAGAGTCTGGGATATCGATAGGCCCGAACTCGCCCGGCTTCATCGACGCCTGCTGGTATCGCGGTCTCTGCGGCTGCGGCAGGGATCCATGCTGCGGCTGACTGGAGCTGCGGCGGAAAGTCTGCGTTTGGCCGTCAAAGTCCAGCTTGACCCCGATATTGCTCTCGCCTTCCTTGTTTTTTGCCACGCGCAGCAGGCGGCGGCTGTTTGGCGAGTCCTGGTCTTCGCGGTACAGGAGCATGACCACATCCGCGTCCTGCTCGATCTGGCCGGATGAGCGCAGCGACGAGAGCGTCGGCGGCGGGATCTTGCCGCTCTTGTTGCGTTCCGGCCGCGACAGCTGCGAAAGCGCGATGATGGGGATGCCCGTCTGCCTACCGAGTTGCTGCAGGTCGCTGGAGATCTGCGAGACGTTTTCGTAGTCGCTGGCGTAGCGCGTCGACCGGACCGGCTTGATCTTCTGCAGGTAGTCGACCACGATCAGGTCAAAATGCCGCGACAGCGCCCAACTGCGAATGTCCTGCACGGTCATGCCGCTGGCCTCGATCAGTTGGAGCTTCGGCTCGGCGAGCTGCTTTCCAATGGCCGCCATCGTGTCCCAGTCGTTTGCGTTGAGCGCGTTCAGCTTGAGCTTTGCCAGCCCGATCTGCGCGACGGACGCAACTATGCGGTCATAAAGCTTGTCTTTGTCGGTCTCGTAGCTGAAAAAGCCGACTTTCTTTTTCCCGGCCATGCGAAAGGCCGTACTGAGGGCAAAGGTGGTCTTGCCGTCCGAGGGATAGCCGCCAATGACGACCATATCGCCCGGCCCTGCATAGATCGCGTCGTCCAGCTCCTGGATGCCCCAGCGCAGATACTCCTTTTTGACGTCCGGATCGTGCCGGGCGAAGAATTCCTGATACGCTTCGGCCATCGTCGCCGTCCGGACGCCGGGGCGGCTGACCATGATCGCGTTGGCCCGGTCAAGCAGCTGCGCGATATCATCCTCAGATTCCGCGCCGAGGATCTCGGACGCGAGATCCTTCAGGCTCATGAGCCGTGCCCGCTGCTTCAGGATCCGCACATACTCGCCCACATTGGCTGCCGTCGGCGTGACCTGCATCAGCCTGGCCACGAGATCATACATGGTCGGGTTCTGCCCGCCGCCCGTGACCTCGGCCAGCACCGTGACCGCGTCGATTTTGCGGTTGTCGGCATACAGGTGCGTGATCGCGTCGAAGATCATGCGGTATGTCGGCTGCGTGATGTAGTCCGGCCGGACTTCGGCCAGCACCGCGCCGACGCAGCGGCTGTCGATCAGCATGGAGCCGAGGACGGACGCCTGCGCGTCCAGCAGGTTTTGCTGATCCAGCGCAGATCTGTCTACAGCCATCGCGTACCCTCCGTGCTGACCACGTGCGAGGGTGCAGGCGGGACCGGCTGCCGTTCCTCATCCGTCCAGCGCTGCTGGTTGAGATACGTCGAGGCATGCGGGATACCAATGCCCTGCCGCCACTCCTCAGACATCATCTGCCGCTTGAGACAGACGGCAATGTGGTCGATCAGCTTGTCGTCCGGCTGGAGCTTATCCCAGGCCCGGATTGCGGCCTGTCTCCCCTCTCCGCGGGGATAGAACTTCCAGAATCCCTCAAAACGTTCCGGCTTCCAGTCGGCGGTCGCCTTCGGCTCTGTTTTGCGCTTTTTAGGGCGCTGCCCCCCTTGGGGGGCTTTAGGGGGTTTATCTTGTATATTATCTAAATCATTATATATACCTCCACTTTTTTGCGGAGGGGGGGTGGACTTTTCGGTGGAGGGGGGTCTCCGCAATTCTGCGGAGGGGGGTAGCGGCAAAGTCTGATAGATCCGCCGCATCGTGGCCCCCGTTTTGGGGTCGTTCGACAGCTGGATCACGATGTATCCGGCGTCCGCCAGCGCAGCTACCAGCCGGCTGACAGACTTCGCGTTCCACTTATGCCCCTCGGCCAGCTCCTGGTTGCTGGCGTCGCAGTAGCCCTCTTTTCCGACGAAGTGCATGAGCGTCGTGATCTCGCCATAGAGCAGCTTCGCGTTCGCACTCAGCGCATCGTCATAGAGCACCGGGGCCGGGATATTTGCCCAGTAGGCCCGCACCTGTTTTTCTGCCAAAAATCATCACCTCCGCCCCTTGCATTTTAGAGAAACTCATGGTAAGATATAGATGCTTTCATGTTGCCCTTATCGGGTGACAGTGACCGTGCAGCTGTTCCAGCGGCTGTGCGGTCATTTTTTTGCTTTCTGGAGCTTATTCTGATAGGCACGTGTCTCCCCGTCCTTCCGGATCGTATAGTTGTTGCAGGCTCGCTTGATGGAGCCAAAATAGCAGCCCTTTGTAAACTGCTCCGTCTGCTCGTCGTAGATGAACGTCGCGTGGTCGATCTTGCTGCGCGTACCCAGGACAATATACCGGCCCGGTGACACCTTGGACTGCAGCAGGATGTCATAACCGTCGAATTTATTGGGAACCATAAAAATACCTCAGATCATACTGTAGTTGGCCAAAACCGGGAGCACGACCGCGATGAACGCAAGCCCGCCCAGGATCAGCGCATTGTTGAATGCTCGGAACATGTCCATACCTCCTTCCTGCGAGATAGGACGGAACGCCTATCGCTGGCGGTATGTTACAGCCATTGCGTACTTGATGATGTCCTGCAGATCCTCCACGATCCGGTCATACTCCGGCCGCTCCTGCTCGTCGATCACGCCGTCTCTGGCAATGGCGATCAGACGCCGGTCCGTCTTGTTGTCCGCGAACGCATAGACCGCGTCCAGCAGCTGCAAGACTGCTTCCGGCAAAGCCAGATCTCCGGCGTCCGGGATCAGACGCTGCGCAATCTCACTGGTCTGCCGCAGGTGCTGGTAACACAGATACTGCGCGTCGTAGATCTCCGACATACGAACGACAGTGTCAGAATTGGGCACACGCTCGCCGGATTCATACTCGCGCAAACTGCGCACATTGATCGGGATCTTTGCTGCGGCGGCTTCCTGCGTCAATCCGCGGGATATCCGCGCCGCCCGGTAAATATTCTGCTGCATCCATACCTCCATCGGCAGCATTTCCGCCGCCATACACCCGGCACCGGGGCCGCCTCGGCCTTGCCCATGCCGGTCAAACTTGATACCATGTCACCATGGATATGCGATTGCCTCACGCACATCCTCGATTGGCACCGTCAAACACCGCAAAAGCCGCAGCGTTCTATCCATGTACCGTGTCGGCGAATCCATCAGCCGGTACAGCGTCGCCTGGCTGACCATCGCGTAGGTACAGGCCTGCTCGATCGATACATGCTGCGCGGCCATCTCGCCGCGGATCCGCATCCGGAGCAGATAGTCAGTGTTCCGGTCGACTTTAGCCTTTGCCATTGTCCGGCCCTCCCGAGCGCCAAACCACGCTGTCGCCATCATTCAAGTACTTGCAAATGTCGCGCTTGAATCTCTCGCCGTGGTCGCGCTTGCACATCGTCCGGTAAAAGACATTGATGATATACGTCGCTGCAATCAGCAAATCCAGATAGTTGCCATGCAGAGCTACAACGCTGTTGGATATGCCGTCAATGCCGATCTCAACATGCAGGCGGTTTTTGCTGTTCATCACTTGGCATCTCCTTCCCAATGAGATCGTCAATCGAGCAACTGAAAAAGGCCGCAAGCTGAATCAATGTAGCTGCTCTTGGCATTCTTGTACCATTTTCCCATGCTGCGACTGTCTGCTGAGACACTTTCAGGTGATTTGCCAGTTCAGATTGCGACAGCCCGAGTTTGTCGCGCATGGCCTTTAGTCTGGACATCGGTATTTCCTCCTTTCTGTTTACTACCTTTGGTAGTAGCCTCATTGTACTACTACTTTTAGCTGTTGTCAAGTGCTTTTTTGTTGCGAGTAACAACTTAGTGTTGTAATCTAAGGACAGAGGTGAGTTTTATGTTTGGTGACAACTTACGATTGGCGCGTAATCGTAAAGGCTTATCGCAAAAAGCACTGGCAGAAGCTGTGTTTGTCAGTCAGCAAGCCGTTTGGAAATGGGAAAGTAACCGAGCAACACCCGGCCCGGAAATGATTGTGTCACTGGCCAAGGCTCTCGATGTGTCCACGTCAGATCTGCTCGGCGATGATAACATAAAAAAAGGCCCTGCCGAGCTTCACGCCGACAAGGCCCAAAAGGCATATAACATTATTCGCTCGCTGCCGGAGGACAGGCAGACTGAGGCGCTTCGCTATCTTGAGTTTTTAGAGCAGCAAGGTAAGCAATGAGCCGGTCAAGATTTTCGTCGGATAGTTTATGTAAGCGCTCAAGCAGGTCTTCCATGGCTGTCCGTCCTTTCTTCCGGTGAGGATGCTTTTATTTTAGAACACTCGTTCGAATTACGCAAGAGAAGAAATTAACAAAAAATTGCTCGATAAAATGGAGGGGTTGACATGAACCGCGTCTGGCGCAGGGCGCTGATGGTCGTCGTATGCTGCGCGCTTGCCGTTGCCGGCTGGATCGGCCTGCTGAATCTGGCGGACACGATCTCCTCTGTCCGCTCCTACAAAGCCTCGCCCGCAGAGCTGCAGGCAGCCGCCGACGCGGCCGTTCTCCCTGCTCCGGATCTCGCGTTTTCCGGCAGCGGAGAATACACCGAGGCCGAGCAGTCCGAGGCCGCAGCTGCATATTATGGCAGCATCGGCGGCGATCCGCTCGATACCGAGCCGCTGGAACCGATCATCGGCAACTTCGTCTCCTTTATCCCCGGCACGCTCCCCGCGGATGTCCCGGAGATCTCCGGCGCATCTGATACGTTTATCGTCAATACGTCAACCGGCGTCTTCCATCGCGCAGGCTGCTACCACATCGATCAGATGAGCAGCGCCAACCGCACCACATTCACCGGCCCTCGCGCTGAAGCCGCCGCCCGCTATACGCCGTGTAAGGATTGCAATCCGTAGGAGGCTGTTATGGCTAAACGGAAATCCATCATCCCTGGTTTCAGTTGGAACCGAGCACTGGGCATCACATCTGCAAAGCAAAAGATTGCACGTGCAACCGGCATCCCAACCACGAAGCAGGGCCGAAAGCGCAAGCTGCAAAGCTCTCTGTGGACCGCAATCGCCTTCGGCGCTCTTGCCGCCACGGCATCCAAATCGCAAGCACCTACGCCGGAGGAAGCAGAGCGGTGCCAGGAAATTCGGAAGAGCGGACGCCGGACTCGCCGCAATATTTTAATTGGTGTCGCTGTTCTCTGCATTATCTTTTATATCGTTGTGAATTTGTTCCCCGGCTTGGTTAGCTGACCTTTTGTTTGGGGTTGCCCGTGCCGGTTGCCGAACACCGGCGCGGGCTTTTTATCTGCGCAGGCGACTGGGAGCCGTCTGTACTTAAATCATGTCAAATATAGGATGGTTTTGTAAAGCACTCAGGATGGGTTTTACTCAGAAATCCGCTACCATAAGCGTAGCTTTTACATACGGAGGGATGGTTTTTGTCGGAAAATTTGTGGGAAACGTGCCGGGAGGCCAAGGCAATAATGCAGCCGCGAAAGACGAATCAGGATATCGCGGACGAATCCGGGCTGTCCGTCAATACTGTCGGGCAGTTTTTGCGCGGTGAAACAAAAAGCCCGTCCGTCGATACGGTCGGGCCGATCTGCGCGGCGCTCGGCGTATCCATGGATGAGCATTTCGGGGTGGACGCGCAAACGGAGGACGACACATCCGAAGTCGAGCGCCTGCGGCTCCAGCTGGAGAATGCGGAGCGCGTAAACGCGATCTATGAAAAGGATCTCAAGCGCAAGAACGTGCAGCTCTGGGTATTATCGGCGATCGTGCTGATTGCTCTGCTTGCCCTGCTGGTCGACCTGTGCAACCCCAACGTCGGCTGGATCCGCGCCGCGTTCATTGAGCAGATGGAGGTGGGGCCCATTTGAAAACGCCGAAACCCCGCAAGCTGAAATCCGGCAGCTACTTCATCCAGCTGCGCCTCGGCGGGGAAAGCATTCCGATCACACGTGCCTCAGCCCGTGAATGCACGCTGGCCGCGATTGAAGCAAAAGCGGCGTATTTGGCCGGCAGGCAGATCAAGTCGAAGTCCGACATGACCGTCGGTCAGCTGGTGGACGCTTACATTGCGGCGCGTCCGGTCAAAACCTCGCCGTCGACGATCCTTGGATACAAGCGATACCGGAAAGACCGTTTTGCCGGGCTTATGAATCAGAAGCCGCAGCAGGTAAAGGACTGGCAGGAAGTCATCGATGAGGAGCTGCAGCACGTCACCGCGAAGACCATCAAGAACGCATGGGGGCTCGTTGCGGCCTCGCTGCGGTACGCAAAGCTGACTGTCCCGGAGATCAAGATCCCGCAGATCATCAAAAATCCTACGCCGTTCCTGCGGTACAATGAGATACCGCCGCTGCTGCAAACCATCAAGGGCCGCCCGGAGGAACTGGCGATCCTGCTGGGTCTGCACTCGCTGCGCAGTTCGGAGATCTTCGCCGTGCGCCCGCAGGACATTGACCTGCAGCACGGGCTGATTCGCGTATCCGGTGCAGTCGTCATGGGGTCAGATGGCTGGACCCGAAAGGACGAAAACAAAAACGAAAGCAGCCAGCGGAATATCCCGATCATGATCGACCGCGTCCGGGAGTTGGCCGAAGATCTGACCGGCGAGACGGCAGCCGGAATCAATCCGTCGTATCTGCAAAAGCACCTGCACATGGACTGCATCGAGGCCGGTGTGACGGATATCTCTATCCACGGCCTGCGGCACTCCTTCGCATCCCTCTGCCACCATGCCGGCGTCAGCGAGTTACAGTGTATGGCCTGGGGCGGCTGGGCCGACAATCAGACCATGCACAAGATCTACACGCACATCGCAGAGGCCGACGAGACGGATGATCTGCGTCGTATGCGCAGCCTGTTTGCCCCGCAGCCAGAGGGCGAAGCCCATTAGCAAATCCATTAGCACATGACTTTATAGTTTTTGATAAACTCTTATTTTTTACGATAAAATGTTATGATTTCGCTCCTGTTAAAAATCGTAAAAAATCAGAAAATCCGTTGATATGCAAACAAAACCCGCAGTTTTACCAACTGCGGGTTTTGTTTTTACATGGTGGAGCTGAGGGGAATCGAACCCACTGTTATGTACGCAAAATGACCATATTTCAGTCATATTTAATGCAAGTTAGCGAAGCTGTTAGCATTCGTGTCAGGATTGGACACTGCGCTTTGCGATATGCTCGTAATACTCCATCAGCTTCCGCTCCGGGCCGGGGCCGTCTTTATCGAGCAGAAACGCCTTTGCCAGCGCGGCGTAGAACTCCGGGCGGTTGAGTCCGAACTCTACGGCGACGGGGTAGTAGTCCGAGTACATCATGTTCATGGTCACG
>ERZ1034915.1350-NODE-1350-length-13679-cov-10.568482_pt1 | contig 13679 bp, 15 predicted proteins | sample MGYA00520592_ERZ1034915 | MGnify/ENA primary metagenome ERZ1034915 (study PRJEB33766, sample SAMN09781787) | gut metagenome | biome: gut microbiome | host: Homo sapiens | place: Madagascar | study: EMG produced TPA metagenomics assembly of the PRJNA485056 data... | reverse complement strand
GTTGGATGTTTTTCTGCTCTTTACTTTTTAGAATATTATCTCGAACTCGCGTTATCAGTGCTTGACTTTGTGACATTTAGTGCCTTGTGCATTGTTATAGCAGTTTGCGCAAACATTGGCGTCATTTTCCATCGGAACAAACGTAGAACAACTATGGGATGGGATATTGCAAGATTTGTTGCCCCCTTTAAAAGAAAGGCTTCCGCCAGAACTTTTATCATAGGTCCAATTAGAGACCTCGCCAGAACCTTGACAGAATTGGCAATATGTGGGTCCATTCATAGTGGCTATAGTACCGTAACCATTACAGACACTGCATCTTACTTTATATTCAACCAATGAAGGCGTATAATCATCGCTTCCGCCTTTATTTCCGCCGTCGCCACAACTAGTATAAATTGTGCATAGCAATATGAGTATTACAAACTTTTCCATTTTTTATACACTATAATACGTGTCGTGTGCAACATTTAAGTGGTTCTTAAAAATCAATACCTTCATCAAGCCATCCATCACCCCCACATGCATCGTGTTTTCCACTTCCACCACAAGTGCTACATGTTTCCCAATCCAAATCATAGCAGCCTAAATCATAATTATAGACTCTTTTTGTATGAGTTTGGCCGTTGCCATCGCATATTGGACACGCACCTGTACCATTACATGCACGACATTGGTCTCTACGAGGTTCATACTGTTGGTCTTGTATTGGCATCTGGGTCGGAGAAGGCGTGTAACCGCCATAAGAGGAATCGTCATATCCACTTGTTGTTTCTATTCCATTGTCACTTTCACTCTCACTTTCACTCTCATCCCCTGCATCCACAACAGTTGAGCCGAATTTATCTATATGGTAATTCTGCTTTTTATCGTCAGCGCATGACGCAATTGCGCAGACAATCAGCAATATGCAAGATGCATTTGTCACTAAATTCCTTGACATTATTTTCATTTGTGTATCTGTTTGAAAGGTGAATATTTCAGTGTAGGTTCAACATTTTATTCATATTGGCTCACTCTTTTAGTTACAGTTCCATTTCCATGACACCATGAACATCTTTCTTTTACAGTTCTTGTGTTGCCACTACCTACATATATGGTTTTGTAGTTAAAGCCGCCATCGCAATGTTCGCAATCAACCTTTGTGGTGGTGTATTGATTGACTGTTTGAGGGGTTATGTAATTCCCGTCTCGCGTTACAATACCTTGCACAGGTTGGAAAGGGTTTGACATAATTTGTTGCTGTACAGCCGCAGCTTGGTTTCGATAAAATTGCACCAATTGTTGCTGCATTATCATGTTCTGCATCCGCATTGCATTAATCTCCTGCTGTTGCTGCCAGCACCATGCAGGGCTACCAGGCCCATAACTAAGAAGCCAATCCTGAGCATTGACCGAAGTTGCAGACAAGAAATAGACAACGACAAGTACTACTTTACCAAAGAATTTGTCTTGATTGAAAGAGAACTTCTTCATCTTTAATTACACTAAATCCGTGTCGTGCGCAACTTCTAATGGGTTATTTGTAATGGGTTATTTGCTTCTTTATGACCATACGGAGCGATAAGTAACCATGCTTCTATCACATTCTCATGAAAATTATTCATCAGGTGCTACACCTTCAGGATAATTTATCAGGTCGGTGACTATCAGAAAGCGGCAAAGTCAAAATGAAAACTTAGGTATGCTTCAATACTTCGTTCGCTTCACTCAGCACATCATAAATATGATGAAGAAAATGAAAAGAAAACTCCCCATTTTATCTCCACCACTTACAACCCGAATTTCCGTTCATGCCCTCCTTTAACAAGCGTTTTCACAAAGGAGCAACCCGTCGTCATCTCGTCAGACGGACTTTTCCGTTTCTGTCAATCTCCATCGACACTTTGTCGACAATGCTTTTCAGGGCATTGAGGTATTCGCCGATTGCCTCCTTTTCAACGTCCCCCTCAGCTTTCGAAGCCTCAACAGAGAGGTCGATAGACAAATTCTTATAAGTGTTCACGGAACTTGCACCATTCTTGACATAGGAGACATACACATAAGGCACCGTGATGTCGTGTGAGAAATAATAGGTTGGCTTCGTCGGAGAAACTTGGTAATTCGGTTCGTAGGTCACGCGAAACTCGCGTTTCGAACCTAACGGCTGTCTGTAAGAAACGCGTCTGCTATGGGTGTGAAAAAGCGTACCCTCAAATTCTGACACTTCAAAATCGCTGTCTGTAAGGCGTTGTTTGACGAGCTGTCCTTCGTTGTCTTTGTAACTGACGGTTGGCACGGCGAAAGGATAAAGCTCTGCCATGGCAACGACATAATCCAACTTTATATTGGCATAGAGCAATTTCAAACTGGCTTCATATTGCTCGCAGAGAATATGTGAGGAGGTCTCTGCCTCTGACTTGGCAGAAATATCCAGCGTTTCCGAATCTTCTCCCACAATGTATTCATTACCCATGATGGTCTTGCCATTGACCGAAATGGTTGTTCTGAAGTTCTCGGCAGCAAACTCGGGATTGGGCGTAAACGTTATCAACAAGGTGTCGCCAATTGTGACATCACCATGATTCTTAACATAGCTACTTTCGGACTTGTTGTAGATGGAAAAAGAACCTGCGCTGGGCACTTCAATGATTGGATCGCTGTCACTACCGCACGACTGCACTACGAACAGCACTACGAGAAAAAACGAGGAGAATACTGATTTCATAGCTGTTTCAAATTTTTCAAAATCAAGTTGGTTATACTAATTCCGCAACCTTCCACACCATCAGACAACGCCACTTTTTACTCCCCCGATTTGCTACAGTCCGTCCCGGAACTCTCCTCCACTTTCTCCAGGAATGCGCTGGGGACAAATGCGGTGGCGAGGTAGCAGAGGCCCTTGATTTCTAAAGCAACGCGCTGCTGGCCGGCCACGCGAATGACGCGGCCAACAAAACCTTCAAACTCGCCCGCCTTGACGCGCACCTGGTCGTTGCTCTTGAAATGGCAACGCGAAACGGGAAGGGTCTTTACATGGGGATTGGAGCTGATGGTTGCACGAATGACGTTCTGCATGACGCTTTCGGAGAGAATGACGGGAGGACAGAGGCCGGTCTTGCTCTCGGGCTTTTCTGTCTTGTCGAGATAATAGCGGATGTAAGCGGCCGTCGGAGCTGGATACTTGACAATCGATTGCGACTCTATACGCGTCATGCGAGCAAAAAGCAAATTGGGGAAGAGAGGCTGCTTGACGCGCTTCTTCTTCCCCAATTTTATTTTCTCCACATATTGCATCGGCACATAAGTGGGTATGTTTTTAGCTTTCAGAGCTTCGACGGCTTTATCGATGCGACCGTAGGTGACACGCAGAACGAACCAGCAAGGCACTTTCCAACGCGGTGCATCCTTCGGAGCATAGTTCGCGGACACCCCTGTATGTGAGTCGGCAGCCAACGGGCTATAGACTTCGGGGAGGACATCGGAGGCAAATCCGGTGCTGAGAGGCTCTGCCCCGCCTCTTTGGGGTTCCACATTAGACAATGTGTCATTTCTTACGTTCTGGAAAAACAGGCAAAAAACGTGTCATCCGCGCTCTCTTTCGGCCTGTGTTTTTCAATCTTGTGTGATGCTTTCCCTGGATGTTTTTTTCATGCTTAAGTTCTTTTAAGTTTAAGCTCTGACATCCGAAGATGTTTTTTCATCATCACCTTTAAGTAATGGTAAAAAAACTTGAAGAGTAAGGAGTTATATCTTTATACCCTACCAAAATTACTCAACTTATTCTTTCACGATTACTAAACCATCATTAATTTGCTTCCATACATATTGCAATGTCAGCTTAGATAGTACGATGCAAATATACAAAGATTTCTTGAAAAACAAGGCTTATTTTCCTTTTTTCCATAGTTTTTTTGATGGTACAAAAAACACTAACTGGCGCAGGCTACAACAGGCGCTACAGGTTTTTCTTTTCCGCGTACGGGCAACGGATTGCGCGACAGCGACTTCCAGTCCCTACGTCCACTTTTCGAGCCCACCCCACCGCCTACACCGAGGCTGCCACATTTCTGTATATGGCAGCGATTTCCGTTTCGCTGCAGACTATGTTTGGGAGAGTGCTCTGTCAAATCAAGACATAAAAAAAGCGTGAACCTCTCGTTGCCGTTCCACCTTCGAGGCTCTCGCATTTGCCCTATACCGTCGAACGAACAACGAACAGAGCCCACGCCGATATGATATACTAAGAGCAACTACCTAAAAACGAATACACATGTCATGGCACACACTGAAAGCGCTGCCATGACATTTCTCATTTAACTGGGTAGGCGAATAATCACATCACCTGGACATCTATCGCTGCCTTGACTTGACGGTACATGAAACTTGCGAGATTTCGAAGGTCAAGAACAAGCGTTGATAAACGCCTTAATATATGTCGATTTCCTGTCTCCCACCCTCACCCCACTTCTGCTTTGGCCTTAAGGATAAGGCCTTGACTTCTGCTCGGCGTAGGCTCGAATTAACATTTGCTCTTGAAACGACTCTTCTGGAGACTCTTCCAACCCAAATTATTAACTCAGGGAATCAATTGCAAAAGTAGTGAAAAAATTAAATGAGGGAGGCCTTTCAATATAAATATCTGATTGTTTTATATTGTTTAACAAATTTGCGGCTTTACCATTTTTATCTGAGCAGAGGCGAAGTCCGCCCCACCGCCTGCCCTTCATTCTCAAGCCGTGTTGAATGTCTTTTGTTTTTTGTCCATAATGCTGATTTGTTTTTTCAGGGCGAACCAACTGGCGGGCCGCATTTTCATGCCACGCCTTGAAACGCCCCATTTACGTAGGGTGAAACTTTTTATTCCTGCTACATCTCTATGAACAAAAAGCCCAGAAAGTAACCCAAGTTTTCCGAAAGAAAAAAAAATTCTGGCCATGCGTGATACGGAGGTACTGGAGGCGACATTATTTCCTAAAATTAGGGTGTTCAAAATCCAGAAAAATCTCTGCGCGGTTTTGAGCAAATAGCAAGGCAGTATAATACGTAACTTCTTTACAGGCGGCCATGGCGCTGCCCATGAAAGGGGCTCATATTCCAGAATAGGGGCTTGCCCCGCTGTAAGATTCGAAATATGAGCCCCTTTCAGGGGCGCTGGCGCCTCTTTACCAACCTTGATTTTCATGGATTTTGAACACCCTACCTGAAAGGGCAGCCAGTTCATAGCCAAGGAGTGGAAACAGAGTTGTCACTGATAACACAACTGGAAGCAGATATTAAAGCAATAATCTCAACCGAACAGATAGCTTGATTCTCAATTTATAGCCCAATATTCTTAAATCCAGCTATATTCTCATGATGATTCACTGGATTTGTTGTAAATTTGTAGTACCCAAATAATCATTGAAAATGGCAAAGAAGGATTTGAACAGACTGAAGATAATGCTTGCCGTCACCAAGCGGTCGAACAAATGGCTAGCAGACCAAATCGGCAAAGACCAAGGTGCTGTATCCAAATGGTGTACCAATACCTGTCAGCCGGGATTGGAGGACTTGATGCGCATATCCAAATTGTTGAAAGTGGATGTTAATGAACTTCTTAATTGGGAGATTGTAGAATGACAGCAGAAGAAATACTCAAACAGATACGCCTTGGCGAAGTAACCAAGGTACAGTTTAAGGAGCGCATTCTTGACCGTTATGATATAGGCTGTGAGATGGCGGCAATGAGTAATGGGCATGGCGGTATGCTGGTTGTCGGTGTTAAGGACAAAACTGGTGCTATTAACCCTTTGTCATATGTAGAGGTACAAGAAGCCACTAACATGTTGAGCAATATCGCCACAGAAAATGTAGCCCCATCAATACTCATAGACATTGAAACTGTAGCCGTAGATGGCGGCAGCATTGTTGTGGCACACATAAAAGAAGGTACAAACAAACCCTATCACGATAGCAAGGGGATAGTATGGGTAAAGAACGGAGCCGATAAGCGCCGCGTCACCGACAACGCCATCCTAGCAGAAATGCTGACCGAGTGTGGAAGTTTTGCACCGGATGAAGCTGTGGTTCGTGATGCCACACTTGCTGACTTGAATGCAAACACAATTAAGCTATTTCTTTCAAATCGCTTTGCAAAGGCTCTGGAACGCAAAGGGCTTATTGGCGATGCTCTTCATGAAGCGTCGCTTGATGCCGTTTGTTCTGCCATTGCCCAAGGACATGATGCCGATAAGTTGCTTCGCAACCTGAGATTCATTCGTCCGGATGGTAAGATGACCGTTGCCGCAATGCTACTCTTTGGCAAGTACACTCAGCGTTGGTTACCAGTAATGACGGCTAAATGTATCTGCTTTGTGGGTAATTCTGTAGGAGGCACAGTGTTCCGCGATAAGGTGAACGATAGTGATATGGAGGGGAACCTGTTGCATCAGTTTGAGACCATCATGAACTTCTTCACCCGTAACTTGCATAACATCCAAGTGGGAGAAGAGTTTAATAGTATGGGTAAGTTGGAGATACCCTACAAGAGCCTGCTGGAGTTTACTGTCAATGCACTGGTGCATCGATCACTGAACATCAAGTCGCCAATTCGCATCTTTATCTTTGATAATCGCGTTGAGATTCACAGTCCCGGCACATTGCCCAACGGTTTACAGGTGGAGGACATCACTAACGGTACTTCCATGCCTCGTAATAATTTCCTTTTTAATAATGCTATCTACCTTCTGCCGTACACAGGCGCAGGCAGTGGCATGCAGCGTGCCTTGGAGGATGGACTGAAAGCGGAGTTCGTGAACAACGAATCTACACATGAGTTTGTGATAACAATAAAACGGACGGCAAACTCGAATGCAGGCATAGACACCGAACATAGACACTCTGATACTGACTCTAACACTCTAGCGTCAGACACTGACACTTTAGTACCAAACACTAACACTTTAAAAGAATACTCTAACACTAACTCTGACACAAGGCGTAGAATCATATCAGCTAAGGAAAAAGATGTGGTAAACTTTTGTACCATTCCTCGAACCAGTAGAGAAATTCTCGAAAGAGTTGGAGTTACATACCATACAAAAAACATTCAGAAGTACATTACATCTCTTGTCGAAGCCGGATACTTGGAGATGACCAATCCAGATAACCCCAAGGCGAGCAATCAAAAATACAGAAAGAAGATGAAGTAATTTTCGTTCATTTTAAGCCAAAATGCGCTGAAATACATTGTCTGAAATTGTCATATTTGGCATAACAAATCTGCCAATCGTCTTTATTTCAATCTCTTACATTCTCAGACTAATTTTACATCGTCAATCCTTTCCCGAGGATTTGGCGGTGCTTCTTTTTTATGTGCCATCGAAAGAGGAGCATCAGGGATTTTGAGTGATGGCCATGAGTAACATTTTAAATCCATACTTTATGGCATTAACTGAATAGCCCTAAATAATAATGCAAATTCAATAAAGGTGTTCCCATTAGCAATTGCAGGCGTAACAAACACAGGAGGCTACGGCGTTCCGCCGTAGCCTCGCAGCCACTTTTGTATCAGTCTAATACTATCATTCTTGCTGCGGCATTGTCCATTTCAGGCATTGTCTTTCCAATCGGAGCATTGATATAAGTTCCGTCTGCTATGATATATTTGTGTCCTTTATACATGATGTAATCCCCCTTTACATTGCCTTCTGAGAATTCTACTGCAGATGCAAGATGACCAGGATAATACACGAGGATGCACTTCAAACCAAGCAAGTCGCGTACTAAGCGTGTGAGAAGGATTGAGCGATCCTCACAGTCGCAATATGGATAATATAGGCTTTCTTCTGCAAAAAAGGCCCTGTCTCCACCCCATACCTTGTCGTCATACTCGTATTCGAGTCCTGTTTGTACCATATTGAGTAGGCGACTTACAGCTTCGAATTGCGAAAGACCTTCCAACTGTCTGCGCAATTGCGGATAGATGAGACTGCTTGTATTTACATCCATAGGCGTGTTGGCATACATAGCCCATCGTGTCATTATATCGTCATCAATAAACGAAGTCGGATAAGTGGAATAGAAGTCCATGAGATTTTTGTTCACCGATATTTCTATACCAAAATCTACATAGCGTTTAGAAGATACTCTTCGAACTTCTGATGGTACAGATGTAAATTTTTGGAAAGTGTTAATGTAGAGTGTCAAGGGCTTCTCATTCGGAATTTTTACATTACATACCGAGAGGCGTGTTGGCAATTGTTCGATACCAAAGTAGGTCTCACCATCTATTTCGTACGAGACGTGGTCGTAAATATAGTGCTTTGATGCATAGAGCATATAAAGGCGATTGTCGTTTGTACCAAGGCGCATCTTGTAGCCCGATTGCATATAGAGATATGCCATGAGCAGGGTTGCAGCGTTTGTCCGCTCTCCTTCAATGCTGTAAGCCAGCGAACGTAGCATCTGTATGTATGCCCAATCGCTTAGTTGAAGCGAATCGCGCAGTGCAAGGCAGTCTATTATCATATTGTCGTAGCTGTTGCCGGCAAGCGTCTGCAAGGCATCAGCCACATTGTTATTGCTTAATCCGTCAAGTTTTAATCTTATATCGGAATCAAATCTTACCTTACATTGTGTACCAAAGAATGTAAATGCAGTATATTTCTGCACCTCGACAGGAACTTCAATGATTGGTTCTATGGGTTGTGGCTGAGGTTGTGGAGGTTCAGGTGTAACAACTTCCTCTATTACAATTGGCTTTTCCTCCACAGGTTTCTGTTCGTCTTCTTCGGGCATAACCACTGGGGGGACGGGCTTTTCTTCTGGTACCGGCACCGGCGCTGTGTGTTCAAAGTCTTTCCACGGATTTCGTACAAAGCTTATAAACTCATTCATAGCCTGCTTGCGGAAATCCACGAATTCTTTTCTTGTCTGTTTTCGAAAATCGTCGAGCCCACGTCTTAGCTTGTTGTTTGAAAGCGTTTGGGCATGACTCCAAGCTATACTAAGAGCCATGCCCAATATTATTGTTATAAATCGTTTGTGTCTCATAACTTTTCATCAAATACTGTATCGACAATATCGTAGAGCTTGTCGCCTTCCTTTTCGAGTTCCTGTTCCATATTACGTTTAATTCGCGCAATGAGTTCCTTTTTGTCGAAAGCTATACGTACCTGAACCTCAAAGTTGTTGTTGGGTAATCTGCGGTAGATAGCAAGCACAGGAATAGCGTTTGTCAAAGTCTGGTCTACAATCATTCTCGATCTTTGGTTAAATTTGTCGATAGTTGTTGCCGTCAGAGCATTGCTCTGGCTATTGTCGAGTTTCTGCTGCATTGCCGTTACGAGTTCGGTCTTCAACATTGCTGCAAGTTCTGTCTGTGCTGCTGCTCGTGCTGCTGCATAGCCTGAGTTGTATGTTCCTGCTGTCTGCTGTGCTGTCTGCATGATATATCGTTTTGTGACGTTTCCGCTTTCGTCTGTTGTCAGTTCAGCGCTGTAAAGCTGGCTTCTCATCACCTGTTGTGCTATGTCTACGTCTCCGGCTGGCACTGTCCATCCCTCAGCCTTAAGTTCCTTGGCTTGTTTCTTTGCCTGTTTGGTGGGTTTGGCTTTGAGCATTGCCATATTAATGGCATTGAGTTCCTGCTGTTGTCTTGCCAGTTCCATTGCTGTTTGTGCCGTTGCTGTGGTTGCAATTATGAGTGCTGCCACAAAAGAAATAATCTTTTTCATAATCCTAATACTTTTTTATTGTTTATATTATTTGCATGTTTAAGCAAGAGGTATATAAAAAGTAACCCTTAGATGTTGGAAAAAAAACATAACAATCAATTGATTTCTTTCAACAATGCTTTAGCTTCAGCCTGATGTTGGCAATAATTCTTTGCTTTTAGGTATTTGTGCAATTGTCTTCGGGCTTCTTTTACGTCGTCAAGTTTCACGAGCAGATAGATGTATGTCCAGCGTAATTCGCTGTTGTTGTTTCTTTCCAGCTCTTCTTCGTAAACCAATTCCTCATCGTCTAATTCCACATCCTGTCCATATAAATCTTTCAATGCTATATCTGAGGTGTGCAGAGCCTTCTTCGTAACAGTCAAAGCCTGTTTGTAGTCTTGCTGGTTCATAAGCTTGGTTATTTCTGCGATATCTGCATTTCCACTACGATAGTCGCTGAACGTAGGCTGCGATATGCCGGTTTGGTCCAAAGGCGATATTTGCATACACCACAATGGTACAAACACGAGTATTAGCAATGCCACTGCTGAGATGATGCTGGTGTATAATCTTGTTGTAGTGCGTCGTACCATACGATGCTCCATTTCTGCCATACGCTCCAGTTTTCTCTTTCTCTCTCCGAGCCTTGCCACAATTAGCATAGTGTCGGCATCGGCAGCATTGTGATTAAATTTCTCTTCGTTCATAGCATGGGTTGTTTTAGATGTTACATTTACGAAACTCTTCTGTTGCCATGCTCCGCAACGTATTCATACATTTGTTCTTGGCTGTCTTCAGACCATTCTTACTTGAACTTCTGTCACTATGCAGCATAAGAATCTCGTCAAGGCTTTTGCCTTCGTAATAGAACATTGTGAGGATTTCAACGCAACGTGGCGAAAGGCGCTGTATGCAATCATCCACAATACGTGCTTTCAGCGTGTCTGCACTCTCTTCGCAGGGCATTGTCATTGTTTCGGAGTGTTCCGCATTGTCGAATATCTCGCCGTAATAGTCGAGTCGTTCGCTGCGTACGAGTTCGCGATATTCCATTTTTGCGAACGCCATCACAAACGTCAGCAGGCTGCATGTCATCAGCTGCACCTCACCTGTATGTCGGCGTCGCATAACATTACCGTCAGAAACAGATATGGTACCATTGGTCATTTCTGTCCATATCTTCAGGAAAGCGGTCTGGAAAATCTCCTGTTTGCGGTCCTTGTCAAAGAAAACATCCTTGAAATGGCGGTCAAAATAGCTCCGTGCTGAAGCGTAGAACCACTCCTCCATATACTTGTCGTGCCGCCAAATGCCCTCCACCACCTCTGCATCGACATGGTTGCGGCGCATTGTTCCCATTTTTAGCAACATTCCTCTAAGTTTCTTTTTACTTGTTTATATGTTAAAACAAATCTGGCATGAAAGTAACCCATCCTGCCGACACTTATTGTTCTTTATCGGGCAACACTCTTATCATCAATGTTTGCACCTGCAGTTCTGGATCATAGTTAAGATGTTTTTCCAACCAATGGTTAAACTTTCTGCGGGTCATCGTGCGCATAAGGTCAGCATTGATGAACGGATTTGGTGAGAACACCACATGAACATAATTAATTTCTGGTTCTTCGCCGCAAGTCATCTGATAGCCGTTTTCATCGTTTTCGAAAAAAACATGGCGCTTGTCCTTGCCCACACGAAACGGCAAATCGTCATCACCGATATATGGCAGGATACACACCACTGTGTTGCGGTCTTCAAAGAATGCTGCCATATAGCCCGCTTTTGGCGAGCTGAACGACATGGCGAAGCGGTCACCAGCAACGTACTTGCTGCTTTCATAGCGGTCGGCTGTTCCATTACGTAATGTTTTCGCCACAAATTCCACGGGAGCATATTCTATTGGTGTTGCGTAGAATTCGACGGTGACATTCAGCGTGAACATATTGTCGGCATATACAGGTTCCGAAACAATGGGAGCATTTATGTGTCTCACCAGTTTGCCTTTAACCTGAAGACGAGACATTTGATCGAAGCGGTCGCCACGGTTCGTGAGTTCAAGCAATGACTGCGATGTGACAGTGGTGCCAAACTTGTCTGCCAACGCCATAATGATGGCGTTCTCAATGGCTTTGGTTTTGGCTTCGTCATACGAAATACTGCCCGAATATGTATAAGCATAAGTTCCTTCGCACCTTTCCTGCTTGACTTTGGCAAGCAGTGAAGAGGTGCAGAGGAACATAATAATGGTTATGAAGATAATTTTCTTCATTGTGAATAAAATTAGAAGGTATAGCCTAAAGTGAGGGATACCAAAGGGCTATGAGAGCTATCATATTCCCAGTAAGGCCATTGATCAGATGAAGTTGAAGGAATAGAATAAAACCCTGTTAAACCTATCACGAAATGTTTATACTCGAAAGTCAAATCGATTGATGGGCCTACAAGCCATGCGTCATCAAAATCCTGCAGTGAAGAATAACCTCCTGCAACACCAACTTTCGGCGCAAAAAGCCAATTATTAGCTATTCTTGTTCGATAACCCATATTGGCATGAAGCATACCAGCTACGCTACCGTTACCAGTTGCGGCAATTTGCACTGCTGGAGATAATGTCCATGATCCGTGATGATTAAGTGGTATATTTGCTTGTGTCATGGTTGTAAACGCAGCCCATTCATACAGATAAGCACCACCAACTCGTACATTAAAAGTGTTCTGTGCACTTGCTCCAATGGCAGTCATTCCCATTGCCAATGATAAAAGGAATTTTTTCATATCCGTTTTTGTTTTTAGAATTTAATATTTTTCCATGAATTCAGCATCTTCGGCGAAACAGTCACACAGGGTGTCTGCTTCTTGCCTTTTGCCACAATCGACTTGCGCATGACGTTCTTCTTCACATAGTCGTAGAGTTCGCCGTAGCTCACCTCGCCTTTCGTATCCTGTAGTTTCTTCATGATAAAGTAAGAGAAGAGTCCGTGAGCCTGTTCTTCGTAGGCAAGAGCCGTCTCTGTGCCTGATGCCGCTGTAAGCACCACAACATTGCCCGTTACAGCTTCTTGCTTAACCACTGGTGCGATGCCACGGTGAGCTTCGTCAAGGGCTGCCACATTCTGACGGTCGTTACCGCTGAAGCAAGCGTCAATAAGCACGAGCGCACTGTTGAGGGGAAGCTTTCCGAGTGAAGTATATATTTCTTTAAGGCTGTATCCGTTGTTCACGTCGTTGATGCTGACATCGGCAGGGATAAGCGTGCAGTTGCCTTTCTTGTCAGGCACTCCGTGTCCGGCATAATACACAATGAAGTTGGCGTCCTTGCCATACGCATCAGCCACTTCACCAAACCATTTTAGCATCTCCTTCATTTCCAGATACTTGGCATTTACAGCAAAGCGTATATTCTCTCGTGGCAGTCCTAAAGTGCGCAGACAATACTCCTCGAAAGTCTTGCCGTCCTGTGCTGCATATTTAACGTTCGGAGTGTCCTGATTGGCATATTTCTCATTGGCTACAATCAGGCAGAACGTGTTTTCGCGGCTCGTAGAACCTCTCGGGATGTTCATGTCGATGTCTGATGTACCGGGTGTGATGCTTGTGATTTTAGGAGCCGAGGGCTTGACACTGCTAACTTCATCCTTACCTGCAGCTGAGTCATCGCCATAATTGCTAAGAGCAATTCCTGCTTTAGGATCAGAATAAGTTGGAACAACTGCATTAGGATAGATTACATTACCTGCCAAAAGGTCAGATTCGCGGATGGTGGAAGGCAGGTTGAATTTTGTCGTAGTTTTTGGATTGAATGCTCTCTTGCCCACTTTCTCAATAGAATTTGGAATATAAATTTCTGAGAGCTTTGTAAAAGCAAAGAAACAGAAATTCGAAATCTCTGTGATGCCTTGCTCAATCACTACCGTACGAGTTTTATATATTTTTGAAATTTGGTCTAAATCAACTGTAGAAACTTGCAGTGTATGGCCTTTCTTGTTTTTTACTTGTGCA
>ERZ1034915.1348-NODE-1348-length-13684-cov-51.683176_pt1 | contig 13684 bp, 28 predicted proteins | sample MGYA00520592_ERZ1034915 | MGnify/ENA primary metagenome ERZ1034915 (study PRJEB33766, sample SAMN09781787) | gut metagenome | biome: gut microbiome | host: Homo sapiens | place: Madagascar | study: EMG produced TPA metagenomics assembly of the PRJNA485056 data... | reverse complement strand
CAATGATTCTTTCTCGACATTACCGCTTGCCGCGTTGTAAGCTATACTCACAGGCGGCTCCCACCCTGCTTGTAGCAAACCAAAAGCCCCGCCGTCAGTGGCACGACGGCGGGGCGAACAAACGGAACGAAGATACCCCCCATCCGTGACGCGGTGTCCAAATCGGACACAAAAAAAGCGGAGACGCACAAGGCATCTCCACTTTGTTGGACATCGGCAGGGCGGCGTATCCTGCATCTCAGGTTCCCTTTCGGGAGTGTCGGGAGCCATTTCCGACCTCAACGTCCTAGAACAGTATATGTTCTGATGCCTAAATTAAACCACAAATATTTCCTGATGTCAATATTCTGTTTTGTTACTTTTCTTTGAATTTTTTCAGTCGGCCGCTGTTGAGCCGGTTCGTCAGCTTGCCGGAGCTGATCTCGTAGACGCTGGCGACATAGTGATATCCGTTTTTCGCGTCCAGCTTCACGCAGACCATCACGTTTGCGTCAAGCGCCTTGACAAGCTCGACGCTTTCCGGCTCCTTCGGGTTGTGCCCGACGTAGTCCGGCTCCGCGATGATGGACGGAACCAGCGCGACGTTCCCGGTTTCATCCGGATGATGCTTCTGGACGTGCACGGCCAGACCGGCTGACTGCATGATCTCGCCGCAGGGAAGTTCCTGCCCCGTGAGCGCATTGAACTCGTCTATGTAGTCGCCCACGCGAAACAGCTTTTCGCCCACGGTTTGCCTCCTGATTATTGCTTCAGATTTGCCTGCGCGTCCCAAACGGCATCCCAGAAGTCCGTCTCGTTTACGATCTGGACTTTCGCGCCTTCTCGACGAAGCGTCATGGCTTCCTCAATTTTTCGGCCATAGCAGGAATACGCCCAGCACGGATTCCCAGCATTGCCGACTACAAGATAATCTGTCTTGGTGGATACGGAAGACTTCGCACTTCCACCCAAACCCTCAACATCTTTTGTCATTTCCGCCCGCGTCGCACGGTAAGACTCGCCGGTAAAGCAGAAGCGCTTGCCTTCAAACGTAATCTCTGGGCAGTAGGCACAGATACCAGCAACCGAGTACTTTCGGCGCAGCTCTTCAAAGTCAGGCTCGTTGAGGGTCACGGATTCCTTAAAGTCAACGACATTACTGCAAAACGCAAGCAGTGTATTCCGCTCGTCTTCTGTGACTGCGCCGTCCTCCAGAATCGTATGCAGCATGGAGTTCAGCTCGTCGAAAGGATATGTACCTTGCAGGTATTCGTTCGTATCGAGCCATGCGGACAACGCACGAATTTCGCTGTTGCTGATTTCCGTGTCGGCCATAATGCCGTGAATCAGCCCATGCAGGAACTGAACGGATGAGGTGAGGATGCTGTAATAGCTGGAATTATCCGCAAAGTTATTGCAGAGCCAGAGAATATTCTTACGTTCTTCCTCATCAATGTGGTCATCCTTGACGGCTGCCTCTACGACCGGGATGATCTCTGAAAACGGATGGCGATCTTTCAGCCCAGAGTGCAGGATACACCAGTTTGACAGCTCGGCAAGCTCTAATTTGTTTACATCACCGCTGGAAGAAATGCCTGCGACGATGCCACGAAGCATGTTGATTGCCTTGTGCAGCTCTGACGGCTTGGTAAACTGCCTGTAGGCCTGTTGTCCAATCGTATCGTTCATATCATACCTCTTTTCAAGAAAAACTCGTAGAGAAGTGTTGCACGCAATTTGTAGAATTTGCCAATTGTAAACATTGAGTGCTCGCTCTACAATAAGGACAAAGAAAAAGTGCGCGAAAGGATGTGGCTTATGACAGAACAACTTATAACCATGATGCAGGCATTAGATGACGAACACTGGAAGATTTTTATTTCTGCGCTTGCTGCTGCGTGTGAAGCGTCTCAAGCAGATCAATCATCCTCTGCCTCGTAGTCTCATCTAAGGACATAAGCATTTGCGCCGCACCAATCACCTCGCCGGGCAACCGTCCGGCGGGGCTTTTTTCGTCTTCGTAGCCCATGAGATCGTAGACAGAAGCATTCCAGTGCTCAGCCAGCCGAACAAGGGTACTGAAAGGCGGCTCGGTCGTACCGGCCTCGTATTTCGAATAAGTGCTTCGGTCGATTCCCAGCCAGTTTGCAACGTCGGTTTGCTTTTCTTTGTTCAACTGGCGGTACTTTTTGAAGTTTCTCATAGACATCACCTGTCTTTATTATAGTGAAAAACAATCACAAGTAAATATCGTGGGAAAAATTTGCGCAAAAATATCTTGACAATTGAAGAAACTTCACCTATACTAATAAATGTGAAGTAACTCCACGCGAACGGAGGTGACAATTACGAAAGGTTTAGCTTATATGCGCAAACGCGCGAATCTCAAGCAGTTTGAGCTTGCCGATCTGCTAAAGGTCGAGCGCAGCACGATTGCAAAGTGGGAGTCCGGCGCGGCCTATCCGCGTGCGTCTCAGCTGCCGGAGCTGGCGAAGGCGCTGGACTGCACGATCGACGAGCTCTATCAGCCGCCGGAAGAATCGACTTAGAGAGGAGGAAGCAACGATGATCAAACTTGTCGCAGAACCGTACTGTAGCAAATGCCCGGATTTTGAGCCGAAGACCGAAAAAGTAGGCGCCAAAATGTACGGCAACAGTTTTTTGACAGACACGGACACGGTCGTTTATTGCAAGGACCGCGAGCGCTGTGCAAGGATCGCGGAATGGCTCAGAAAGGGGCGGGGAGAAAATGCGTGAGACGGAAGGATACCGGCCGCAGCTGGAGCTTTTGACGGACATGTTCCCGTCACGGGCGGCGATTACGGTCACAGAATGTCAGGCGGTGCTGGGGCTTGACCGGCGGACGCTGCTTGCTGACCGCGAGTTTCCCGCGCGGAAGATCGGCAATAAGTACGCCATCCCGCTGACAGAACTCGCCCGCTGGCTGACACGAAGATCATAGCAGAGTATGCCCAGGCGCACCACGAGAAATACCTGCCGAAATCAAAAGGCGGCTTGCAGACTTGCTGCCGGAATGGAGGACAACATGTCGAATATTTACCAGGCCGCGAGATTGCAGAAGGGCATCACCCAGGAACGCGCCGCAGACGCGATCCCCTGCTCGGTGCGGAGCTTGGCGGACTATGAGAGCGGCGTGAGAATCCCGCCCGCGGAGACGGTCGTCCGCATGGCGGAAATTTACGACGCGCAGTATCTGTGCTACCAGCACCTGCGCCAGACGAGCGAGATCGCCCAGCGGCTCATTCCCGATGTGCGGGAATGCGATCTGCCCGAGGCCGTCTTGCGGCTCATTGATCAAATTTATGACTTTGCCGACGCGCGCGAAGACCGCCGCCTGATTACGATTGCAAAAGACGGCGTGATCGACGACACGGAGCGGCCGGAGTTTGACCGGATCGTCTCCAAGCTCGACGAGATCGTCCAAAGCGCGCTGGCCGTCGCGTACAACAAAGGAGGATAACTATGCGCAACTTTTACAAACTGGCCGAGAAGCTCATGTGGAGCTCCATTGTCGTCGCCTTCGTGGCCTTCCCGTGGCTTGCCGCGAATTACAGCATGATCTGAGGTGCGGAGAATGAAAAAGAGCGTAAAAAAATCCCGCACAGCCGCTGCGAACGACTGCACGGGACTGATGTCAAAGGACATCATGAAGGCATCTTTAGTTTATCACGGTTTGCTGCCAAATGCAAGTGTGGGGGAGGTGAAATTTTGGAGAATCCACAAGAATTCCGGGCTTTCTGGTCTGTCATCCCCGCAACCGTCTTAGACGATATGCAGCTGCAAGCCAATGCAAAGATTTTATACGGCGTGCTCTCGTCTCTCATGCGGCGCGAGGGCTATTGCTGGCCGAGTAACGCCCAGCTGGCCGCCGCCATGCACTGCTCCGAGGATGTTATAAGACGCTGGCTTGCTGCTTTGCAGCATGACGGGCACATCCAAGTCCGGGTCGTGCCGAACCGCAAGACGGGCGGCTCCATCCGCTACATTTCCCCCGTGGTCGCCGCGCCGGTCATCCTCGACGAGAATGGGGGGTACCGGGACGAACAGCCCGGTACGTACCGGGACAAAAATCCCGGGGTACCGGGACAAACTTCCCGGTCGTTATATAAGGATGGATATAAAAAAGATAATAAAAAGAAAAAGGGAAAAGAAAGTGCGCCGTCTGGCGACGTCGCCGCCTCCCTCCTTGCCAAGTGCGCGCTTTACGGTCCGTCTGCCACCGAGGCGATGGGGCGCTTCCTGAAAATGCGAATTGAGATCAAAAAGCCGGTCAAGTCCAAGCAGGCTGCCACGCTGCTTTGGAACAAGCTCATGAGCCTGTCCGATGGCGATTCGGCAAACATGGCCGCGCTGCTTGACCTCGCGACGGAACGGCAATGGCTGAGCGTCTTCCCGCTGAAGGACGACGAGCTGCCGAAGCCGAGGGCTCGCGAGGTTGATACGGGAGGTGTTCGGTTCTTATGACGGACGAAAAAAAGCTCTTGGAGGCGCAGCAGGCCGTCCTCGGCGCGATGCTCATCGACGAGAAGACCGTCGGCCTTGTGCTCCAGGACGTCACGCCGGACGACTTCACAACCGGCGCTTACCGGCAGATCTTTCTTGCCTTCCGGGCGCAGTTTGCAAGCGGCGCGGCGTGCGACCCCGTGACCGTAAACGCAAGGCTCGGCGGAAAGTATGATAGGCTCCTCATGGAGCTGATCGAGATCACGCCGACGAGCGCGAACGTCAAGAGCTACGTCGCCATTCTCAAACAGGAGGCGAGAATCCACCGCTTGCAGGACGTCGCGCAGCGGATGCTGGAGGCAGAGGACGAGGATGCGCTGCGAGCGCTCATGAGCGAAGCGAACGCCCTGTCGGTCGAGCGCCCCGGTCTTCGTGTGGTCGGCATGGAGGACGCGCTCAGTAAGTTCTACGTCCGGCACGACCCAGACGCGAAGCCGGTGTACCTGGACTTCGGCATGGACGACATCAACGACAACGTCTACGCCGGCCGCGGGGACATGATCGTCATCGGCGGCTATCCGTCAGACGGCAAGACGAGCCTGGCACTGACGCTTGCCGTCCGGATGGCAAAGACGCAGCGCGTCGGGTTTTACAGCTACGAGACGGACGCAGACAAGCTCTTTGACCGCATTGTCGCGATGACCGCGCAGGTCGGGCTTCCGAAGCTCAAGCTGAACGCGATGAACGGAAACGACTGGGACGCGGTCGCGGCAGTCTCCGCAAGGCTCGGCGCGGTGAAACTGGAGCTGGTGGAGGCGTCTGGCATGACCGTCCATGACATCCGGGCGCACAGCCTGTCCAAGCGCTACGACGTGATCTTCATCGACTACCTGCAAAAGATCAAGAGCGATATTACAGGCCGCGGCGCAGCCGACCAGTTTCAGGTCGTCTCGAAAATTTCGAGCGATCTTCAGCAGTTCGGACGGCAGACCGGCACGCCGGTTATCGCGCTCTCGCAGCTCTCCCGCCCCGAGAAGACCAAGGGCGGCAAGATCCCTCCCCCGACGCTCTCGGCGCTGCGCTCGTCCGGTCAGATCGAGCAGGACGCGGACGTCGTTATGCTTCTCTACCGTGAAGAGCCGGACAACAGCCGCAGCCGCCGTATCCTGAACATCGCGAAAAACAAGGAGGGTGAGGCGAACATCGCGCTGATGCTGATCTTCGACGGTCAGACGCAGACCTTCCGCAAATCTGCCGCGCAAGCGCCGCTTCCTCCGCAGGACAAGCGCTGGCAGCCGTGCAACGACGATATTCCCGAGCAGTTCAAACTGCCCGGATGAAGAAAGGACAAAATCATGAAGGCAATTTCCATTCTGAACCTCAAGGGCGGCGTCGGCAAGACCGTCACGAGCGTCAACATGGCATACATTCTTGCCGCCGACCACAACCAACGTGTGCTGCTCGCCGACTGCGACAGCCAGTGCAACGCCACCGAGTTTTACGGCCTTGCCGGGCAGCAGCTGCCGGGCGTGGCGGACTATCTGCTGGGGACGGCGGAGCCGTATTATCCCGAAAATATTTCCGGGACGCCGTACAACGTGGATGTGCTGCCAGCCTCCGACGCGCTGATGGATTTGGATTTGTCGGCCATCGGCAGCCGTGTCAAGGGCAGCTGCCTGAAAGACCTGTGCGACGTGCTCCGCGAGGACGACGCGTATGACTACGTGGTCTTTGACTGCCCGCCGGCCTTTAACGCGGCAAGCGCCGCGGCGCTGCTGGCCTCCGACGAGGTCATCATCCCGATCAAGCTCGACGCGTTCAGCCTGCGCGGGCTCGCGAACGTCTCGCGGCAGATTGACAACATGCACAAGATCAATCCGAGCCTCAAGATCGCCGGGGCGTTAATTACCATGTGGCGCAACACGCCGGTCGTGATTGAGGCGGAGGCGAGCCTCCGGCAATGCGGCATCCTGCCGGTTTTCGAGCAGACCATCCGCCGCACCGACAAGGTGGACGAGATGACCTTTGAGCGCAAGCCCATCACGGTCTACTCGCCGCGATCCGCCGCGGGCTATGATTACCGGGCCTTTGTGCAGGAGTACATCCAGCCGCCCGTGACGATGGACGATCTTCTCCGGGCCGGTGCGGAAGGAGGGCTTGCAAGTGCCGTTTGACGTATCGAGCATTTTTGCCCAGCAGGTGCAGGCGGTGTCCAAGTCTGACACCGGACGGGAGCTCATGCAGGTCGACATTGACGATCTTGTCAGCAACGAAGCGAACTTTTACGCCGTCGACGAAGACAAACTTGAAGAACTCAAAAATTCCATCGCGCTCTCCGGCATCATGGACCCGCCGACGGCCACGCGCACGGAAGACGGCAAGTACCGCCTCATCTCCGGCCATCGCCGCACGGCTGCGGTTCGGGCGTTGGTCAAAGAGGGCCGCGAAGATCTTCGCAAAGTGCCGGTTTTCGTCCGGAGTCCCAAGAGCGCGGCCATGGAAGAGCTGGAGCTGATTATGGCCAATTCCACCGCCCGCGTGCTGACGAGCGCGGAAATCAGCCAGGCGGCGCAGCGCGTGGAGCGGCTGCTTTACGATCTCAAGGAGCAGGGCGTAGAGTTCCCCGGCAGGATGCGCGACCACGTGGCCGAGGCGTGCAACGTGAGCAAAACGAAACTTGCAAACCTGCACATGATCGAGGAAAACCTCATCAGCGACTTTAAGGAGCGGTGGGCAGCTGGGAAGCTTCCGGACGCAACGGCCCTGGAGCTTGCCCGGTGCGAAGTGGCCTTGCAGATGCGTCTTTGCGACGCGTTCGCCCGGACGAAAGAGTTCCCGACATCTGCCGGAATTGTGCAGGTGCGGGAGCTCGCCGAGAAGGGCGCGACCTGGCGCCCGAGCATGCGCCTGCGCTGCCCCGACAGAAAGCTTTGTCCGACTTCCCGCGACGATGCAGCGCTTCGGCATGACGCGCTTTGCCCTCCGTGGGACGGGCATTGCCTCGGCGCGAAGTGCTGCATGGATTGCCCGTCCGGCGCCAATGCCAAGAGCTGGAACGTCTGCGAGCAGTTGTGCTCTAAGGCCAAGCAGTACCGCACCGACAAAAACGCCGAAGAAAAGCAGAAAGAGGAAACCGCAAAGGAGAAAATGCAGCGCGGCTTCCGCTTGGCCGTCCAGCGCAAGGCAGCGCGGCTCGTGGCGGTCATCGACGCGGCCGGCCTCGCGGACGACACAAAACTCACCTTCGCCAATTACGCCGAGGATAAACCCGTCTGGAAAATCCGCGCATACGCAAACGGAGAATTCGGAGACGATTATTTTTACGGCACGGACAGTCTCGCCCCGGACACAAGGCACGTGCCCGAGCTCTGCGAAAAGCTCCATTGCTCGGCGGACTATCTGCTGGGGCTGACGGATGAGTTCCAGCCGGTGCCCAAGTCTGACACGCTCCCGTGGCGCACGGACACGGACTATCCGGATGGGCCGGTGTTACTGCTGCTCGAAACCGAGAGCATGCGGATCTATGACGTCGACACCGCGCATTGCGGGGAGCTGGAACTGTATGCCGCTGACCTTTTGACAGACAATGGCCCGAATATCCTGCGCTGGCTGCCTTTGCCGCCGGAAAAGGAGGAGACGGATTGAGCGAGGTTCTGCATAAAAAGTGTCTATACTGCCGCAAGCCGTTCGATACGACGATCCGCAGCCGGATCTACTGCTCGCAGAAGTGCTCGGCTGCGGCCCGCAAGGGTATCAGTTTCCAGTCCTCCGGGCGGAGGGCTTCGGAGATCGTGAAGATCCGGCTGACAAAGCCCCTTCCGGTCTTCCCGGAGTTCCAGCTGACGGTCGGCAGGGTCTACACAGCCGAAAAGTACGCGGGCTGCTCCGGCGCGAACACGACGTACATTGTCACCCGAGACGAAAAGCACCGGACAATCGTCCGGCTACATGAATGTGAGGAGGTAGCCGATGAGCAAGATTGTTGTCAAACAAAGCCGGGCCTATGACGTCCTCCGGCAAGAGAAGTTCGGAACCATCGCAGCCGCGGCCAAGCTGAGCGGCCCGACCGTCTCGCGCGTGTTCCGCGGCGAGGCCTGCCAGATCAAGACCGCGAGAAAGATCTGCAACGCAATCGGCTGTCAGTTCGCCGATCTGTTTGAAATCAAAAAGGAGGTTCGCGTCCATGAATAGCAATACCGTTTCCGCCATCGTCATCTCCATCGAGTTTGCCCTCCGCGCGGTGTGCGTGTATGCCATTTTGCGCGTGACGCTGACGCTGTTTAAGATCAACAAGGCCGAGAAAATTGAGAAAGAGCGCGACGCGGCGCTTGCGTGGCTGAAATATTCCTGCGACGACTGCGAGTCTTGCGCACATGCCGACGACATCCGCAATTGCGACATTGATGCGTTTCAGGCGGACGGCACTTGCCCCACGTGGTGTGTCCGAGATTGTAAGTGCAAGACCTGCAAGGATGCTTCCAACTGGACATTTTGCGGAAAGTTCCCGGACGAGGTGCTGAACGATGACTACGGAAAAAATTCTTGAGGACATCCAGTCCCTACGCAGCTTAATCAACGAACTGTGTGATCTAGCTGGTCGGCTTGCTGCCGAGAGGGACGCGGTGTTAGCAGACCTCGCGGATGCGCGGAGTTGCAAGACTTGCAAGTATGCGTGCGATACGCGCGACTGCTCCAGCTGTAAATCAAAGACTTGCAAATGCCTTGATTGTCATCTCGACAAGAATGCGTGGGAATGGCGCGGCTTGCCGGAAGCGCCGGAGGAAGGAGAAAAGGCATGAAAGCTGTTTTAATCAGCATCCGCCCGAAGTGGTGCCAGAAGATCATAAGCGGAGAGAAAACGATCGAGGTGCGCAAGACGCGACCGAGGCTGAACCCGCCGTTTAAGTGCTACATCCACCAGACGGGGCAGGGCGGGGTCATCGGCGAGTTTGTGTGCGATGACATCTTTGAGCGAATCGTGCAGGTAGGGACGAGCTGCGAGACGCCGAAGTATTGCCTTTGCGACTGGAACATGGACTGCACACCGCTTGATAGGATTCTTTCGGACGCTTGCTTGACGCTGGACGAGCTGGAAAAGTATCTGGACGGCGGCGCAGGCTATGGCTGGCACATCTCCAATCTCAAGATTTACGACACACCGAAAGATCTGAACGAGTTCTGGTTTCCACCCAAGCTGTATTGCGAAAAGGAACGATGCGGAGGCTGTCCGTTCGATCAGGTGCCAGATGTGAACGGCGAATACAGCTTCGACTGCGAATGGAAGCGCCCGCTGACGCGCCCACCGCAGAGCTGGTGCTATGTGGCAGAGGAGGCGTGATATGGAGAAACGACAGTGCTGCGGCTGCGTCCACGGTATCGACACAGATGTCAACTCCATTGGAGAGCTGATCGTCTACTGCGAACTGAGAGCGGAGTGGATGAATGTAGACCTCGGTGATTGCCTTGGGAACTGTGAAAGCGAGGAGAGCGAACTATGGAACGACTAATGAAGAATATCCGGATAGAAGCAAGCCATACATTGAGCCGGACGGTTTCCTGCTGCAAGATGTTTTCAATATAAACAAAACCGTTTTCTTCACTCGCGAAGAAGCCGAGAAGGTTTTGCAGGAAATGGAGGGCAAGGCATGAGTTTCAGCAAGAAAAAACGGGAAGCGGTCTATGCGAAGTATGACGGACACTGTGCCTACTGCGGACGGGCTATCGACATCAAGGATATGCAGGTCGATCACTTTCTTCCGCTGCGGGCGTGGGGCATTTACGATGTTGCAACGGATGATATTTCAAACCTCATGCCATCCTGCCGGATGTGCAACCACTACAAACGGGCAAATTCTCTGGAAACGTTCCGGCGTTATATCGCGGAAATTCCCAGAAAACTCCGAGAAAACTACATCTACAAGGTAGGAATCGCCTACGGCAATGTTGTCGAGCATGAGAAACCGATCACGTTTTACTTTGAGATGGAGGGCAAGAAGGATGGCTGAACTGAAACCGTGCCCATTTTGCGGCGAACGCGAAGTCATCGTCCGGACGATACGATGCGCCAACGCAGGAACTGTCATAACACGTTTTTATGCTCAGTGTCGCGGCTGTTTTGCGCAAACTGGGATGGATGCACGGACACAAAAAAGTGCAATTGACGCATGGAACAGGAGGGTAAAGGATGAATGATTTTATCAGGCGCGAGGATGCGATGAAAGCACTATTTGCACCTGAAATGTGCTATGCACCGGTGCAGGTGAAGATTATCAGAGAGTTGCCAGCCGCCGACGTTGCGGAGGTGGTGCATGGGCGGTGGATTTTGCACCATACCGCAACCGGCAATCCATACACGGAATGTTCAAATTGTTGCACAAATGTCGCAGTTAAGACGGATAAAGGAACATTCGCCAAACTCGATATGCGAGGCATGCCCTACTGTCCGTTCTGCAGCGCGAAGATGGATGGAGGATTTGACGATGCGACCAGTTGACGCGGATGCAATCTACAACGAGGCGCTGGAAACCCACCAAAAAGGTGAAATCGAAGACTGGGAGCTCGACTCGATCATTAACTATCTGGACGGTGCGCCCACCATTAACACCGTAGAAATCGTGTACTGCAAGGACTGCAAACACAAGGTGCGAACCGACGCAAACGGTATTGTCATCTGCTCTGAGGAGCACGGCATGTATTGCCCAACCGAGAATGATTTTTGCAGCTACGGAAAACGGAGGGAAGGAGGTAACGACAATGTTCCAGATTGAGCTTTTATCGGGAGGCGTTTTCTGGGTATACGCCGTATACCCGCAGAATAGCGCATTTTTGATTTGGAAAGACGACCACTGGGTTTGGATGGCGGCGGATAAGTGCAAGCCGTACTACCCGCCCGCGGAGTCCTATCTCAAAAAGCAGTTCATTTTCCCGATGGAAACAGGAGGCGCAGGATGACACGAAAACGATTTGTAAAACTCTGCATGGGCAGGCTCGGCATGTCGCGTAATGGCGCAAACTGCATTGCCAGAAATCGCGATTTTGTGTATACACTCGCGCGAACCTCGTTGGCTATCAATACGGCAGAATTGGCCTTTAATGCAATGAGTGTTGCAATGGCCGACCTTGCGAGGGCGTTAGATGAAATACATTGATCAGCTGGACGCCGTGGGGCGGGCGGCGATGGAGATCGGCGTGGAGGCGGGTATGCAGAAGATCTCCGACATGTTCCTCGCGGCACTCGCGCAGGAGGGCTTCGGCGAAGAGCGGCTCGTCCGGTTGGCACAGCGTGTGTCCGACTTGGACACCGAGTTTGACGGCGCGTATGGCTGCGGCCCAGAGGCCGACTGGCTCCAGGAGCGGCTTGACACGATCCTGCGCAAGGCCTGCGGCGCGCACTTCGTCCCGTTCCGCGAGCGCAACCCGCATATCAAAGAGTTCAACTACAAAAAGGTATCGACCCGGCGCAAATAATTTACATGGACTTTTGGCGCGGCGGCGTGCCATGGCCGCCGTGCGGGGATAGCCGGGAGGATATAAGGGGCCCGGGCTCCGGGCCCCTGACGACAAGGAGGTTATATGGTTTATCAAAAATTTGCGAAGGAAGAACTGTTTTGTAAAATGCAGAAGGCAAATTATCTGCGGTATGTTTGCCTGCCGCTGCCGAGCTTTGAGCAGATCAGGCACGGCGATCTCATTGTGTTCCAGGAGGTAGACCGAGGCCGGAATCAAACCGGGCGGCTGACCGTTGCCGAGATTCTGTCCGCCGCGCTGGCAGAATCCGAGAACGGACAACGTATTGTTATGGAGCTTGAACTCAAGCATATGCAGGAAGGCGGTGAAGCATGAGCTACCTTGTCTCAATGAAAACGTCTGTCCTTTGCCGCGAATGCGTGTTCACAGAGCCGCTGGCCAAGCGGCGAGGCAGAGCGCCGAAGAGCCTGCCGCAGACGACGATCCGCGAAAAGCTCAACATCCGGCACGCCTACGAGCGGCTTGCGTTTCTGATCGCCGCGAACTTCACGTATTCAGATTGGATGCTCACGCTCACTTATGACGAGGATCGCCTGCCACCGAACACATACAGCGCGCAGAAGCGGGTGAAGCTTTTTAACCGCCAGCTGCGCGAGAGCCGCAAAGCCTTCGGCCGGCCTTACAAATATCTGTACACCACCGAAGGCCGGCACGGAGACAAGCGTCTGCACCACCACATTATTCTCAACCATTATCCCGGCGAGACAGAAGTGCTCCGCAAGCTCTGGCCGGACGGCGATATCAACTGGGAACCCGTCGGCAAGCTCGGCTTTGTTGGCTTGGCGAAGTATCTGACCAAGGAGCCGATGCAGCACGGACGGGAATATGTGGGCGACCGATTGTGGACACCATCACGGAACCTTGAAAAACCACGCATCACTGTCGAAAAAGTCCCGGACAACTACCGGCCTGTGCCACCGAAAGAGGCCTTTGACGTAGAGCCCGAGGCGAAGGAAAACAAGTTCGGCAGCTATTACTATGTGGATTACAAGCTTCCCTGGCGAAACAGGGAAAAGCGGAAGGCGTGAGCCTTTAATAACTTGGGTCTTTACTATATCTTAAGAGAGGGGCGAACTTTTTTTGCAAAAACAGTTGCATACCGGACAGCCTTGTGCTAAACTTGATTTACAGGGAAACAAGATCGTTTGTCCGAAATGCGGGCACGCGACGCAGGTCAAGATTTTACCAACGACCGCGCTTGTTGATTTCCCTCTGTTCTGCAAACATTGCAGACGCGAAACGATCGTGAATATGAGCCAGAACCAGAGCCAGTGCCGTCAGGCCAGAGCCAGAGTCAGCGCCGATTGATATCTCACAGTGTGGGAGTCGATCGGCGTTTTTGTTTTACATCCGAGGTGATAGCCGGACGGCAAGATGCCGAGTCTCCCATACCGGGAGACTCGGCATTTTTTATTTGCCATGGATTACACAAGCAAACGTTGGAAACACTTACGCGCTCGCGTCCTTCGCGAGCAGCCGCTGTGCCAGGAGGCGCTGCGGTACGGACGGCGGGAGCCAGCAACCGTTGCGCATCATGTCTATCCGGTCGAAGACTTTCCTGGCTGGCGCTTCTGCCGCTGGAACCTGATCGCGGTGAGCGCCGACGCGCACAACAGCTTCCACGACCGCGCAACCGGAAAGCTCACCGAGCGCGGCCTCGCGTGGCAGCGAAGAGTATCCCCCCCTCGAAACGCGCCGCCGCCGTTCTGAGGGA
>ERZ1034915.1342-NODE-1342-length-13751-cov-234.492918_pt1 | contig 13751 bp, 18 predicted proteins | sample MGYA00520592_ERZ1034915 | MGnify/ENA primary metagenome ERZ1034915 (study PRJEB33766, sample SAMN09781787) | gut metagenome | biome: gut microbiome | host: Homo sapiens | place: Madagascar | study: EMG produced TPA metagenomics assembly of the PRJNA485056 data... | reverse complement strand
AAATTGAGGATAAAAAAAACCCCCACATCATGTGGGGGAAGACAGGGATGGTGTCACAAAAAAGCACCTAACCTGATGATATGAATGGATTTATATCAAACTCTGTCCACATAGCGTCCACATCGACCATAAATAAAGCCCCTCAACTGAGGGGCTTTCTGTTTGTAATTACATCCACATAATTTGCTGCCCTGACGGCAACGGGTGCGGCCTCACGGCGTGGACTTCTCCCGGCTTCACGATGTATCTCTGTACCGACTCATAAGTGATGAACGTGGCGCTGCAATTCACGTTCTGGCACTGGTGATAACGCTCTTTTGTCGTGTCAGTGATATAGCGGCTTGTACGCGCATGTGCGGCATGCTGGCATAAAGGACAATGAAACATCGCGAGCACCTCTTCCGGTTTTGTTGATGGTGCCATTTTAGTTAATTTATCCTTATAAAACAAATAGATAAAATAAAAACATCACTCATCATCTTCTGTTTCGTACTCCACATCAGAAAGCCTGACCTCAAGCTCCAGGGACGTCGTGAAGCCGCTATTATTCAGAAAATGTGTCACCTTAGTGATTGTCCAGTCCTGCTCGTCTATGACGCGCTTAAAGCCTGACACTTTAACCGGTGTTTCCGTGTAAATATCTGCCCGACCGGTAGCCAGGCTGATGGAGAACTCCGCAACGCCCCGTTGCAGTTTATCCCACTTCGCCTGAGCGGCGCGCATGGCCTGCGCTTTCGTGGCATATACCGTGGTCAGGGCAAAAACATTGTCAGCCTCACCGGCCATATATTCACCTTCGCGCGCTTCCGGTACTTTTGGCGCTTTCTTCTGCCTGACCGGTTTCGCTTTTGGGTGCTCCAGTGCGCGCAGGTGTTTCTCTTTCTTTTTGCGTTTCAGTTTTACCTTCTGCTTTTGCGGCTTCGGGTCTTTGGTGTGTAACCACTTTGCCGTTACGCCGGTGTAAGCTCCACGGTCAGCAATCGCAAAATGATGACGGTCGCCGTCGCTGCGGGTGATGGTAATCTGCGGGATTTTTTTACCGCTGGCCGTCACCCCCTGCCCCGCTTTGAGAAACAGCAGTTTTCCCATTTTTACCGACACCTCACCGCCGTTGCGTTCAGCAAGGCGGGTCAGGAATTTCGCATCAGACTCCTGCGACTGGTCGATATGCGGAATTTTAATTCCGGCCAGTGACGGAGCGACACTGGCTTCCAGCCTGTTACGGGAGGCTATCGCCTCAACAATCGCGCCGAGCGTGGTGTCATGCCAGGAGCCTTCCCGGCGGGAATTAAGCGTCCCGCGGAAATCTGCACTCCGGGCGCGGATGGTAACCACATCCGGCGCGCCCCGGTGTTCAACCTCATCAACGGTAAATTTCCCTTTGCATACCAGGGCAAAACCTTTCCAGCCGATATACACCGTCAGGACAGCGCCACGAATCGGTAGCCCGACCTGCCCGTCGGCGTCGTTCAGTTCAATATCAAGCTGGTCAGCCTCAAAGCCCCGGTTATCCGTCAGGGTCATGCTCATCAGACGGTCGCTGATATTGCCGGTAATATCCCTGCTGTCGAGCATCAGCATGTAATCCGGCGTCAGCGTACTGCCTGCATCAAATGTCAGCGCATCCAGCATTATCCCGCCTCCGTCATACCCGTGAATTTAGTCGCCATACTGCCAGCCTTACCGATGAGCGATTCCGCCTGTTTACCGATATCGCCATAAAGCGCGGCCAGTGATTCATCAACGCGGGTGAGCGACAGCGTAAAATCAATTTTTCGGGGTGTGCCGTCTGCAAAGAAAATACTCCCTGTTTCACTCACCTTACTGATGACATACATGCCGTAAATCATGCCGGTACCATCCAGCAACGGCCACGCCCGACCTTCCTCTGCCATCAGCCTGAGCGTGGTCATCGTCAGCTTGCCGCCGGTCAGTTCGGGATAAAGCACACCGGCCAGCGTGATGTTTTCCTCGCCAACACCGAGAAACTGAAAGGCATCCCGTTTACCGATACGGGAATTTGACGGCCAGCGATAATCTGATTCACGCTGCATGGTCTGGTGTGGCAGCGTCTGGCGCATAAAAACAAACATACCTAACGCGAGCATCATTTTTCGTCACCTCCTTAACCGTCATGCATCATGCTGGCACGGGCGCGCGCACGTTTATCCCGCTCGTATTTTTCGAGCGCATCCTGTAACTGGCGGTCAAGCTGTGTCCCCGGCGCAGTACCCCCCGTCAGGCTGATGTGATATTCGTTTTTACTCTGGTCCACATAAGAGCGGCCAGCCGGTGCCGTAACTGGCTGATAAGCCTGATAGCCAGCATAAGAGCTGGTCGCCGGAATATAACCACCGGTGCCATACGTGGCGGCATGAGTTCTGGCGGCAGTCTGGTCAAGCGTGCCTGACTCTTTGTTGATGACGCCGAGTTTTTCCAGTACCCAGTCAATACCGCCGCGCAGTTTGTTGAACGCATTAAGCGGCAGCATCAGCGCGTCAGCCAGTGCCTGCCCGAACATGACGCCCGTGTCACGGCAACGGTTCAGGGTGTCCTGGGTGGCTTTGACCGGGGCAATCAGGTTTTTAAACCACTGCCACGCGGCCTGTAACTTTTCGCCCAGCCAGTCAAACACCGGCTTAAGTGGCGTGAACAGTTCCCCCACCGGCGCAAATGCCGCTTTCAGCCCTTCCACCACACCGCCAAAGAATGCGCTGACAGGCTCCCAGTATTTACGGATAAGCAACGCCCCGGCGACAATGGCGGCCACCACGGCCACAACCGGCCAGCTAATCGCCCCGATGGCCGTCATAACAGCACTGCCAACCGTCGTGAAGACTGCCCCCATTGCGCCTGCTGCCGCGATGATGGCATTGATGCCGGTGATAACCGGCCAGGCTACAAGACCAATTGCACCGATGATGCCAGTCAGCGCCAGTGCACCACCGACAATAAGGCCGATGGTTGACGCCAGTGATTTGTTTTTCTGGATCCAGCCGTCGAGTTTTAACACATACTTTGTGGCCGTCTGCGTGAGCTTACGCAGTGCGCCTTCCTGCTGGTCAAACAGGTCAGTCCCCACCGCCTCATAAGCGGACTGAAACTCCTTAAAGTCACCGCCGAGGTTGTCCTGCATGATATTTACCAGCTCTGCGGTCTTTCCGTCTGAGGCTTTAAACGCAGCGGCCAGTTTGTCCAGCTTTCCGGTTGAGGCGGCAGTCATCAGCACGGCGGCGGCTGAGCTGGCCTCCTCCCCGAAAATAGTTTTCATGTATTCAGCCTGCTGGGCAGTACCGAGCCGGTTTTTCTCAAAACTGGCCTGCATTTCTTTCAGAATGGTAAATATTGGCCGGGTGTTTCCCTTGCTGTCTGAGGTTTTCACTCCAAGCTCTTTGAGTGCATCCCATGCTTTTCCCGTCGGTGCCTGCAGGCGGCTTAACACGGCACGGCTTCCCGTCCCCGCCATTGAGCCTGTGATTTTTGCATCATGCAGCGCCCCGACCATCGCGGCGGTTTCTTCAATGCTGACACCGGCATTTTTTGCCACAGGTGCGGCATAGGTCAGCGCATCGCTCATGCCGTCAAAATCGGCGGCGGTTTTGTTCATCGTCATGGAGAGAACATCCCCGATATGAGCGACCTTATCGTTTGAAAGCTGAAAGGCGGATTTCATCCCCATCAGCAGGGCGGCGTTTTCTTCCATCGTGCGGCGGTTCGCCAGCGCCATGTTCAGCGTGACCGGCGTTGCCGCCTGAATGGCATCAACATCCCCACCGGCTTTCGCAATAATAATCTGCGCACCGGCCGCATCATCCGCCGAGGCGGCGGTATTGTCGCCGAGCTGGCGCGCCTGTTTGCGTAGCGCGGCCATTTCGGCGGAATCTTTTGCCACACCGAGCACGGCCTGCAATTCTGAGTTTTTCTGCGCAAACTCATAACCGGGCATCAGCAGCTTAACTCCGGCCATCGTTCCCGCCGCCGCAATCCCCACACCGGCAGCGCCCACCGAGGCCATATTTCCGGCCAGTTCCTTGCCTGCCTGATAACGCTGTTTGACTGCGTTAAGTTTTGCCTGTTGCGCACTGACACGCGCCAGCGCGTCGCGCTGACGGTTAAGCTGTGCGGTGGTTTCACTGATACGGTTTTTCAGTCCCTGCTCATCATGTGCAAGATTGCGGGTATTAATTCCCACAGCGGCCAGTTCCCGTTGCTGGCGTTTAACGGAATCCGTCAGGCGGTTATATTTCGCCTGTAAGTCCTCCGCCGCACGCTTCGCGGACTCCAGCACTTTCGCCTGAGCACGGGTCGGACGTTCGGTGTTTTTAAACTGTGTGGCAAGGGCTTCGGCTTCCTGCCGAGCCTTTTCAAGTGCATGACCAGTCACGGCGAGCTGCGCACTGGTCTTGCGAAATCCCTCAATACGGGACGCCTGACCGTTCAGCTCGCGCAGTGATTTTTGTGTTTCCCGGATATCCCCCGACAGCGACTTGCTCGCTGTACGGATGGATTTAAACGGGCGGGATGCCTGGTCAACAGCCCTGAGCAATACCTGTAATTTTACATTGTTACTCATTCGTGTTTCCGCTTCGCCGGAGCGCCTTTTCGCGCCATGTGATGAGTTCGGTCAGGCTCATGGGATACAGTTCTGATGGCGGCCAGTGAAATATCACAGCCACATCTGCCATCAGGTCATCGACCGAGAGATTTTTCGGAAACGTCACTGCACCGAGTTCGGCGACAAAAAACCGACCACCTTACCGGCCAGCGCCACAAGGTCAGGCAGTTCCAGCGCGGCGACTTCCTGCTCGGTCAGCATCGGTGCCGTCATGCGCGGCAGCACCTTAATCAGTGCATCGACTTCAGAGTTCGCGACCGCAGCCAGACTGACACCGCGCAGCGTCCCGGCATTGGGTTTCATCAGCGTGACCTGTTCGATAACCTGCTCACCACGCTTGACCGGATTGTCCAGGGTAATCACATTTTCTTTGTTCATGGTTTTCTCACTTCTGAATCGGTGTTAACCGGTCAGCCAGGCTGACCGGATGAAAATCACAGGCCGATATTGCGGCGGTGTTGCTCCAGCCGGTCGACGCCGTTCACCTTCTCAATCATGTTGATGGTGTCGATTTCGACCAGCTCCTTACCGTCCATCGTCAGCCGGAAATAGGTGCAGACCACGGAGATTTTCGACTCGGTGTCTTCTCCCTGTTTGCCCTCGCCGGTGTCGATTTCTTTCTGACGTCCACGCATGACCACTTCGACGGCCACCGTTTCGCCGGTATCGTCGCGCTGGTAAGAGCCTGCAAAACGAATCGGCACGGCATCCACGCCGGTTGCGGCGTAAAGCTCCCAGATAACCGAATCCGGGAAGCCCCCGAGCGACCACTCCATTGACAGCGCATCATCATCAAGGCCGAGGTCTACCGGTGCGCTGCCGTTCATCCCCGCACCGCGATAGTTTTCGAGCTTACGGGTCAGTTTTGGCAGCGTGACGGACTTTGCAACGCCCTGATAGCTGTAGCCGTTCAGAAAGACGTTCATTAACTTGAGTTTGCGCGGCATTGCCATCGGTCAGGCTCCTTAATTGCTGTTAACCGAGGTGACCAGATTTGCCAGGTATTTATCGGTAATACGCTGGCGCAGGGTCAGGTTTTCGAGAGGAGGCACCGGTGTATAGTCGTAGTCGATATACAGTTTTCCGGCCTTAAGGGTTTCCGCATCGTTGGATTCTTCGCTGAACCAGCAGGTCGCATCCACGATATAGCCGTTTGTTTTCAGCTCACGAAATTTGGCATTGATGCCGTCAACGATGTCGCGAATCAGCGTTGCGGTGATGGGCTTATCCACCGCCCACATGTGCGCCTCAGCCATCGTGTCGGCCAACACCTGCGCGGTGCGGGTGTAGTTTTCAAAGAGGAACAGCGGGTCATCGGAGCAGGTACGGTTACCCCAGAATCGGAAACCGTCGCGGCGAATCAGCGTTGTGACGCCAGACTCGTTAAGCAGGTCAGCATCGGTACCGGACTCCTGCAAATCCCAGAATACGGACGCGCTGATGCCGGTAACACCGTTTACCCCGACGTTGGACAGCGTTTTATGCCAGCCCTGCTCCTGGTCGATTTTGGCACGCAGACCCAGCGCACGGGCGGTGGCATACGCGGTGGCGGTGGTACTGTTGACTGTATCCCATGCGAGGAAATCCGGCCAGATGACCATCAGCTCACGCTGGCTGAAATTCTGGCGGTAGGCTTTCACCTCGGAAATGGTTTTACAGCCCCATGCGCTGATATACCCGAAAGCGCGCAGCTTCTGACAGACTGATGCCAGTGCAACAGCCACCTCTTTGGTATCCAGCCCCGGCACACCAAGAATACGCGGTTTAACACCGGTTAAAGGGAAATCAGTGTCGCCTTGCGTTCGGCGAGAATGGTTTCAAAGTCCAGCTCCTCGACCACATCCGGTGCGGGTAGCTGGTTCAGGTCGATAATCGGCATGGTTTCAACTCACAGGGATGGTTAACGAAAGTGGCTGGCCGGTGTCGTTGTGCTGGCCGGTTAACGTGACCGTCATTCGCCCGTCAAAACTGCGCTCAGTGGTGACGGATGACAGGGTGACGCGGGGTTCCCATTTCAGCACTGCCATGTAACAGGCGACCTTAATCTGCAACTCAAGCGCCGGAGTCTGCGGCTGGTCAATCATTGACGCCAGCAACGAGCCGTAATCACGACGCATCACCCGTGAGCCGACCGGTGTGCGCAGGATATCGCCGATACTCTGGCTGATATGCTCAAGGTCAGTGACAGTCAGGCCATCACTGCGATTCATTCCGAGATAACGCGCTGTCATAGAGGACTCCCGGTTGTGCCGCCGCTGTCGCCGGGGTGTTTATGGGTATGCAGTACCTTACCGTTTGATGAGAGTTCACCGCCGGTGTGTTCAATGTTGCCGCGCATCGTCCCACCCTTCTGTACTTCCAGCGTGCCGGTAATCAGCCTGTTGGTGCAGACCACCTCCGGTGTGTCCAGGGTGACGCGGGTTGACGCTTTCACCATGACCACCGGCACCGTGGCAGTAACAGAATCAGAAGCCGTCACGCTGGCCGTTTTAATTCCGCTTACCGTCAGTGCACTGGTTTCAGGTTCATACTCAATCACCGCCCCGTCAGGGAAACGGATATGCAGGGCATCCGCCGACGCAGACGGCGCGGGGTTATCGCCGGAATAAATCCCCGGCAGAACGAACGCCGTGTCGAGTTCACCGCCCACGGCCAGAATCAGCACCTGTTCCCCCACGGAAGGTGCCCACCATGTGCGCGAACGTCCGGCGCGATGGGTCAGCCACTGAAGCCAGTCGGTGCACATGCCGCCGGTCTGCACACGGCAGCGACCGGCTTTAAGGTTGGTTTCGACGACAAGGCCGGTACGAATCATGTTGCGCAGTGCGCGCGCGAGTTCCTGGATATTTGCGAGAGTGTTCATAACGGGAAGGATGCCTCCGGGTCATACCGGCGGCAATGTAACGATGATGTGTCGGGAATGGCACAACTAACGGTCGAGGTGAGCCAGGATAATCTCTTCAATCATCTGCACATCCTCACCGGTAAAGCCGAGCAGAGGACGCGCCGGATAATCAATTTTCTTACCGTCTTTCCGGGTTTCTTCCGACAGACCGAACTGATGCACACTGGCGATTTTCGGTGACTTCCCGCCGTAAAACTCCATTGATGCCTGTTCAGGGCTGGCGCGGATATGCAAAAAACGACTGGTGATAAGTTTCGCAAACATTTTTCGCTTAACGCGACCGGTCTTTTTTCTGGCGCTCTGCTGCTGGCGTGGCGCGTAGGGGGTGCCGTCCGGGGCTTTCTGTGCCATCACACGATGCTGCTGACTCTGCCGCAGACGTTTCGCCAGTTCGGCACTCAGTCGCCGACGCCCTGATGGTGACAGCGACTCAATCAGTCCGGTCAGCCGGTCTTCAAAACGCTTAAACTCATTCATCCCACTTACTCACCAGTTCACCATTGATATAAAGCTCCATCGGGCGGGTGACCGGCTCCGGCGGCGGTGGTTCCGGGATATTCTTCACATGCAGCGCGCCGTCAACCTCACTGACCAGCGTGCGCTCGGTCAGCATCAGGCTGATGCTGATATCAAAGCTGCTGTCATTGTTGATGTCCGCATAAAACGTGAAGCCCTTTTTCTGGCCTTCGTCGGTGGTCATGATGTCGGGCTGATTTTCCCGCAGCCACGCCAGCACCGGCACGATGAGCAGGTCAAAATCACCGGTAAAGTCGGTCACAATCACATTGAGCGTGTAACGCTTTTCGAATGACAGCGACGTCGCCAGTGTGGAGGCAATACTCCCGTTATCCACGAATATCCGCAGCATCTCTGGACTGGTTTTCAGCACCGTGACGGCATCAGTCAGCGCCCTGCGCAGGCTGTCGGGTTTGAGCATCGTTTTCGTCCTGACAGTGTTTAATCATTTTTACCTGGCTGGCACAGCGTGCCAGCGCGTTCTCAAGCTGCCGGATATCGGCACTTAAATCGCCGTTCGTCTCCGGGTCACTGCCCGGCATCGGGCAAAGACTCACTTTCGGGCAGGCGTTGGCGACAATCACTGGCGTCAGTGCAGGCGGGGCGCTGGTGCAACCGGCGCACAGCATCAGGCAGGTCAGCACCGTACCAGCGGCGAAAATCTTCGTTTTCATTGAGTAATCTCGTGATGGTTTTCTCGCGCTGTGCTTCACGCTTCGCGGCGTTCTCCAGTTCCTGACGCAGAGCCACCTGCGCCAGCTCGTTTTTGTCTGCCCTGGTGATGGCAACATGAAGCTGATTTTTCAGCATGGTGATGGTCGTCTGCTGTTCACTGGCGACGTTGTTCGCCCTGTCCAGCAAGGCGCGCAGGCTGGCGTTTTCATGCTTCGCCAGAAACAGACCGGCCACCGCCAGTGATAACAACACAACCAGCACAATCATCAGCTTTGACATGGTTCAGGTATGGCCTCACAGAGTCACCTGCGCTCGACCTATTTCTCCACCCCGTCCACGCTGGCGCACGACGCCTACCCGTTCTGGTCGGGTGAACTGTTCAACCGGGGACGCGCCAGCGCCGCCGAACGCGTGGAAATCGACGTCAGTCATAACGCTCTTGCCGGTGGGCTTCTCTGTGCGGACGGTCAGTGGCGGCAGATTGTCACCATTGAGGACGCGCTGAAAGGCGGCTGCACGCTGTTCGACATTGAGCAGCTCAAACGCGAAAACAGCGCCGACGATTTTAAAAACCTGTTCATGTGTGAATTTGTTGACGACAAGGCGTCAGTGTTCCCGTTCGAGGAGCTGCAACGCTGCATGGTCGACACGCTGGAAGAATGGGAAGACTACGCGCCGTTTGCCACCAATCCGTTCGGCTCCCGCCCGGTATGGATTGGTTACGACCCGTCACACCGTGGCGACAGCGCCGGATGCGTGGTGCTGGCACCGCCGGTGGTGGCCGGTGGCAAATTCAGAATACTTGAGCGCCATCAGTGGAAAGGCATGGACTTTGCCACCCAGGCGGAATCCATCCGCAAACTCACTGAAAAATACAACGTCGAATACATCGGTATTGATGCCACCGGCCTCGGTGTCGGCGTGTTCCAGCTCGTGCGCTCGTTCTATCCCGCCGCGCGCGATATCCGCTACACGCCGGAAATGAAAACCGCAATGGTGCTCAAGGCAAAAGACGTTATCCGCCGTGGCTGTCTGGAATATGACGTCAGCGCCACCGACATCACCAGCTCGTTTATGGCTATCCGCAAGACCATGACCAGCAGCGGACGCAGCGCCACCTATGAGGCCAGCCGCAGCGAGGAAGCCAGCCACGCCGACCTCGCCTGGGCGACCATGCACGCCCTGTTAAATGAGCCACTCACCGCCGGTATCAGCACCCCGCTGACATCCACCATTCTGGAGTTTTACTGATGAGCAAGAAAAAAGGGAAAACACCGCAACCTGCGGCAAAAACAATGACCACCAGCGCCCCGAAAATGGAGGCATTCACCTTTGGTGAGCCGGTGCCGGTACTCGACCGCCGTGACATTCTGGATTACGTCGAATGCATCAGTAACGGCAGATGGTATGAGCCACCGGTCAGCTTTACCGGTCTGGCAAAAAGCCTGCGTGCTGCCGTGCATCACAGCTCACCGATTTACGTCAAACGTAATATTCTGGCCTCGACATTTATCCCGCATCCGTGGCTTTCCCAGCAGGATTTCAGCCGCTTTGTGCTGGATTTTCTGGTGTTCGGTAATGCGTTTCTGGAAAAGCGCTACAGCACTACCGGTAAGGTCATCAGACTGGAAACCTCACCGGCAAAATATACCCGCCGTGGCGTGGAGGAGGATGTTTACTGGTGGGTGCCATCCTTCAACGAGCCGACACCTTTCGCGCCCGGCTCCGTGTTTCACCTGCTGGAGCCGGATATCAATCAGGAGCTGTACGGCCTGCCGGAATATCTCAGCGCCCTTAACTCTGCCTGGCTGAATGAGTCGGCCACGCTGTTCCGCCGCAAGTATTACGAAAACGGCGCTCATGCCGGATATATCATGTACGTCACCGATGCCGTGCAGGATCGCAACGATATCGAAATGCTTCGCGAAAACATGGTGAAGTCGAAAGGCCGCAACAACTTTAAAAACCTGTTTCTCTACGCCCCACAGGGAAAAGCCGACGGTATTAAAATTATCCCGCTCAGTGAAGTGGCAACGAAGGACGATTTTTTTAATATCAAAAAAGCCAGCGCCGCAGACCTGCTGGACGCGCACCGCATCCCTTTTCAGTTGATGGGCGGCAAGCCGGAGAACGTCGGGTCGCTGGGTGATATTGAGAAAGTGGCAAAGGTCTTTGTCCGCAATGAGCTTATCCCGTTACAGGACAGGATCCGCGAGATAAACGGCTGGCTCGGTCAGGAGGTCATCCGCTTTAAAAACTACTCACTGGACACTGACAACGGCTGAACATCGCCGCCTGCGGGCGGCTTTTTTACACCCCGTCATCACGCCCTCACACGCTCACCACCGCACAAAACAGCCCGCATACACACCAACGCCCCGGCGAACAATCCAAACGCCATCACGACGCGCTCAGACGCTGAAAAAATAAAATCAGCACCACCGCCAGCGCGCAGTGCTTTCCCCGCCTCGCCCGCCCGCTTCATGGGTCGGTTTTAATGCAGTTGCATAAACATAGTACAAGCGCGCCAGTCAAGCCTAGCGCACATACATAGAGAACGTATTTAAACATGCAAAATGATGCACCCTATAGGTGCATTCATATTAAACATCACCGAGCCATCTTGACTGCATAATGAACACAAAAATAATGTTCTCCCGCATATCTAAAATGATGTTCAATTTTTCTCAAACCTATATATGGAGTCTCCACTTCTTTAATCCCAACTATCTCATGAGATTCTACACCAATATCTACCGGAGTAATCTCTTTTAGATAATCAATGTATCTCTCACACCAAGCATCAAATTTTGCACCAGTATAATAAGCAATTAAAAACAAGCGTTTAACATTAATAGGATTATAGTTACCAATTAGCTTTGAATAATGCTTTAATATGTTAGCTTGATCTAGAGATTTTAAAATCAATGCTTCTATTATAGCAAATAGATTTCCTTTATCTTCAATAACAAGATCTAATTCACCCGCACTTTTACCAGATTGAGACTCTCCCTCTCTAGTTTGATCTTTTACCTCATAATTCTTAGCTAATAACATATCCCGTATAAAATCATTAAAATCATCTTCACCATATCCTTTAGCAGAGCGACGCCCCAATCTTTGAAGCACCCAAGATAAATCACTATCAAACTTTATAAAATTCAAAGGACGCTGCACTCGACCATCCTTTGATATTAAGCTTATACTATTAAGATTTAACAAATTAATCCTTTGCCTGATTAATTCATCAATATATCCAGAGTAACTATTATTATCTAACACTACGATATGCTTATCAAAAGTAGTGGCTGCATTAGCAACTGCACAAACAACTATATCCTTAATATCCTCAGAACTATTCGGCACTGGTGTACGCAATATCTTGCCTGAAGGAGCTTTAGATAACTCAGACTCCCACTTCTTAAAAAACAAAAAAGAATCCTTGTTGTTTCCGCAAGACTTTAAATAACCTAAGCGAATTTTTCCATCAGCATCAAGAATCAACTCATTTTCACCATTAACAATGGTTTCAATAAAAAAACCGCTAAAAACTTTAACATCAGAAATATTAGCAGCAACAAATTCAGGACACAAACAAACAGCACAAAGCATATCAATGAACTCCCTTTGAGTTCATTATTTTTTGTATTTTTAATTCCTGTATTCTAATTGTATCCTGAATCTCAACATCCATAAACTCATTTGGCCATGTGATATCTCCATCAGAATTCACAGCCACTCTATTTAGTAAGGTTGATGTTCCCTCTTCATCTCGCTCAAGATGATAGATTGCCACATGGTCCTCAGTAAGTTCGCTTGATTCATCAACAATTCTTAATCTAATCCGTCTAACTAATGCATCACTATGTGTTTCAATAATAAAAATTTTCTTTTCTTGCATAGATATTTTAATTAATGCGTCAGTTAACCATGCCTGCATTTTAGGATGCAAATGTATTTCTGGTTGTTCTATTATTGTAATCGAGCCCTTTGGTGACAAATAAGCTTGAACCAAGACAGGCAACACTTGTGATATTCCAAACCCTACATCTGTCAATTCTAAATTAACAGCATCTTGGTTTATAACTATCTTATGAATTATGTCATTAACTCTAACTATATCAACCGCTAAGTTAAATTCAGCGAGAAGAAGGTTTATGTTTTCTGTTATTTTTGTATTTTTCTTCAGAATCTCCGCCAACTCAGAGCCATCAGCAGAATTTAACTGAGCATGATTGACTGTTTTATCTAATAAATAATAACGCTGAGGAAATGCCCTCAACGGGCTGACATGATTAACATTTTCGCCATCAAACATTTTTGAAAGCATTAATACTCCCAGAGAAACAACATGTGACAAAAAGTTAACAACAGGGTTGTAGGAATTTCCAAAAAAAACATAAAAACCACGTCCTTCATTGACAGGGAATAGCCCCAAAGAATAAGGATTCATGATTTCTAAGATATCAGACTTACATCCTCTAAATACTTCTTGAGGGATAACATCCGACAATACAACGACATTATTCTTTTTGGGTAACAGCTCAACTATTCTTTCATCATTCTTATTTAGAAGAACAAATCTCGAAACCTTTACCACACCTTTATTTTTATCATATCTGAAGTCATAACTTATTTTAGATGCAGACAATTTATTTCCTGAAATAGAAACAACTTTAGTTAGGCAATCTTTGATTCTCTTCAATGGGCATTCATATATAAATCTGCGTAAGTTTTCTGAGGTCGCCCGGCTAAACATAATATTATTGCCAGCATCTCTAAAAAGCATAATCAACTGGCACAATTTATCAGCAATAATATTTAATTTAGCCTCCTCAAACTCATCAAAATTAACAATAGCATTCAAAGATTCATTTATCAAATTATTGGCCTTCGCGACCAACTCATCATTATTTTTTACTGTCTGTATAGTGAATCGCATAATCATAGCAAATGATTCTAAAGTTTCTCTTCTCAGAGTATCAGGTAATGACTCCAACTTATTGATAGTGTTTTATGTTCAGATAATGCCCGATGACT
>ERZ1034915.1333-NODE-1333-length-13822-cov-10.574562_pt1 | contig 13822 bp, 23 predicted proteins | sample MGYA00520592_ERZ1034915 | MGnify/ENA primary metagenome ERZ1034915 (study PRJEB33766, sample SAMN09781787) | gut metagenome | biome: gut microbiome | host: Homo sapiens | place: Madagascar | study: EMG produced TPA metagenomics assembly of the PRJNA485056 data... | reverse complement strand
TCGTGGAGCACACCACGGAGATCGGCGAGGCCATCGCCAAGGGCCTGTGCAAGTACCTGGGTGTGACCTTCGTTCCGGCCCAGGCGGAGGAGAAGCCTGCGGAGGACACCAAGGCCGACACCGGCGACGTCCTGTACCGGGTCCAGGTGGGAGCCTTCGCCGTCCGCGCCAACGCCGACAGGATGCTGGAAAAGCTGAAAGCGGCGGGGTTCACCGGGTTTGTGGTGAAGGGGAAGAAGTAATAGCAAGGCCCCGGGGAGTTCCCCGGGGCCTTGGTCGTGCCGAAAAGTTACACAAGATATACCCATCTACAGATGGATATATCTTGTGTAATTATTTTGCGCGGAAAAAATCGCAGCTTATAGGTTTAGGTCAAACTCTATATGGCGGTCCGGATAGAGGCGGATCTCCTTGATGACGATCCTCCAGAACTCCTGTTGCTTGTCCTTGGGCAGATCGGCGTACATGCCTTTCCAGTCTCCCTGCAGGAGGCCGTCTATCTTTTCCCCGCTCGGGGCGGGCACGGCCAAGGCGGCTTGCTTCGCCTCCAGCTCATCCAGCTTGGCCATGAAGCCCGCACGGTCACGCTTATACTCATCCAGGAAGATCAACTCGTTCAGGTACAGCTCCTTCAGTCGTGAAAGTTTACCCTTCAGCGCCGCGATCTCGCTACTGTAGTCCTTTCTCCTGGCCCCGCTCAGTCTGGATGTCTGCCGCTTGTACTCGGCAAATTTGGCGTCCAGCGCGCTGAGCAGATACCTCTCCAACTTGGCCTCGCTGATCGAGCGATTATTGGTGCACGGTATCCGCCTGCAGAAGTGGTTGGAGCAATTGTAATGCGAGCTTACAACGTTCTGGTTTTTCCGGCCGCCCATGCGTCCGCCACAAACCGGGCAGAAGATCAGGCCGGAGAAAAGGTATACCCGATTCTGGGCGGGACGACGCATTACGCGCTTGCGCATGAGCTGGATGGCGTCATACTGCGCCTTGGTGATGTACGCTGGGCACATGCCGTCCGCGCCGAAGTAGCGGCCGTAATATGCCGTGCTGCGCAGTAGCTTGTCCGCACCCTGGTACGGGATGAAGATGCCGTATTCGCTCTTGATGTAGTCCTGTGTGGCGGAGACGGAGCCGCAGGCCATATATTTCCGAAAGAAGGCGCTCACGGCGGCCTCTGTTTCAGGGTCCTTCACGTACCGCTTGCCCTCAATGGTGTAGCCGAAGGGTTTGTCCCCGGTGAGGGGTTCAAGGCGGGCGCGCTTCCCGTCGAACACCTTCTTGATGCGCTCTGAGGTGCGGTCTGCTTCGTCCTGGGCTACAGCCAACATAATATTGATCTTCAGGCGGCCTGCAGCGGTGGACGTGTCGTAGTCCTCATAGATCGTCCGCCAGGACACATTGTGCGCCTCGAGAATCTCCTGGACCTTGTAATACTCGCCGATATTGCGGAACCACCGGTCCAGCTTGGTAACGAGGACGATGTCCACTTCGTCGCGTTTCACGGCCTCCAGCAGAGCCAGCATGGCGGGCCGTTTCTCTACCTTCTTGCGGGCAGAGTATCCGGCGTCCGCGAACACGCCGACAATGCGCATTCCGTGCGCCCGGGCATACTCCTCCAGGTCGCCCTGCTGGTCGTGGATAGACAGGCCGTACTTCGCCTGTTCTTCAGTGGACACGCGGGGGTACAGAGCTGCCCGCAAGGGCAAGCTCTCACCCGCAGGGGTATCTTTCTTCATGGTGTTCCTCCTTTCGGTGCCCGAATCGGGCACGGGTCACACATCGACTCTTAGCGCTTATCGGAGAAAATGAAGTGCATAGCTGTTCCCCCGCCCTGTATGTCCGAGCTCCAAATATACCACCCGCCCAATTCGCCGCCGTCCGCACTGACGACGTCGTCGGCGGTGCCAATATCCAGAGCATACGCTATATAACCCAGCACGCGCCCATAGAATGCGTCAGCTCTGTCGGTGTTTAGGATTACAGAGACGGCATCTACATTGCCGTCGTCATCCAGCATGGCCATGATCGTGGCGGCGCACGAGGCTCCCTCAATGTCCCAGTCGCGGCCGCCGGTTGACACGTCTCTTGCGGTGTAGGTCACAGAGCTGTCGGCGCTCATGCGGAGCTCGAGTTTTGTAGAGAAGCTACTTAGGCTGATTCCGCTGTGTGCGCTTTCGGATTCCTGCCCAGCGATTCCGCCCGGCTGGCGTGCGGGAGCCTTGTCCGTCGGACTATTATTTATTCCCATGATGAGGGCAGCTACTCCGAATAAGCATCCCAAGAACACGGCTGCAATCTTGCCGAGGCTCCAGGGCTTCCGAGCCTTCTGAGGGTGGCTATTCTCGTCAGAAGTTGTTGCGCCCGCGCTCTGGCTGCTGGGATCATAGCCCGCCTGAACGGAAGTGGAATAGTGCGTACTGGAGGAGCCTCCAATCTTGGCAGAATAGCTCAGCCCGGTTCCGGGGGCGGAGACTCGGGCGCGAGCACCAGTGCGAGAATTGTAGGATATGCCCCCTCGCTTGCCGCCGACACTGATGCCTGCGCTCTTCTTGCCGAGGTTGATCCTTACCCCCGGCGCAATCTTGATGCTCTTGCGAAAACGGAATCCCATAAAAATCCTCCCTTTCCTCTCCTGTGCCCGAATTGGGCACATTACCAAATATTACCGCTGACAAATCGCCAGCAACGGACTATAATTACAGCCGGTACCAAGACATAGGGGCCCCGGAAGGGAGTCTCCAATGACGACTGACGCATTGGACATCGCAATGGACCTATTCCAGCAGCTGCCCCCGGCAGACCAGCGAGAGATTATTGCTCTCGCTGACGCCTTAGCATCTCGGCAATAATCACATTCTGATTCTCCGGCGTTAGACCCGAAAAGATTCGCGCGAATTCTTCGCTCAGACCGCTGCCCTCCGGGGCGGCGGTCTTTGCGTTTTCCGCCTTTTCTTCCCCCAGCAGATCGCTGACGGTGCACCCCAGGTACTGGGCCAGCATCTGGACCTTGGCCACGGAGGGCGTCTGCCCCCGATTTATATCAGGGATGAAACTGGTTCCAACTCCGCTCTCCCTACAAGCCACTGTTGGCTTTACCCCCTTGGCGGCGCATCGAATTTTGATATTTTCCACAAAGATTTCCTTGTCCATGGTTTGGGTGCTCCTTATATGCAATTGGGGAATACGCCAAAAATGCGTGAATCCGCATTTTGTGGGTTGACAAATGCGTAATTACGGAATTATACTAAGGTTACAGTAACAAACGGTTACGCACCGAAAGGGGGTGAGATGATGGGAATGCGAAGGTTTGCCTATGGCTACGAAGGACCCAAGGATGAGCGGTCCATGGCGGCAGCGAAGGACATCGCCGAGCTGATGGCGCGTAAGGGCTTCAGCTACGCAGAGGTGGACGCCATCCTGGAGCAGGCACAATGGATCTTGCTCCAGGAGTACGTCCCGGCGCGGCCACTCAGCTATGCAGAGCGAGATAGTTGAGTATGCTCTGGTGCAGTTCCTCCAGCTCGGCCATGATCTTCTCGAGCACAGCTTCCGCCACAGGCGGCGGAAGCTGCCGCTCCACCTGATCCCGGAGGTTCGTCTGGGTCGTCCAGAAGAAGGTGTCGATCTGCTTCCTGGTCATGATGTCCATAGCGGTCCTCCTTATATCGCAATCTGCTAACGGATGGTTAGCGCCACTGTTAACAATAGCACAAAAAATCCGTTCATGCAACGGGAAAGGGGGTGATTAAGTGAATATTGGCGAAAACGTGCGGCAGCGCCGGGAGTCCCTGGGCAAATCCACCAGAGAACTGGGGCGGGAGGCCGGGGTGACCGGTCAGATGGTAACCATGATCGAGATGGGGCACCGGCGGCCCAGCCTGGTGCTGGCCATGAAGCTGGCGGAGGCCCTGGGCTGCTCGTTGTCGGAGCTGGTCCAGGAATCAGCATAACGGAGAAGGGAGGCAATGTCCATGGCGCATGACGCCAGGAATATCTATCAGATCGCCCGGAAAACAGCCGGTCTGACCCAGGAAGCGGCTGCGGAGCGGCTGGCCCTGTCGGTGGAGAGCCTGCGGGCCTACGAAACCGGCCAGCGGATCCCGGGGAACGATATCGTAGGCGCAATGATGAGCGTCTACAACACCCAGTACCTGGGAATCCAGCACGTGCAGGCGGCCGGTGCGCCGCTGCCGGCCTGCGTACAGGACGTGCAGGTGGGCCTGTCCCTGGAGTCCAGCACCATCAAGTTGGTGAATCGCTGGCTTGCCTTCGCCAACCGGCACCGCTGTGACCAGCTGCTGGCCATTGCGGAGGATGGGATCATCGACGAGGCGGAGCGGCCGCAGTTCGACCGGATCATAGGAGAGCTGTCGGAGCTGGTGCGGGCCACCCTGGCCCTGATGTACACGGAGGAGGGTTGATATGCGGTGCAGGGACCGCAGGCGCGTGCATAGAGTAGTCTGTGAGGAGGGATGACATGGATTGCATTGCAGCGGCGCTGGAGTTTCTTATGCGCGAGACGTTAGCCCGACATGGGCTGACGGCAGAAATCACGATTACGAAGATCAACCAGGGAGAAAGCGAGGAGCTTGGTGAACAGAGGAAGGCAGACAGGCTGCAGGCTGTTCCCGCTGTGCGTGGATAGCTCCGTTTGCCGGGGCGACTGCGTGCGGTACATGCGGGCCACGGCCCGGGACCGGAACGCCGTCCGGGCGCAGATCGCCGCCCTGAAAAACAAAAGAAGCCGCCCGAAGGCGGCAGAAGGAGCGTGTATACATGGGTTGGAAACCATTGAACCTGGCCCGTAAGGACGGGCACCCGGAGCCTGGCCAGCTGTGTGTGATCGGACGCATCTGGCGGGGCAGCGCAGGCCCCGCCAGGCGGGAGTACATGGTGGGGCGCTTCCTCCGGGATCCCAAGAACCCGGACGCCCGTAAGCTGTGGTGGCAGCGGGCAGACTGGAACACCATGGAGAATCCCGCCACGTGGGGCCCGCGCTACCATGATATCCGGTGGCTGCCAATCTCCGGCCCGATGGGAGGTGATTGGGATGCTTGATGTGCTGCTGCCTATCGTGTTCGCAGGCGCCGTCGCCAGCGGCGTTATGTGGCTGGCGGACTGGATCGACCGGCCCAGGCAAAAGAAAAGCCGCGCACGGGGTGGAGCCCGTGTGCGGCGCGAAGCGTAAGCGCTTCTGACGACAGTTAGAGTATACCACATGTGCGCGCAAAGCGCAAGGAGGAAATTGTGGAAAGCAAAATTAAACTGGTCCGGCGCCGGGGCTTCACCACATTGCCCAATCAGGTGCTGCGTGATCCGGGGCTGAAGCTCACGACGAAGGGCCTGTATGCCGTGATGCTCTCCTACCCGGATGATTGGGAGTTCAGCGTCCGAGGCCTGGCCGCAGACGTGGGGTGCGGCCGGGATAAGATCCGCAAGGCCCTGGAAAATCTGGAGGACTGCGGGTATCTCCTGCGGGAGCAGCTTCATAGCAAGTCCGGGAAATTTGCGGGGAATATGTACATCCTCTACGATGAGAAAACGTCACCGTTGCCGACTTTTCCGGCGCCGGAAAACACGTTGCCGGAAAACCCGACACAAAGTAAAGAAAGAATAAATATAAATACCCCCCCTAAACCCCCCAAGGGGGGGCGGCGTGTGCACAAGGATGCGCCGGACTGGAAGCCGGATCGCTTCGCAGGCTTCTGGGGCTTCTACCCGCCCAAGGGGCGCAAGGACAAGCAGGCGGCCATCCGGGCCTGGGACAAGCTCCGGCCGGATGATGCCCTCATTGCCGCCATCGGCCGGGCGCTGCGGATGTTGAAGGCGTCGGAGGACTGGCAGCGGGGTGTGGGCATCCCGTATGCCGCCACCTTCCTCAACTGGGAGCGGTGGCATGATGCGGACAGCCTGGCGGAGGTCCACGCCTCCAGCGGCAGCGAGGAGGAGTACGGATGGCAGAACTGAGCGCCGTCACCCGCCTGGACGCCGAGCAGGCCGTGGTGGGCTCCTTGCTGCTGGATGAATCGCTGGCCCCGTCCATCCTGGCCGCGGTGGATCTGGCCGACATCAGCGGCCCCACCAACCGGAGGATCCTCCAGGCGGCCCGGGCGCTGCTGCGGGAGGCCGCACCGGTGGACCCCATCACCCTGCGGGACAAGCTGGGGCCGGAGTCGGCGGCGTACATGGTGCAGCTGATGGAGATCACACCTACCGCCGCCAACTGGCGGGTGTATGCGGATCTGCTGCACGAGCAGGCCACCCTGGCCCGGGTGCAGGACCTGGCCCGGGAGCTGGCGGACGCGTCCACCCTGGAGGAATGCCGCGGGCAAATCTCCAAGTTGGGCGACCTGATGGCCACCGGGAAGGGCGTGGACGCCTGGAGCATGGCGGATGCTTACCGCTGGTTCATGGCGTCCCAGGCCAGCGACAAGAAGCCGGAGTATATCAGCTACGGCATCCGGGAAATTGATGCGGGTACCTACACGGAGCCCGGAGACGTGGTGGTTATCGGCGGCGAACCGTCTGCCGGTAAGACGGCCCTTGGCCTGATGCTGGCCTATCACATGGCCAAGAAGTACCGCGTGGGATTTTTCAGCCTGGAAACCGGCACACGGAAGCTCACGGCCCGCCTGGTGTCGGCGGCTATCGGCATTAACTTCAACGATATCAAGCGGGGCACCATGGACGAGGCCGCATGGCTCCAGGTGGCCCAGGGCGGCGAGGACTTCACCGGCCGGGGGCTGACGCTGATCCCGGCGGCCGGGATGACGCCGACGCAGATCCAGGCGGAGAGCCGTGCCCGGGGCTTCCAGATCATTTTCGTGGACTACATCCAGCTGGTGGAGCCGGAGGGTGATCCCCGGGCCAATACGGCCCAGGCCATCGCAGGTGTCTCCCGTGCTATGCACACCTTTGCCCAGTCCTCCGGCACCCTGGTGGTGGAGCTGGCGCAGCTGTCCCGGCCGGAGAAGTCCGGTGGCTGGCGGCCACCGGATATGCACAGCCTGAAGGAAACCGGCCAGCTGGAGCAGGATGCAGACGCCATCCTGCTGCTGTACCGGCCGAAGCCGGACGGGGAATTGGATCCCAACAAAACGAGGATTCTCAAAATCGCAAAGCAGAAGGAGGGCCGCCTGGGCACCTGGCCCATGGCGTTCGACGGTGCCCACCAGCGATTCGGCCCCCTGCCTGTGGAGCTCCAATCGCTGGTATCCCAGCAGGAACGAGTCAAGGGGGGCGCGGGCAAGAAATCAAAGGCCGCAAAGGCAACCGGTGAAAAGCGCCCCCCTGAGGCTCCCCCGGCCGATAGCCGCCCGCTTGAGCAGCTATCATTCCAGGAAGTCCAGAATAGCGGCGACGAGCCGTTTTGAGGAGGGCGAAAATGTACCAGATTGGCGACAAGATTATGTTCCGGCCAACGTTCCTGTGCCAGGACAAGGACGGACGGCGGCTTCGGAGCAGGGACCCGGTCCCCGGCCGGGTGGTGTACGTCCACCCCCAGGGACGATACCTGGTGGTGGAACGCCGAGTGGACGAGCGGTATACGTACCGCGAAGCAATATTACTTACGAAAGGCGAAGTGCGAAATGACGACGATAGCAATCATGAATCTGAAGGGCGGCGTGGGAAAAACAGTGACGGCCATCAATCTGGCCGACGTGCTGGCCGCCGCCGGTAAGCGGACCCTGCTGGTGGACTGCGACGGACAGATGAGCCTGACGCGGTTCTCCCTGCCGGACCTGGATCCGGACACCACCCCCACCCTGGAGGGCGTGCTGCTGGGCACTGCGGAGCCGTGCTGGGACGACAACATCCAGGAGATCAGCGACAAGGTGTGGCTGCTTCCCGGCTCCAGCGGGCTGTATCGCATGGACGTGTCCGCCCTCCGGGGCGGCGGCGCCGGGTGGCAGAAAGCCATGCGGGATTACCGGGATGCCGTGGCCGAGGACGGCGAGGTGGACTACCTGGTATTCGATTGCCCGCCGGGCTTCACCTGTGCCAGCATCGCCGCCCTGATGGCTGCGGATGACGTGGTGATCCCCATGCTGGTGGACGGCTTCTCCTTGTGGGGCGTGACGGATCTGGCGGCGCAGATCAACAGCATCAAGTCCGCCAACCCCCGGGTGCGGGTATCTGGCGTGCTGATTACGCAGTGGCACCGCTGCGATGCGGTGCAGCAGGGTGAGGCGCTGCTGCGCTCCCTGGGCCTGCCGGTGTTCCGGACGGTGATCCGGCGGACGGACAAAATCCCGGAGTCCACCTTCGATCGCTCGCCCATCCGGGACTACAGTCCCCGCAGCGCTGCCAGCCTGGACTATCAGTCGTGGGTGGCCGAATATCTGCACGAGGAGGTGCAGCATGGCTAAGTTCGATCTGGGCTCCTTCGCCCAGACACTGCAGACGGTGCCCGATTCGGGCACCGAGGGGCCGGAGCAGATTGTGTACATCCCCCTGGATCAGCTCCACGAGGACGCCCGGAACTTCTACGCCGTCTCCGGCGTGGAGGATTTGGCCGCCAATATCCAGCTGTGCGGCCTGATGGATCCTCTGCGGGTGAGCAAAGCGGCGAACGGATATACCATCATATCCGGCCACCGGAGATTTGCCGCCCTGTCCCTGCTGGCCAAGGAGGACCCCCGATTTGCCCAGGCGGCCTGCATCGTAGATTCCAGCGCGGACTCTCCGCAGATGCAGGAGCTTCGCCTGATCTACGCCAATGCTGATACTCGGCGGATGAGCGGCGCCGATATCGCCAGGCAGGCGGAGCGGGTGCAGGAGCTTCTGTCCGAACTCAAGGGCCAGGGCGTGGAGTTCCCCGGCCGTATGCGGGATCATGTGGCCGAGGCCTGCAAAATCAGCAAGAGTAAGCTCAGCCGCCTGGAGGCGATCCGCAGCCACCTGGCCCCGGATATCCGCAAGGCCTACTGGGATGGCCCCGAAAAGGGCCGCCTGAACGAAGCAGCCGCCTACTCCCTGTCTCGTCTGCCGGAGGACTACCAGCGGCAGGTGGTGGACGCCTACCGCGGGCGCTCCAGCCATGATGGCGGCGACCCCGGCCTGAAGTGGCTTACTGCCGGGGCGGTGGATAAGATCCGGGACGATATCAAGTCTGCCGGGGAACTCCTGTGCAAGGAGTGTGGAGGTGCATGCATCAATCGCGCCGGCAAGGAGCATCACATTATCCAAGCCCGCATCAAGTCCCCCTACGGCTACAGCCCTTGCGCAAAGGCCTGCTGCCGCACCTGCGCCAGCTTCGTCAGCTGCAAGGATGTGTGCCCGCGGCTCAAGGATGCGCAGCAGAAGGCCCGGGCGGATTCCCGGGCGCAGGCCCAGCAGGAGAAGGCCGCCAGGGCGGCCAAAGAGGCCCCGGACATCGAGCAGATTCGGGCCATCTGGCAGCGGTTTGCCGCCCTGCGCAAGCAGGCGGGGCTGTCGCCCGACGAATACAAGGGCAAGATCGATTGCCGCTGGATGATGCCCGAGCGGGATATGCTGGAGCAGGAGGCCGGAGCGGCCAAGGTCACCCCGGAGACGTTCCTGCCGTATGGGGCTTGCGTGTACCTCTCGGATATCAATCGCTGGGTCGCTGCGGCCGATGCGCTGGGGTGCAGCGTGGACTACCTGATGATGCGTACCGATGACCCCCAGCCCATCTCGCCGGTGCCCGGCCAGCAGCTGATCCTGGCCGGATGGATGCCCGGCGGCACCAACCCCGGGCACGACTGCGAGTGCCTGGTGATTGTGGATGTGTCCGACGAGGATCGACCCGACCGTGCTGTGCGTGCCAGTGCATGCTGGAACGGCGGCGCTTTCCGGTATGGGCGCACGGGCGCGGCGGGCGAGATCGCCCTGCCTGTGCTGGCATGGATGGAAGTGCCCGCCTGGGAGCGGGCAGAAAAGGAGGAGAACGTTAGGTGAGGAAAGCAAAAGATGGGGAGTTCCGCAGCAAAGTGTATGCGGACAGGCCACCCTACGCCGACTTTGATGCCCCGGCGAAATTTGAGGCGATTAAGAGCATCATCGCCCGGAGGTTGAAAGAGCACCCGAACGCGATGTGCTCGTACTCAGGAGGCAGTGATAGCGATATCATGCTGCACCTGATCGAGCAGGTGCGGGAGATGTTCCAACTCCCGCCGGTGAAGTATTACTTTTTTGAAACGGGGCTGGAGATGGCCGCAACCCGGCGGCACGTCAAGGAGCAGGCGGAGCGGTATGGAGTGGAGATCGTCACCGTCCGCCCGAAGAAGAACATCGTGCAAGCCACACGGGAGTATGGCCAGCCGTTTGTATCAAAAATCATGTCTGCGGGACTGGAAGCTGTGCAGAGAAAGCGCATTCCACTGAGCATCCACGAGGAGTACAACGAGGCCGAGGACAAAGCCGCAAAGCGTGCGGCGCTTAAGGCCAGATACCCTGGCAGCGAACAGGCCATTAATTTCCTGTGCTGTTGCAACTCTGCCGGGGAACCGCGCCCCAACATCCAGTTGGTAATCAATTCCAGTAAGTATATGCTCGATTTCATCCGGGAAAACCCCATCCCGTTTCGGGTGAGCAACAAATGCTGCGATATCTGCAAAAAGCAACCCGCCCACGAAATCGAGAAGCAGTACGACATGGTGATTACCGGCGAACGGCGGAACGAAGGCGGCATGCGGTCAGTCCCGAGGGGCGACAACACGAGTATGTGTTTCGCGGAAACGGCGAAGGGCAAATTCCGCCTGCGGCCGCTGTTTTACGTCTCCGACGCGGACAAGGCGTGGTACAAAGAGTACTACGGGTTGAGGTATTCCGACGCCTACGAGGTGTATGGACTCAAGCGCACAGGTTGTTGCGGGTGCGCGATTTCCGCCAGGGCGGCGGACGACCTGGAAAAGATCAAACCATTTGAACCTAACGTGGTTAAGGCCGCATGGAACATCTTCGGCGATTCTTACCGGTACCGGGCCAGGTACAACGAGTACCGGGCAAAGCGGAACGCGGAGGCGGCAGAAGCGCGGAAAGCCGCAAGGGAGGATAGTTAATGCATAATGATTTGATACGGCACGGCAGGGAGCTTGTGGCCGCGAAGCGGCTGGAGGAGCTGATGGAGGTGATGCAGGATGGCTAAGCCCAGCGCATTCATGCGCCAGATGCAGGCCAATCAAGAGCGAAATATGCGCCTGCAGCGACTGTTCACGATCCAACAATGCGAGGACATGGCGATCATCACGCTGGGTCAGGACTTCGGCTTCGGCCCCAAGCGGGCCGCCGAGTTCCGCACCAAGATGCGTGAGACCTTTGCCGCCTATGCAGAACTGTGCATCGAAAACGCAAAGGATGATCAGCAGATGGATTATACCAAGGGTTGCATTGATCGGGAGCTGTCCCGCATCCTGGGCGAAGCCGCCCAGCCCTGGGAGGAGCGGTACCCAACGGAGGTGTTTGGGTAATGGCGCACGTCGAAGTAATGTACCCGTGCCCTGTGTGCCGTGCGTTGTTTGACACCGTAGCGGAGTGCCGGAGCCATGTGGACAAGTGCCACATTCGGCCTGAGCGGTGGGCGGTGCCGGACCGGGGGAAGCGCGCCGATATGATTTCTTGCCGCGCTCCAGGATACAACGAGGCCCGGGCTCTTCTGGAGGTGACCCGTCAGGAGCTCGCAATAGAATCACGTAAGGAGGATGAATTGCTAATATGGCCGAATGCATCACAAAGGACCAGGTAATCGAGTGGTTCCGCCCTTATGGACACACGGACGAGGGCGTCCCATATTATGGGCTTGTAACAGACATCCGCGAGATGCCCGCCGTTGATGTTGCCCCGGTGGTTTGGATTCCGGTAACAGAGCGGTTGCCGGAAGATCGTAGCGATGTCCTCGTTGTTGCTTACTGGCACGAAAGATGGGGCGTTTATATGGGCTGGTGCGCTCCCGAAAGGGCGGAATGGAGTGTCCATATCGGGATTGGAGATCGAAATGATGTCGCCGTTACGCATTGGATGCCGCTTCCAGAGCCGCCAAAGGGGGTGTTTGGGTGAAACCTATGCGGATGAAGGGCGCTACCGTTTTTGATCAGTGCTGTCACAATGTTTTCAGTGGGCACATCGACGGCCTGTATAGATATGCTCCGCGCCGTTCCGGCGTGGCCTGTGGGCACTGCGGGTATGAGCTCTGGGTGTATTACTGCGAGGAGCGCCTGTTCCTCGTTGAATGCTCGCAGTGTAGAGTTAAGGCTCTGGTGGAGGCTCGAAACCCAAAGGATGCGGCGTACATGGCGCTCGGCGGCCCGCTGGAGGCCCAAGCGTGAGCGCCCGGCGGTACTGTGTGCGGCAGCGTGCCGGCCCTCTGGTTAAAGAGTGCCGGGCGCTGCGGCCCCGCCTGAGCCGGGACGATACACCATATGAGCGGGTGGAGAAAAATAAAATTCTCCGCCCGCCCCGCGATTCCTCCGTGCGGCGCAGCCAGGTGGACCGGTTGGAGCTGTACCTGGCCCTATTCGGCTACGATGGGTGGAGCTACGACCTGACCTTCGACGATGAGCACCTCCCGGCCACCTTCCGGGATGTGCGCAACCTATGGGGCCGGATGCTGTACCGGATGCGCAAGCGCCACCCGGATCCCATCGACTATGTGTATCGCATTGAGGGGCTGCACGGGGATCGCCGGTACCACATCCATCTCACCGTGCGGTACAGCGATTTCCCGCCGGTGGTGATGGAAGATCTCTGGCCCTACGGCTATATCAGCGGGGCCCCGCTCCTTTGCGTGGGGCGGGACCCATACGACACTTACCGCCGCACGGCAAAATATTACTGCAAGGAGCGCACGGACGGCATCAAGATTCCCGTGGGCGTACAGCCCTGGGCAGTCTCCCGCTCCTTGCGGGCACAGCTTCCTCCGCCGGAACGATTCCTTGCAGACTCCTGCGAGATTCCCATCCCGCCGGACGCCCGGGTACATGGCCGGAATCAGGTGGATAACGCCTTCGGTCATTACGCATATGCCTGGTGGATCGAGCCGGATCCACTGCACCCAGGCAGGGGGAAATAGCACTTAATTAGAAATGGTACTTGAAGTATAGTTGATTGGTAGCCCAAATCAACAGGAAAGTGAGGGAAAGACCTTGCAAAAGAACGACGCAAGTGGTAAACTGGTCGTAGTGGACGGATGGGTGGTGTGCCCAGTGTGCCGCCGCAACCGGCGGCTGCTGCATGTGTACCCCGAAACCCGCGCCGACCGCCTCCCGGTATTCTGCCGGGACTGCAAAAGTGAAATCATCCTGAACATCAGAGGCCAGAGCGTTGAACGCCGGAGCCCGTGATCGTTACCCTGCGAGGGTAGCCACGGACTCCGGCGTTTTTGTTTGCCAGGAGGTGATAGCCCTGAGCCAGAAACCCCTGAGGCCGTGTCGGCACCCGGGATGCAGCATCCTGGTGCCGGACGGCTACTGCCCCGCTCACAAGCCCAGGCCCAAGGATCAGCGCAGCGCCGACAGCGCCGCCTGGCACCGGCTGTATCTGCGCCCAGAGTGGGCGGACGATCTGCGTCCCGGCCAGCTCCTGCGGGAGCCGTATTGCCGGGAGTGCGCCCGTCACGGCGTCCGCACCCGAGCCACAGACGTGGACCACATCCAGCCCCACAAGGGCGACTGGGACCTGTTCACGGACCGGAACAACCTGCAATCCCTGTGCCATTCGTGCCACAGCCGCAAAACCCTGGCGGAAATGCGGCAAAAATAACCGCCGATTTGCCCGGGCGAAATGTGCCCGAATCGGGCACCCTTGGGCGCACACGCATAGCGGGCCCATGCGCCGCGATTCCTTGCACCCCTCCCCCCGGGGC
>ERZ1034915.1332-NODE-1332-length-13828-cov-4.715240_pt1 | contig 13828 bp, 9 predicted proteins | sample MGYA00520592_ERZ1034915 | MGnify/ENA primary metagenome ERZ1034915 (study PRJEB33766, sample SAMN09781787) | gut metagenome | biome: gut microbiome | host: Homo sapiens | place: Madagascar | study: EMG produced TPA metagenomics assembly of the PRJNA485056 data... | reverse complement strand
TTCTTCGACTGCGCGGCCTCGGCGGCCATCTGGTCGTAGCGCTCCAAACGAGCACGGCTTTTCGCCTGGCGGGCCTTCGGGGAGCTGCGCACCCATTCCAGCTCGCTGGCCAGGCGTTTCGCCAGTTTTTCGTCGCGCTGCTTCTGCGACGCCATGCGTGCGGCTTTCGTTTCCAGGTACGTAGAGTAGTTGCCCTTGTACGGGTACAGGCTGCCGCGGTCAACCTCGCAGATCCACTCGGCCACGTTGTCCAGGAAGTAGCGGTCGTGCGTGACGGCCAGCACGGCACCGGGGTACTTGTGCAGGAACTGCTCGAGCCACAGCACGGATTCCGCGTCCAGATGGTTCGTGGGCTCGTCGAGCAGCAGCAGGTCGGGCGCCTCAAGCAGCAGGCGGCACAGCGCCACGCGGCGACGCTCGCCGCCGGACAGCACGTTGACGGGCATGTCGGGGTCGGGGCACTGCAGCGCGTCCATGGCCTGGGACAGCTGGCTGTCCAGGTCCCAGCCGTTCGCGGCGTCGATGGCGTCTTGCAGCTTGCCCATCTCGTCCATGAGCGCGTCGAAGTCGGCGTCGGGTTCGCCCATAAGCGTGCCGATCTCGTTGAAGCGGGCAATCTTCGCCTTCACGTCGCTAAACGCCAGCTCGATGTTCTCCAGAACCGTTTTGTCCTCGTCAAGCGGGGGCTCCTGCTGCAGGATGCCCACGGTGTAGCCGGGGGTCAAGCGCGCGTCGCCGTTGCTGACCTCATCGATGCCGGCCATGATCTTGAGCAGCGTGGACTTGCCCATGCCGTTCGGGCCCACCACGCCGATTTTCGCGCCGGGGTAGAACGACAGCGTGACGTCGTCGAGGATGACCTTGTCGCCGTGCGCTTTGCGCGCTTTGTACATTTGGTAGATGAACTCTGCCATGCGTGTTGCCTTTCTGGTCGAGCAGCTTGCGTATGGCAAAGCCAAGCCGCTCCATGCTATACTGCAGGTGCACACCAATCCCGGATTCGTTAACTGGGGCGGGCGGGGTCGTGTGATGATTAGTTAAGCCCGGTGGCCGCCGGGCTTTTTTATTTGCGAACCCTTGGTGTGTCCGCCTATTCTATCAAGCCTTGAGCACAGCTGGCCATAGAGCAGCCCCGCTCACGGGAATAACGTGAAGCGTGAGGAATCTCATTTCAATTTGCGGTTGATGGTTCGAGAAATGCCCGAGTAACAACCTCGTGCATCAAAAACGAAGCGCATTTCGCCATTTTCACACGCGCAACCCGCAGTCGCAGTCTATGTAAGCAGCTATTCGACGAAGGGGCGCCACGGCCCCTTATTTTTTCGGTTTCTGCAACAACGCCGCTGCGGCAGCGGCCCACGTGCGCGGTACGAGGCGGCTGCCGAACACGATGGTTTTCGCCAGCACGCCCGGGCAGCACAGCAGCCGGTTGCATGCCAGCGCTCGCACAGCGGCGCGGGCCACGCGTGGCGCGCTGATGGTAAGGCGGGCAAGCGCCGTTTCGCCCGCGTCGGCGTTATCCCAAAACGGCGTGCGAACAGGCCCGGGGCACAGCGCGGTCACATGCACGCCGTGCGGTCGCAGCTCCATGTGCAGCGCGCTGGAGAACGATTGCACGAACGCCTTCGACGCGTAGTACGTGGACATGTACGGGCCGGGCACGAACCCCGCCACGCTGGCAACGTTCAAGATGCCGCCGTGCCCGCGCGCTGCCATGTCGGGGGCGAATGCGTGGCACAGCTCCATGAGAGCCATGTCGTTGGTTTGCACGAGCGCGCGCTGGCGCTCCAGGCTGCTTTCCGCAAAGGGCGCATCGTAGCCGAGGCCGGCATTGTTCACAAGCGTTTCCACCTGCAGGTTCGCCGCCCTCACTTGGGCGGCCAAGACGTCGATGGCTCCCGGCTGCGCGAAGTCGGCAACGAATACGCGAACGTCGACGTCATAGCGCTCGCTCAAGTGCTTCGCCAGCTCATCGAGCTTCTCTCGGCTGCGGCCAACGATAGCCAGCGTGCCGTGGTCGCGCACAAGCTCCGCGCACAGCTCGCGGCCGATGCCGCCCGTTGCGCCCGTGACCAGGGCGCAAAGCACCGGCGCGCCCTGCTTGGGCAGCGCACACGCCATGCCCGTCGGGTCCGCCGGCAGCTCAGGGTGCGCGTGCAGATCGAGCGATTGCAAGCGCTCAGGCACAGGCCGAGCGCCGCAATGCGCTTCCGCCGCTTTGCCCGCACGCCCCTCAGCATCTTCGCCCGCGCTTACAACGCCCATCACGTTTTCCGGCAGCACCATACGCGCCAGCTCCTTCGCATCGTCGCGCCGCTACCCTGCGGCACATTCTCTGCTGCCAGCATACCAGCCATCCGGCGCAGCCGCAGGCACAGCGCGCGCCTGTTGCCTTCCCGATGGGAAAGCGCTGCCCAACGTTATCTGACCATCACCACGCAAATCGCGATGAACGCCGCCACGATCAGAACAAACACTGCCACCATGGCCCACGCCGCCGGCCGGCCCCAGTTCACCGTCCAGCCGATGCCCGAGCGCTGCGGCAAAAACAGGCTGGCGTCGTCGGGGTTGCAATACAGCATGCCCAGCTTCCAGAAGCGGTCGTCGTCAGAAAGCAGCGTGTCCGACGCCTCCATGCGAAACACGCGCGACCCCGACTGCCCATACTTGATCCCTACGATAAGGTCACCGATGACGCAAAGCAGCGCCACGCCGACGATGACCGCCACCGCCACGCCCATGGAGACGATGCCGATCATGGCAAGCGCCATGCCCAAGCCGCAGGCAGCCGTATATGCCAAGCCCATGACCAGCAGAAACGCCGTTTGCGCGTACGCGAACATCCCGTATGCCCACGAAGAGCTTGCCGGGCGGCCCGGCTCCAGGCCCTTCTTCGATCGCAGCACCGTCCAATGGCAGAACGCGAATACGGCAGCCAAAAACACCTCCAGCGCAACCGGGAACGCCGCAACCATCGGGCTTTTCGGAACCATATCGGTGACGTTGCCCGAAACGTCCACGTGCATGGGAATTGCATCGGGCATGGAGCCGTAGCCCGCAGCAACAACCGCTGCCGTCAGCGCCACAAGCGGCACATACAGCCAGTTCCACGCAAGCGAAATCGGGCGCGGCGCCTGTTCGACCCCTTCGCCAATGGTCGCAACATGCTGCTGAGACTGCGCAACCCAGCCGCAAGCGCGCTTAAGGCCCTGGACCTTCGCGCGGTAGCGCAGGATGAGCCCGTAACCGATTGCCAGCAGGGCAAGCGAGGCGACAACCACTACCGCCAGGGACGCTTCCGCATTCCCCATCAGGCATAACGCCAGCGCAGCAACAGTGAACAGCGCCGTTGCGGCTATCACGATGGCAACGTAGCGGTTCATGAGGCGGCGAATGCGCGGGTCGTCCCACGCCGAGGTGGGCACGGACACGGAGAACACCTCGCCGCGCGGCTGTAGGCGCGGCGTCAGCGCCATGGTCAGCCCTACAAGCGGAATGAACGCCACCAGAATCAGCATGATCGTTTGCACTTCGCTATTCGACATTTTCGACTCCCTTCTGTTGCCCTTGCGCCTTGGCCGCCCCTGTGCTTCCGCTTGAGGCCCCCTTCGCAAGGCGAAGGCGACGGGGCGCGCAAAGCGGCAAGTTTGCACCACGGCTTTTGCAAGCCATCGCGCGGATAGCGAACGACAACTTGCCGTTCTTGCTAAAACACGTCATCGATCTGGGATTTCACCAACTGCTCGAACGCTTCCCTGCCACCGCCGGCAGCCTTGAACGCCAACGCCAGGCGGCGAACGTCACGAGCGAACGGGCCGCTCTCGGCAGCGGCCGCCTCCGCAGGTTCCCGCGGCTGCGCGATGAACGCGCCTGAGCGGCCGCGCATGAGCACGAACCCCTCGTCGCGCAGCAACGCGTACGCTTTGTTCACGGTATGCAGGTTGATACCCAGGTCGCTGGCCAAGTTGCGAACGCTGGGCAGCGCGTCGCCCGGCGCAAGCTCGCCCTGCGCGATGCCGCGAACAACCTCATCGCGGATCTGCCGATACAGCGGATCGGGCAACGCCTGGTCTATACGTATGAACATGCAGCCTCCTTCCGCTGGATTCCGTTAATTGCCGCAACCTCAAGCCCGCAACAAGCGCCATCGACGGCAAGCGCTCCTGCCACAACACGCTTTCCGCGCCCGCCAGCCGCAGCAGTTCATGCAAACGTGTTGCGCAGGTCGAATTCGCTATGCACGACTTCCCGACGCCCCGATTCGAGCTGCAAAGCAATTGTTATACCTACACTATAACAGATTTCAGGCTATTGTTATAGTGCAGGTAGAACAGAATGCTACAAACTCGTGTGATGTTAGGGCAGGTGAAAGGCATTTTGGACACGGCAGGCTTTCCAGGCCGTACCATACGGGTAACGAAAACACCCGCATAACCCGCAGGAGCAACCATGGACTTGCCGAACATCCCCGCCATCTATCCCGACGTCGCCGGGCAGGCGCCCGCGCCGCAACCGCAGCAGCCCGCAGCGACGCAGGCTGCCCCCACTGTTGCGGCACCGCAAGCCGCACCCGCCGCACCGGTTGCGCACCGACCCATGCGCCAGGCGGGCCGTCAGCTGCGCAGCGCCGGGCAGCTGCACGATGTGGTTGAGGCGTGCCAGACGGTGCGCATCGCGTGCGGAGACGAGGAAGGCCTGTTCATCGTACCCATGAGCTTCGGCTACGACTGGGCCGACCCCGAGGAAATCGACGCCGACGAGCCGCGACTGGCACTGTGGGTGCACTCAGCCGGCGCGGGCCGTAAAGCCGACGCGTTCGACCGTGAGCCGCGCGTGGCCATCGAGATGGACGTGCAGGACGGCGTGATTGCGGGCACGTACGCGTGCGCCTATTCGTACGCGTATCGTTCCATCATGGGCACGGGCACCATCCACCGCATCCAAGGGACCGACGCGAAACGCTACGGGCTCACCCGCATCATGCAGCACCTTGCGCCCGAGGCGTCCGCCGGCTTCACCGACCAGGCGCTCGCCCGCACAAACATCTACTGCATCGACATCGACCACTTCACTGGCAAACAGCGCGCATAAGGACCTGGCAGCAATCGAATTCTCGCCAAAAGACACGTAGGGCCGAGGTCAGCTCGGCCCTTTCAAAACAGCGCGAAGCGCGTCACTTACTTGTCATTGCACCAGGTCAAAAGCCCTGTACAACCCGCCAACACGTCGCGATACGTGTCGTCGAAATTACCCGTGAACCACGGATCGGCCACATCGGCGGCGTGCACGCTAGCATGCGAAACCGCAGCAGCATCGTGCGCGCCCGGCAGCACGCTGCCGTCTTCGCCAACCAGCCCCGCACCCGGCACGAACGCCAGCAGGCGCACGCACTTGCCATCAGGGTCAACGCCGAAAATACGGCGCAGATGGTGGTCGTTCTCATCGTCCATGAACACAATCAGATCCCAATTGTCGTATTCCCCGCAGCGCACCTTGCGCGCGCGATGGCGTAGCACCGGCACGCCGACCTGCTGCAACTTGCGCACCGTTCCCTGATGCGGCGGGTGCCCGATCTCGTCGTTCGTAGTAGCGGCCGAGTCAATAGCGAAATCGTCCGCGCATCCCGCGCGGTTCACCAAATCCTGCATAACGAACTGAGCCATGGTGGAGCGGCAGATGTTGCCGTGGCAAATGAAAAGGATGCGGTACATGAAAACCCTCTCAGCAAACGTATCCAAAGTGTGTCCCGAGTACTTTACCACGAGCAAAACAAGAAACCCCCAGCAACGCCGCCGACGGTGCCCGTCGTTCGCCGCCCAATCTATGATGAAGGCTGCGGGACAAAGGCTCTATCCTTTTGACTCGATTCGTAGACGACTCGTACATTATCCCCGCATCGCCATTGACGTGGGGTTTTGCCGGTTGTGCGGCGGAAGGCTTCGGCGAAGCTGCTTTGGTGTTGGTAGCCCGTCGCCGCGGCCACTTGCGCGACGTTCAGACGTGGGTCGTCAAGCAGCCTGCACGCCAGCTCCATGCGCTTACGTGTTGCGAACGCGCCCACGGCCTCGCCCGTCTCCTGTTTGAACGTAGCGCACAGGCGCGCACGGCTGACGCCCAGCAACTCTGCCAGCTGGTCGACCGTGGGCGCATGCGCGGGATCGGCTTCCACCAAGCAGCGAACCTGCGCTGCCAAACGCGCCGCATCAACGCATCCCTGCAGCTCAAACGCCCGTGCCGCCTCGTAATCCTCTACCGCAAGCAGCGCGATGACGCCCTCGACCTTCTCCGCCAGCATCCGGCGCGTTTGCACCGACCCGCTGCGCACGCTCCCTACGCTGCGCAGCGCGGCGCGCACGTACGGCTCGCTGCCGCCAAGACGAACGCCGCCCGGCACCGACATCAACCCATGAGCGCGGCGCGCCACGGCACTGCCGTAACGCACGCGCATCCCGTCGAAATACCCCGGCAGCACACACGCCGCCACGGAATTGAATGAATCGCGCGGGCGCAAGCGGTTCACGCTGCGACCCCCTTGATCGAACACGGCGATGTTCTCTTCGCGACGCAACTGCAAAGGCTGCACAACGGGGCACAACGGCACGCCGGCTTGCGAAATGGACGCCACGCACAAGCTGCTTGGCGACTCCTCCTCAAGCGAAAACTCGCTGGTAAGCACCACTTCATGCGCAACCACCAAGCACGACTCGCTCAGTTGCAGCGCCCACAAGCTTCCCTCGCCCACGCTGTTCGCGCCACCGGCGAACACGCCGCCGTCGCGCTCGCGCGCCTGCATGCCCAGCTGCTCGACCTGCGGCTCGAAAAAGCTGCGCAGGCGCAGGTCAACCGGTAAATCGTTACCAGTTGCATGTGCTGCGTTCGCACGCTGCCCCACCGTCATGTTCGCCACCTTCCCGCACGTTTTAGGCGTTCGTCTCAAGTTTGCCAAGCCGAACCTTTTTCACTGGCTCCCATGATAAGTTTTCTGCCGGTAACATAGAAGGGAGTTTTCCATGGATTCCGACGAAAAGAAATCCAAGAAGCCCGGCAGTGCGAAGGAGCCGAAGCAGCGCAGCGGCCTGGCGCGTCTGCTCGACTTCGCGGGCAAGCGCAAAGCGTTCACCTACCTGGGCTGCGCGCTTTCAGGCATATCGCAGCTGCTGAGCTTCGGGCCGTTCGTGTGCATCTGGTTCGTGGCGCGCGACCTCATCGAAGTGGCGCCGAACTGTCAAAACGCCACCAACATCGCCACATACGGCTGGGCCGCCGTCGCCTTCGCCGCCGCGTCCATCATCGTGTACTTCTGCGCGCTGATGTGCACGCATCTGGCGGCGTTCCGCACGGCCGCGAACATGCGCAAGGCAACCACCGAGCACCTCATGCGCCTGCCGCTTGGGTTCTTCGACACGCACGCCACCGGCGAGCTGCGCCGCATCATCGACGGCTGCGCCGCGCAAACCGAAACGCTGCTTGCGCACATGCTGCCCGATTGCGCCGGGTCGGTGGTCATGGTGGTTGGCATGCTGGTGATGCTGTTCGCCTTCGACTGGCGTCTGGGCGTATCGTGCCTGGTGGCAGTGGTGATTTCCATCGCATGCCTTATGTCCATGATGTCCGGCAAAGGCATGGAATTCATGAAGCAGTACATGGGCGCGCTCACGAGCATGAACAAAACCGGCACGGAATATGTGCGCGGCATCCCCGTGGTGAAGGTGTTCCAGCAAACGGTGTACAGCTTCAAGGCGTTCCACAATTCCATCACCGAATATGCCGCCATGGCGCAAAACTACGCCGTGAACTTCTGCCGACCTCCGCAAGTAATGCAGCTTACGGTGCTCAACGGCCTCGTGATTTTCCTGGTGCCGACCGCCATTCTGCTGGCTCCGGGCGAAGGCGATTTCGCGCGCTTCCTTACAAACTTCGCGTTCTATGCCATCTTCAGCGCCATCATTCCCACGGCCATGACGAAGCTCATGTTCATGAGCGAGGCCGCGCAGATGGCTGGCGACGCCATGAGCGAGGTGGGCAAGCTCCTAGACACGCCCGCGCTGCCCATGCCCGCAACGCCGCGCCGGACGAACGGCACCGACATCGCCTTCGACAACGTGTCCTTCACCTACGAAGGGGCCGCCGCGCCCGCACTTGACGGCGTGACGTTTGCGGCGCCCGCCGCCTCAACGGTGGCGCTGGTGGGGCCAAGCGGATCGGGCAAGTCCACCGCCGCAAGCTTGGTGCCGCGTTTCTGGGACGTTTCCGCAGGCAGCGTACGCATCGGCGGCACGGATGTGCGAGACATGGACCCGGCCGACCTTATGGGGCAGGTGGCGTTCGTGTTCCAGACGAACCAGCTGTTCGCGCAAAGCCTGGCCGACAACGTGCGTGCCGCGCGGCCCGACGCCACGGACGCCGAGGTGCTTGCCGCCCTTTCGGCCGCACAATGCGACGACATCGTGGCAAAGCTGCCACAGGGCATCAACACGCAGCTTGGCACCGGAGGCGCATACCTGTCGGGCGGCGAGGTGCAGCGTGTTGCCCTGGCGCGCGCCATCCTGAAAGATGCGCCCATCGTGGTGCTTGACGAAGCCACCGCCTTCGCCGACCCCGAAAACGAGGCGCTCATCCAACGCGCGCTTGCGCACCTAGCCGCCGGACGCACCGTGCTGATGATCGCGCATCGCCTGTCCACCGTGGTTGGCGCCGACAACATCGTGGTGCTTGACGGCGGGCACGTGGCAGAACAAGGCACGCACGCGCAGCTTGTTGCCGCCGGCGGGCTGTACGCCCGCATGTGGGGCGACTACGAGCAGGCCGTTTCTTGGAAGATTGCAAGCGATGCTACGAAAGCCGGCAGCGCGGCTGCGGACGCAGCGGCCGCGAAAGGAGGTGACGCGCGATGATATTCGACAAGCTGAAGGAAACGTACGCGCTCAGCGACCAGGGCATACGCGGCGCGAAATGGGGAACGTTTTGGACATGCGTCACAAATCTGGTGACCATGGGCGGCATGGCGGCGCTGTTCCTTGCTATGGACGCGTTCGTGAAGCACCTGACGCAAGGCGCCGAGCTGCCAGGCATCGCGCCGTTCGCCATTGGGCTGGTGGCGTTCTTCGCGCTGCTGTTCCTTTCGAACTGGCAGCAATACAACTACACGTACAACGTGTTCTACGAGGAAAGCGGCCGACAGCGCATTAAGCTGGCCGAACGTCTGCGAAAGTTGCCGCTGGCATTTTTCGGCCGTCGCGATCTGGCCGACCTGACGGAGACCATCTTAGGCGACGTGCGCGTGATGGAGCACGCCTACAGCCACGTGCTCGGCGAGCTGTTCGGCGCCGTGCTGTCCACCGCCATCGTGTTCGCCTGCTGCCTAGCGTTCAACTGGCAACTGGCGCTGGCGGCGTTTTGGAGCGTGCCCGTAGCGTTCGCCATCCTATTCGCCACGCGCAAGCCCATGGAGCCGGTCATCCGCCGCACGCGCGATGCGGCCGTCACGGTTAGCGAAGGCGTGCAGGAAACGTTGGATTGCGTGCGCGAGATTCGCGCCACAAACCAGGAAACACACTACTTGAGCAGGTTGAACGCGAAAATCGACGCCGCAGAGCGCACCACCACGGGCGCCGAACTGGCAAACGGCTTGCTGGTGAACAGCTCGTTTGTGGTGCTGCGCCTGGGCATTGCCACCACGCTTATCTGCGGCGCCAGCCTGGTTGCCGCTGGACAGGTCGACTTCATGGTGATGTTCGCGTTTCTGCTGGTGGTTTCGCGCATCTACGCGCCGTTCGACCAGTGTCTCATGCTGATGGCCGAACTGTTTTCGGCGAAGAATTCCGCGCGCCGCATGCAGGAAATTATGCGCGAGCCGCTGGCTGCCGGCTCAACCGAATTTTCGCCCGCGAACCACGACGTGACGTTTAGCCACGTGGCGTTTTCGTACGGAGCCGGCACCGACGGCCGCGCCGGCGACGCCGTGCTGACCGATGTGAGCTTTACAGCGAAGGAAGGCCAGGTCACCGCATTGGTCGGACCCAGCGGCAGCGGCAAATCCACGTGTGCACGCCTAGCTGCGCGCTTCTGGGACGCAACGGCGGGGACCGTGAGCGTTGGCGGGGTGGACGTTTCCAACGTGGACCCCGAAACGCTGTTGAAAGATTACGCGGTGGTGTTCCAGGACGTGCTGCTGTTCGACGACACCGTGATGGGCAACATCCGCTTGGGCCGGCGCGGTGCCACCGACGAAGAGGTGCTTACCGCCGCACGTGCCGCGAACTGCGATGAGTTCGTGTGCCGCCTGCCGCAGGGCTATGACACGCCCATCGGCGAAAACGGCAGCAAGCTATCCGGCGGCGAGCGCCAGCGCATTTCCATTGCCCGCGCGCTGCTGAAAGATGCACCCATCGTGCTTCTGGACGAGGCCACCGCAAGCCTTGACGTGGAGAACGAGACGCAGGTGCAGCAGGCGCTTTCACGCCTGCTAGCAGGGAAAACGGTCATCGTGATCGCACATCGCATGCGCACCGTGGAAAACGCCGACCACATTGTGGTGCTGCGCGACGGGGTGGTGGCCGAGCAGGGATCGCCCGCCGAGCTGAAAGCAGCCGACGGCCTATTCGCCCACATGGTGCAACTGCAAAAGGAAAGCGACGCCTGGCAGCTGGCATAGAGGGAAGGGGCTCGGGGCTGATTGCGCGCTCGGGCCCCAGGCACCTTCGGGACCGATCTCGTAGAGTCGAGCGAAAGCTCGACCAAAACAAAAAGCGCGAAGCGCGCCACTTTTTTCCAAAACCGCCTGCGGGTTTAATTTAGTGGCGCGCCTTCGGCGCTTTCTATTTAGGGCGGAGCTTTCGCTCCGCCCTACGGTTTGGCCTGCGGTTTTCTTGCATGCCGCGGCCTTTCCCTTCTGCGCTTTTACCTTCCGCTGTGGTCGAAGGCTTTTTCGGTTTGGGTTGTCGCCTGGCCGTTCAGGATGTCGACCTGCTTGCGCATGTCGCGCACGAGCGCGATGGCCACCGCCAACCGCCCGCGCCCGGCGCACCCGTCATCGATTACTGCCCCGTGAACCCACCGTAAGAAACAAGAAACGCCCAGCTAAAAGCCAAGCGTTTCAGTAAAGAATATGTTGCCGTAGCGTCATACGGGAATGGGACAAAGGGACTGTCCCTTTGTCCCAGTTACAGCCCCAAGTCCCCAGCCACTTCGGCAGCGCATTTTAAGGCGTCTGCCATGGCATTCACCACAAGGCTCGAGCCGTTGCGGGCGTCGCCGGCGGCGTAGATGGCTGCGCTTCCTGCGGCACCTTCTGCTCGCAGGGCTCGGTGCGAATTGCAACTGCCGGCCATCGCCGGCAGGGCTCGGCCTTGCGTGGCCAGCGGCACCCCGAACGCGTCGAACACGCCGCGCTCCGGGCCCGCGAAACCGCAGGCTACCAGCACCAGCTGCGCGTCGATCTCACGCTCGGAACCCTCCACTGCCTGGGGCTTGCCGGCCGACCAGTCGAACGTGCGCACCTGCAACCCACGCACGTGCCCCGCCTCGTCCAGAAGCACCTTCTGCGTGTCGGCGCACCATTCGCGCAGGTCAGCACCTTGCAGCGCCGCAGCTTCCTCCTGGCCGTAATCCGTCTTCTTCACGTTGGGCCATTCGGGCCACGCGTTCGACGCCGCGCGCTCCTCGGGCGCGCACGGGCCATACTCCAGCTGGCGAACCGTGCGGGCGCCTTGGCGCACCGCCGTGCCCATGCAGTCGTTGCCCGTGTCGCCGCCGCCGATGACCACGACGTCTTTGCCCGCCGCCGTGATGGCCGGCTCGCGACCTTCCAGCAATGCGCGCGTCTGCTCGCCCAGGTAATCCACCGCATACACCACGTCGCCCGATGCCAAGCCAGCATCGAAGCCCTCCGCGTTCACGCCGCGCGCCTGGCACGCGCCCGCGGCAACCACCACGGCATCGAACTCATCGGCCAACGCCGCCGCCACAACAGGGTCGGCCGCATCCACGCCCAAGCGGAACTCAATTCCCAGCTCAGCCATCAAATCCACGCGGCGCTGCACTATGGACTTGTCCAGCTTCATGTTCGGGATGCCGTACATCAGCAGGCCGCCCGCGCGATCATGTCGCTCGACCACGCACACGCGCGCCCCGCGACGCGCCAGGTCCCACGCGGCCACCAGGCCTGCCGGGCCCGAGCCCACCACGGCAACGCACGGCGCGCCCTCGCCCGCCGGTGCGAAGCGACGCGGCCCGCCATGTTCCCACTGCCAATCGGAGATGGCGCGCTCGTTGTCGTGAATCGTCTCGGCCTCGTCGTTGCGCGCCAGGTTGCACGCCGCCTCGCACAGCGCCGGGCACACGCGGCTGGTGAACTCGGGCATGGGGCTTGTCAGCGCCAAACGCTCCGCCGCCTGCTCCCATTGTCCGCGCCACACCAGATCGTTCCACTCGGGAATGAGGTTGTGCAGCGGGCACCCCGAAGGGCGCGCCGACCCAAACGCCTCGCCCACCTGGCAAAACGCCACGCCACACGCCATGCAGCGGCTTGCCTGCACGCGCGTTTCCTCCTCGGAAACCGTCTGATACAGCTCGTCGAAATCGCGCGTGCGCTCCTCAACAGGTCGCAGGCTATGCGCCGCACGGCCGTGCTCCAAAAATGCTCCGGGCTTTCCCATGGCCTACTCCCCTTCCTTCATGGCGTCGAATGCGATTTGCAGCGCTTCCTCGTGCGACTTGCCGTGCGCCTCGGCATCGGCAACCACGTTCATCACGCGCTCATAGTCGCGCGGAATCACTTTCACGAAATGGCGCTTCAACGTGTTGAACTGGTACAACAGCTTGATACCGCGCGGCGACTGCGTGCGCTCGGCGTGCTCCTCGATCAGGCTACGAATGAGCTCGATCTCTTCCGCCGAAGGCTCGCACAGGCGCACCATGTCCTGGTTGCAGTTGCCCGCCAGCGTGCCGAACTTGTCGTACACGTAGGCCACGCCGCCGGACATGCCAGCCGCAAAGTTCGGCCCCACCTCGCCCAAGATCAACGCCACGCCGCCGGTCATGTACTCGCAGCCGTGGTTGCCCACGCCTTCCACCACCACGGTGGCGCCGGAGTTGCGCACGGCGAAACGCTGGCCGGACAGCCCGTTCACGAAGCCCTTTCCGCTGGTGGCCCCGTAAAACGCCACATTGCCGATCACCACGTTCTCATCGAACTTATACGTGGCCGTCTCGGGCGGGCGCACCGTCAGGATGCCGCCGGACAGGCCCTTGCCGAAGTAGTCGTTCGCATCGCCCATGATGTTCAGCGTCACGCCGCGCGGCAAAAACGCGCCGAAGCTCTGGCCGCCCGACCCGTCGCAATCCACGGTGATGGACCCCTCGGGCAGGCCCTCGGGATGCTGACGCGTCACCTGGCTGCCCAGCATGGTACCCACGCAACGGTTCACGTTGTCGATGTCGGCGCGGAAACGGATGGGCTCAAGATGCTCGCGGGCGTTAGCCGTGTATGGAATGAACAGCGTGGCGTCAAGCGACTTTTCCAGCTGGCAATCCGCCGCCATCGACGGCAGGAAGTGGCGCCCGTCGGCCCCGGGGATGGTGCGACCGAACTCGGTAGCGGCCACGGCCAGCATGTCGGACAGGTCCATCTCGTTGGCCTTCCAGTTGCCGGGCACCTCCACCTGACACAGGCATTCCGGATGGCCCACCATGTCGTCGATAGTGCGGAAGCCCAGCTCAGCCATGATTTCGCGCAGCTCTTCGGCCACGAACATCATGAAGTTCACCACGTACTCGGGCTTGCCGGCGAAGCAGCCGCGCAGCTTGCAGTTCTGCGTGGCGATGCCCA
>ERZ1034915.1329-NODE-1329-length-13842-cov-4.373975_pt1 | contig 13842 bp, 3 predicted proteins | sample MGYA00520592_ERZ1034915 | MGnify/ENA primary metagenome ERZ1034915 (study PRJEB33766, sample SAMN09781787) | gut metagenome | biome: gut microbiome | host: Homo sapiens | place: Madagascar | study: EMG produced TPA metagenomics assembly of the PRJNA485056 data... | reverse complement strand
GTCTTATCATTTGACTTCCTCTGAGCGTTCTATTATGGACGTTCTGTGGAATGCAAAGTCTTCTATGTCCCAAGCTTCTATCGTAGAAAAAGCCAAGGATGCCGATACAATGACTTGGAAGGAGCGTTCTATCTTTTCGATGGTCAACTCTCTTTTGGCAAAGGGTATTATTGAAGAGGATAGTTTTATCCGTTCCGGGAAAACTTATGCTCGTACCTTTAAGCCAACCGTAAGTCGTTCAGAGTTTTATGCTCATCTTGTCTTCGATAGTTTGTCTGAGAAAGAGCTCCGTGAATTCAAGTCCTGCCTGCGCAGTTTGTCTGCCGGGAACGCAGCCGATGTTCAGCCGCAGGATGATGATAAAACTGCCGAGTAATTTCTCCATATACACAGAAAAGCCCACACAGTACGTGCGGGCTCTTTTTAATTTAACGCAACCTGTGCGGGTTGCAATGTCGTGAGTGTGGATGTTCCTAACGTGCGCACTCATTTCAATCTAACGCAACCCGTGTGGGTTGCAACCGGAGGGAAGCGAAGCGACTGAGGCTATGCCGCATTTCAATCTAACGCAACCCGTGTGGGTTGCAACACGGATGGGCACTATTCATACGTGGACATTTCAATCTAACGCAACCGCAAGGGTTGCAACAGCAGAATTGCACAATAGACGCAATGCTTTATTGTTTACTTTGCGCAATATCTGTCTGTTTTTTTACCCCATACAATGGTCATATATCATTTACTGCAACGGAATCACGTCCTTTCATTTTATGAAAGCAAACAAAAATACCGTCACCTCATAACGAGATGGCGGTATGTTGATTTTGAATGTTTGCTTGCTTTTATTTTTTGGAATAATATAAGTATATGAACTTTGCAGCAAATTGCAAGCGAACCAGACAGCGGGCGCTCATTTTAATCTCTGGTCATCTCCGAAAAACTTGAACATTTTACAACCGCCCAGCATTCTACTGGAGACTTTTTCGGTATATCGAGCGACAAAAATATTTTGGTCTGTGATGTTGGTTGTATATATCGTTGGTCTGTGTGTCAGCATGCGGGTGTTAATAAGTTCATACAAAACACTGATTGTTAACGGGGTAATGTATTCTGTCCCTAAGTCGTCCAGAATTAGCAAATCTGCCTCTTGGCACGCCGTAAGCCATTCATCGTTATTGGCATAATTAAAATGCTCTTTTCCTAATTGTGCCGCCAAAGCTGCAGAACTGGTATACAGAACATCGTATCCTTTTCCGAGGACTGAATCTGCAATAGCGAGAGCGAGATGTGTTTTTCCAAGTCCCGTTCGGCCCATAAAAAGCAAATTTGGACTGTTTTGTGAAAATTTTTCTGCGTAATTTTGGCAGTACCTTAATAGCTTTTCCATGTATTTTCGCGGCGAGATGCCAAGTTCCTTTTCTGGCTGGTCACTATATCGCTCTACTTGGAATGTGCTGAATTGGCACAAACCAAGCGGGCTTGCTGCATTTATCTCATCTCTTCGCAGACAACGAGCAACATTTGCAACGCACTCACAAGGAACTCCGTCTTTTGTTCCCGTATCTTGACATTTAGGACAATGGTATATTGGAGAAAACGAGGCATCGCTGTACCCTGCTTGTTTAAGGGTATCTTCTAATGCTTGGTTTGCCTCTACAAGTTCTTTCTTTGCCTTTTCTATATTTCCACCGATAGCTGCTGCTTTCGCCAAATTCAGCCCTGCCTGAATATGTACTTTGTTTGCTTCGACGACCAATGGATTGCTATAAGCAGCGCTTCTTTTTGCTTCGGCCGTCATTATTGCTTGTTGTCGATATGCCGCAATCTTTTGTTGCGCTGCACGAAAAAGTTCATCTCTTGTCTGCATCTTAGTTCCCTTCATCGAAAATGGCTGTCCAATTTTGGCTGAACATATCTTTTGCATTGCTTGCGGTATTTGCTGCATTCGGTCTTTCTGTCATAATGATATTACTGCCAGTAAGTTGTCCTTGCTTACGTGCCATATCAATTGTCGTAATTCCTTGCGCTTTCCATCTTCGTAATATTCCGTCTACATATCTTACTGTATTTTTTCCGTTTGCTCTCAAAATAGCTTCATCTATTATCTCTTTTCCAATGTTCATTTCCTCATACCACTTTATTATGGTTCGCTTTTCCCAAGTGGTTAAGTCATGGGCATTCAGTCCGAATTGCTCTGCTGTTTCAATGCAGAGTTGTTCTCTTCGCTCGGCTCGTTTGAGCCATCTTTCTGCATCAGTTCCTGTTTCGATACCTTCTTCTCTCCATTTTGCTAATAGATGGACCACAGCCGCAACACTATTTTTCCCTAATCTTGATACCTCTGCACAGCAAAGCAAGATTACATCGGGATTCCATCCATCGTTTTGATACAGTCCAACTAAACGCTGTATCTCGCTTCGACTCAGACCTCGTCCAAAAACATTTTGTGCTCCTTGGCAAATGGATGCAACATTTAGGTCGTTCATTAGTTCTGCCAAATTGACTTTTTCTTGCTTTGGTTGTTCTGATATAGTGCTATTACCATTCGATAAAAGTCCTGCTCCTGCCCAATACTGCAATGCTTGCTTTGCTGTTTCTGCGCTTTGTAAGCCAAGTGACCGAGCTATCGTTTTAGGGTCTGTATCATTTGTTTGCAGTATATGTAATATGACTTTTAGTGTGTTTCCGTCAATTTGGCTTAGTCGTGAAAAGACTATTTGGGGGACGGATATAGAATCACCATGATATGCTGTTAATTCGTACCGCATATTACTATACTCCATTCCATTTTTTCATATATTATAGCACATTTACTCAACACGAAACAGCTTGTTTGTCTATCTTTTTTGCCATTTTCTTTCATTTCTTATAAAAGTAAACCGGAAAAACCTACGGTTTTAACCGTGGGATGAAAGGTCGTTTCTATATTTCTATGTTGAATATATCGTTTTTATGTTTTCGATGTGCTCTGCGACGATGAAATTGAAGAATTTCTTGTCGCATTTACTGTTGAAAAAGGAAAAAAGAAAAGAGCCTGCATTAAGCAGACTCTTTTTTTGATTTAACGCAACCCGTACGGGTTGCAACCAACAAAATCAGCAGATATGTTGTTCCATTACAATTTCAATCTAACGCAACCCGTGTGGGTTGCAACAGACGAGCGCCAAGGTTACCGTCACCACGAAGGTTATTTCAATCTAACGCAACCCGTGTGGGTTGCAACAGCAAACTTGCACAAACGAAGCAACAAGTTGTCATGCATTTTGTACAATGTCTGTCTGTTTTTTGACTATACATAATAGTCAGGTACCATTTACTATAGCTATATCATATCCTTTCTATCTAATACTCGGTGCGAAGCAACCAGTGAAACCATGTTTACTTGCCATTCGCACTTGTAGCAAACAAAAATACCGTCACCTCACAACGAGATGGCGGTATATCGATTTTGAAATATTTGTTTGCTTTTATTTTTTGGTATAACCTAAGTATATTTACTTTGCAGCAAAAGGCAAGAAAAACAGCGAGCAGAAAATCTCCACTCGCTGTCTTTCTTTTAGTGTTTAGCCAAACAACCCGTCCATAAACGAGATGCCTGTCTGTTTATTGGGTGTTTCGATTACTGTTGTTGTGGGCTCCGTCTTGATTTCAACCACAGGTGCCGGTGCTGCAGGCGTTGCAGTTTCTTCTTGCTTGGGTTCTTCCTTCGGAGGAGCAACAGGAACATGTGTATTGATGATTTTAACAGTATTGCCGTCATCGGAAACTTTAACTTCTGTTGTGTAACCATTCACAGCATCCTGTGTAACGGTGTACGATACCTTATCGCTTCCATTGAAAACAGAAATGTCTTCAAAGATATGTTTCCAGCTATCGTTCTTGATTTCTTTTGTAGATACAGCCGTCGTTCCGTTAGCCAGCTTTACAGTGACCTTATCGGGGCGGATATTATCCTTGTTGTTTTCATCATTCCAAGTAACCGTAACAGTGATGGTCTTAACGGGTTCATGTGTGTTAATGACTGCAATCGTACCAGTCTCGTTGTCGGTAATGGTTGTCTTATACCCCTTTATACCCTCTTGTGTAAGAGTATAAATGATTTGCTCTCCCTTGCTGTTCTTCGGCAGGTCAGAGAATGCAGTAGTCCAAGTATCCTTGGTTACAGTTTTCTCATATACATTGCCATCCGAACCAGTCAGCGTCAGAGTGACCTTCTCCGGACGAATTTTATCGTAGTCGGATTGGTCATGCCATCCTTCGGTCACAGTTACAGTTACCATTTCGGGAACATGTGTATTGGTAATATTAAAATCCTTTACACTGTCGCTCTTAATGATATTAGTGGTATATCCATCGACCTTGAAATCTTTGATTTGATAGTTGATTTCACCACCGTTTTTGTATTTCGACATATTCTTCAGAACGACTCCATATCCGTTATTCTTATCAAGAACAACTTCCTCAATGGCGTTTGTTCCATCAACAAGAACTACAGTATGAGAATCAGGGCGCAGACCATCGCGGTCATTATCATCAATCCATTCTTCTGTAATGGGGATATCAATGACAGCAGGTACATGGTCATTCTCGATAGTGAAGGTGTAGCCGTCTTCCGTTGTAACGGTACTGGTATAACCGTCCACATCAACTTCCTGCACGCTGTATTCGTTCAGGATACCGTGGTCACGGTATTTTGGCAGACCCTCGAAATCGAGATGCCAATCAGATTCTGCGTCCAGATAAGCATCTTTTTCGATATCGTTAGAAATCAGCCTAATGTGGATAGCGTCGGGACGCAGTCCATCTTGGTTCTCTGCGTCTTTCCAAACCTTATCAACTGTGACTGTTACAGTTTCCGGAATATGTGTGTTTGTAAACACATACCCCGTATCCGTCTTTTCAATACTGGTCGTATATCCGGGAATCTCATTCTCTTCTGCCGTGTAAGTGATTTCGTTTCCGTTTTCTCTTACAGGCAGCTTCGTAAAGGAATGCTTCCACTTGACATCTTCGTTCAGTTCAGAGGAATCAATGAACTTGTCATTGCCTTTGAGTTTGACACTGACGGTATTAGGACGCAGACCATCTTGGTCGTTGTTGTCTTCCCAAACCACGCTGATATTGCGCAGCGTGATTTCCGGGATGTGTGTGTTCGTAACTGTTACCACATTACCATTCACGGCAATGCTGGTTGTGTATTGCGGGATTTCATCCTCTGCCACAGTGTATTTGATTTCGTTGCCGTCCTTGTAATGGTCAAGGTCTTTGAATACGATAGACGACCAAGAAGAATCCTTGGTAAAGTCTTTTGCATCCTGCGTGCCATCAGTACCACTCATGTGGATAGTGGCAGCGTCAGGGCGATACCCGTCCTGATTGTTTGCATCGTTCCAAACGACATTCACAATCAAATCCAGCTTTTCCGGTGCATGTGTGTTTGTGATAGTGATAAGGTTATCCTTTTCGGAGATTTCCTTCTCGTAACCACCAACCATTTCTTCATCGATGGTGTATTGAATCGGAGTCCCTTCCTTGAAATACTTGTACAGACCATCGAAGGCTTCTGTCCAGTTGTTTGCAGTGGAAAGGCTCTTTTCAATATAGGTGCCATCGGTTCCGGTCAGAGCGATACGCAATGTGTTCGGGCGCAGACCATCCTGATTGTTGTTGTCATCCCAGACTTTAGTAACCGTCTTAGCCAATCGCTCCGGTTCGTGTGTGTTTGTAATTTGGAATGTGTACTTGTCGGTGTTGGCGATATTGGCAGTATAACCATTCATCTCATTCTGAGTGACAGTGTATACCACTTCCCTGCCTTCATCGAAGAACTTCGGCACATCCTCGAACACTGTTGCAAAATCGTCTTTTCCTGTCACAATACGCTGATAGACTTTGCCGTTCGAGCCCTGCAATGTAATGGCAGTCTCTTTTGCGCGGATACCGTCGCGGTTATCATCGTCATCCCAGACGGTGGTGACATGGACATTCACAACAGCAGGCACATAGTTGTTTGTGATGGTGAAGCTGTATTCATCAGAACCCTTTACAATCTCGTAAGTATACGGATTGCTGTTGGCTTCCTGTAAGGTATAGTCAATCTTCACGCCGTTCTTGTATTTCGGCAAGTTCTTGAACTGATAGGTCCAGCCATCGTTTTTCGTGATTGCTGCGTTACGCACAGAACCATCGGAGCCTGTCAGCGTGACCTGAATCAGAGACGGGCGAATACCGTCCTGATTGTTTGCGTCATCCCAGACCTTTACAGCAGAGACAGTAACGACGGCAGGCGTATGCGAGTTCGTAATAGCGTAGCTATCACCCGTCTGTTTGATTTCGGTTTCGTAGCCGGGAATCGCGTTCTCCTTCACAGTATACTGGATTTCCGTGCCATTCTTGTATTTCGGCAGGTTATTGAGGTTGGTTGCCCAGTTCTGTCCCTCGAACAACTGAACGAATCGTGCGCTGCCATCGCTGCCGTTTACGACTGCCGTTATGGTCTTCGGACGCAGACCGTCTTGGTTATTCCCGTCGTTCCATGCCTTCGTAATAGTAATATTCTTTGTCTCATCTACATGCGTGTTGATAAGAACAAAAGACTTACCATTGCGTGTGATAGAAGATGCGTACCCCGGAACAGATTCCTCGGTCAGCGAATACTCAATCACCTTGCCATCTGCATATTTCGGCAGGTTGGAGAACATGACAGACCACTGATTGTTAGCGTTCAGTTTTTCGGTATAGCTGCGACCATCAGAACCATGTGCTGTGACAGTGATTTCGTCAGGACGCATACCGTCATTGTTTCCGTTATCCTTCCAAATCTTCGTTACAAAGAACTCGGAAGAGGCAGGTGTATGTGTATTAGTAATGGTGTAATTATCACCATTTTGGGTAATGGCTTCCGTATACCCGGAAACAAATGCTTCCGACACGGCATACTGGATGCTCTGACCGTGGTTCTGGTTCTTCGGTAGATTCTCGAACATTGTCGTCCAGTTCTCTGCTGCAGATACCGATTTTACGCGGCGGCTGCCATCATCACCGGTCAGAATGACCGTAATAGCAGTGGGGCGTAATCCATCCTGATTATTATTGTCGTCCCAAACCTTAGATACCGTCTTTGTGACTGTATCAATGGTCTTTGCATTTGTCAGCGTGAACTTATAGCCGGATGCATCCTTTGCTATCGTCGTAGTGTATCCGGGTATCTTCTCTTCAGCTATCGTGTAGTTGATAAGAGTGCCGCCGTCATGGTATTTCGGAACAGACTGGAATACGCAGGTATACCCGTTTTCCGTAGAAAGTGTTCCTGTATAGAGTTTTCCGTCACTGCCATTCAATACGATATCAACAGATTCGGGTCTCATGCCATCGCGGTCGTTGTCGTCGTCCCATTTCTTGACAATGGTAACATCAACAGTTGCAGGGCTGTATTTATTCGTCAGAACAAATACATAATCACTTCTCTTTTCAACCACATCACTGTAGCCGGACATGGTATCTTCTGTAAGCGTATATTCGATTTGCGTGCCCTCGTTGAAGAACTTGGGCAGTTTCAGGAATGTATGTTTCCAGTTGTTTGCTGCCGTGATGGTTGTCGTATACCGTTTTCCGTCACTGCCTGTCAGAATGACAGAGATGGAATCCGGACGATTACCGTCCTGATTTTCTCCGTCTGTCCAGATTTTCGTGACATCCACATTAACAGTCTCGGGTATATGTGTGTTGGTTACAGTGAATGTATTTCCGCTGCTGCGAATATCATTCGTATAATCATCAATAGCGGATTCTGTCAGTGTATAAGAGATTCTCTGACCGTTTTGATATACAGGCAGGTCCTCAAATACTACATCATTCCAAGCATCATCCTTGTTTACCGTCTTTTCCTGTTCACTGCCATCAGAGCCGTGAAGTGTATAGGTGACAGCATCAGGGCGAACGCCATCCCGGTTATCTTCATCACGCCACACAAGTGTTACTGTGCGCATAGTCGTTTCGGAATCGTGTTCATTGATGAGCTGGAATCCGTCTTCCGTCTTCACGACACTGGCTTCATAGCCCGCTGTATCCGATTCTTTCACATTATACGCAACGATATTACCATGGTCGCGCTTCGGCAGATTTTCGAATGTGGCTGTCCAGCCGTTATCCTCATTGAGAGTAGCGGTCTTGGATACTGCATTGCTTCCCGTCAGTGTTACCGTTACGGATGCGGGACGAATACCATCCTGATTTTCGTTGTCTTTCCAAGTCTTAGTGACAGTCTTGGAAATCGTTTCGGGAATATGCGTGTTGTGTACCTCGAAGACATTATTGCCGAGACTCTTTACCTCAGAGGTATAGCCGTCAATCGTAACCGCTTCCACGGTATAATCAACGAGCTGACCGTTCTTCCAATACTTCACAAGGTCATCGCAGGTATAATGCCAGTCACCGGAAGAATGCAGCGGCACTTCATGCCGATTTCCGTTGGAGCCAACAACGACTGCTATCATCTTTCTCGGACGAATACCATCTTGGTCATTCTTATCGTGCCATACCTCTGTGATGTTAATGACGGTATGGTCGGGTGCATGTGTGTTCGTGACTGTGAAATGCTTTCCGTCCTCCGATACTTCTATCGAATTGATATACGAGGGAACTTCATTTTCAGTCAGTGTGTATGTGATGTATTTTCCGCCGTTAAACATCGGGACGCGCTCGAATGTTACTGCGTTCCAGTTATCGGCTGCTGTCATTAGTTTGGTGTACTTAGACCCATCAGAGCCGGTGAGCGTCAAGGTGATAGAGGTCGGACGAGCGCCATCACGGTCATTATCGTCAATCCATACCTTCTTGACCTCATAGTCTGCTGTCTGAATCTCATGTGTATTCGTAAGGTCGAAACCGGCTGTGGTGGTTACGGATTTCTGTGTATACCCGTCTACGGCTTCTTCCTTGATGGTATAAAGGATAATCGTACCTTCGTTTTGGTATTTAGGCAGATTCTCAAAGCTGTAACTCCAATGATTATCCTTTGTGAGATACTGCGTGCGGCGTGTTCCATCAGTACCGTACAGCTCAATCTTTACATTAGTGGGGCGAATGCCGTCTCGGTCATTGCCATCATCCCATGTCTTCGTGACTGTTTTACGGATGGTTTCCGGTGCGTGCGTGTTCGTAATGCTCAGGATATATCCGGTATCATCGGTCGTGATTTTTCCGGTATATCCATTAACAGCATCCTCTGTGACTGTGTAGGTGATTTTAGTGCCGTTATTGAAGAATACAGGCAGGTTCTCAAAGGTCTTCGAGAAACCGGTATCTTTTGTAAGCGTTGCCTTGTATGTTTTTCCGTCAGAGCCAGAAAGTGTGACTGCCACAGAATCAGGGCGCACACCGTCTTGGTTCGCGGCATCCTCCCAATACTTGTTGACAACAACATTCGTAACGGCAGAAATATGTTCGTTAGTTACTGTGAATCCGGTATCGGCATCGCCTTCGATTTTATAGGTATAGCCATTGACTGCTTCCTCGTTCAGAGTGTAGTCAATCGCAACGCCTTCCATCCAATAACGGGGCAGGTCTTTGAATTCGTATTTCCACTTCCCTGCTGCTGTCAGGTTTGCTTCATACACATTTCCATCAGAACCCATCAATGTGACGTGGATGGCAGACGGACGAACGCCATCTTGGTTTCCATTGTCTTCCCAAGTCTTCGTAACGGGGATGCTGAATGTTTCCTGCACATGGCTGTTCGTGATTGTGAACGAGCGGCCTTCGTTCGTAACGGTGTAGGTATACCCTGCTACTGCATCTTCTGTAATTGTATAGGTGATTTTGTTACCGTTCGCATCAAACAACGGCATATGCTTAAAGGTATACTTCCAATCCTTTGCATTGCTCAATGTTGTTTCCGTAGAAGAACCATCCGAGCCGTTCAGGTGGATAGTAACACTGTCGGGGCGCATACCATCAATGTTATTACTGTCATCCCAGACTTTAGTAACCGTAAAGTCGTCAAACTGCGGGACATGCTTATTTGTAACGGTGATAGCGTAGCCTTTATCAGCAGAGCCTGTTGTAGCGCCTACCGTAGCGGTATAACCATCCATCGGGTTTTCGATGACAGTATACTGGATTGTCTGTCCTTTATAATAAGCGGGAATTGAACGGAATGTATAACTCAGGTAAGTATCCGTTGCTTTGAACAGCGCGGTGTACGCTTTTTGGAGCGGAACTGCTTCTGTTTTGCCGTCAGGCAATGTAACGGTACCTTTCAGTGTGATGACTGCGTTTTGACGAATACCATCTTGGTCATTGGCATCATCCCATTTCTTGGTGACTGTCAGGTTTGTTGTTTCGCTTGTGTTTTTAAGTGTATACAGGTTGTCAGTCTGGCGAACGCCATCTACCGAAATGTAGGTTTTCCAAACAAGGTTATTGTTCTCGACTGTTGTTTCCGGCATAACCTTGATAACATGAGTTTTTGTATCTCGCACATAGCCGGGCAGAGTCTTTGTTTCTGTCAAATGATAGGTGGCGATATCTTGATTTGTAAAATGAATCAAACCATCTTTATCAGTAATAAGATGCTCCGCTTGAGCAAAAGTCTCTATAGATGCTGTTGTGTAAAGCTCATTCGAATCATCCGAAAATACGGATTTTCCTGAATCTTCTGCTCCTTCATAGATTTGAGGAGCTCCTTGATGACGGTCATCTGGAAATACAGATTTTCCGAAATTTTCCGCCTTCGAGTAGATTTCGTAGTCGAATTTTACATTCTCAAACGGAATTCCGGACAGGTCTTCGACTTTCTTCAAATCAAAGCTTGTCAACAGACGGATAAAACCTGCGTCGTTGTGTTTGCTGAGCACATTGTACTCTGTCTTTGTGTTGACGGGCAGTTCAATATCTCCAATCCATGCGCAGTACATATGGCTGCGGTCCAGCGAGATATTCGGTTGTGCCTCAGAATCCAGCGTATCATCATTACCTTGGTTGATAAGGGTCTGACCGTAGCAATCGTATGTATTATCAAATACGACATAGTAGATGCCGGGTTCAAGACAATTGTATTCGTAGTAACCGTCTGTCGCCGTATTCAAGTCACCATTACCGATAAGTTCACCAAATACATTGTAAGACTTATACAGCAGATGACCGCTGATGTTTGTTCCTTGTTCATCTGCATCGGCAAACTTCGACTTTGTAGTACGGCGCAGGTAGATGTGTGTTTTTACATTCTCTGTTTCGTTGGTTTCGCGGATACCGTTGTAGTTGTCATCCTGCCAGATGTAACCGTAAACCTTGGAAGGAATATACAGCGCACAGTTGGCTGTGCTGACATAGAAATCCTTCTCATTACTCAGGTTTACAACACGAGTATCGGGAATCTGATAGGTCTTCGATACTGCCTTGGCTACCTTGTTGTTCTGCATGACAGCCGTGGAATCGTTGCCCATCTGAGTCTTTTTATCGGTGGTTGCTGTTGGAGAAACGGTGAATCCAAAATAATCGTATTCTTCCGGCAAAACTTTCTTGTCGGCAGCGGTCCTATCTGTCTCCTCATACTCGACCTTGTAAGTACCGGGTTTCAGAGCAAGGAACTCATAGTATCCGGCAAAATCTGTATAAGTAGTTGCGACAGTTGCACCTGCTGCGTTTTTCAGTGTGACTTTCACACCGTTCAGAACGGGCTCTTCAATATCGATGTCAGCCTGCGTTTCGTGCCAGCCGTCAAGGATACCGTTATAGTCGCTCTCTACCCAGACATAGCCGCGAATAGAGTTGTTGGCACTCAATGCAAAGTTCTTATATTCTGCGTTGACGGGAGTAATGCTTGTACCGGACATGCTGTTGATGTAGATTTCTCCAATCGTAGCAGAGGTCAGCATGCTGCCGCTCTTTTCCGTAGTAGCAGAGGTCGGCGCACCGTTGAACTCCAGCATACCAATAGACTTTTCAGCCTTGTTCGTGAGTTTTACATCGCCGGATGCCGGGATGGGAGAGACGCGAGCGTTGCTGATGTCTACTGTGTTAGAGGAGGTCAATGTCAGCTTCATCTCTTTGCGCGGGCGCACATTTGTGAAGCTGTAGTTACCGTTTGCATCGGTGAGAACTGCGGCAATCGGATTGCCGTAAACATCCGTCAAAGAGTTACCGTCTGCATCTGTCAGTGTGATGGTGACATTCGCAATTTTAGCTTCTCTGTTATCATAAATGCCGTTCTGGTTTGCATCATCCCATGCAAAACCACTTACGGTACTCGGAACATAAACACCAAAACTCTTTTCAAGAACATCGTTATAAGTCAGAGCAAATACGGGGGTCTGTGCATAGGAATCGTTGATACCCTTAGATGCCTGCTGAACAATAGAGTTTCCACCATCAGGCACAGCATTGTATCCAACAAAGCTCTGCGATGTAAACTTCACATAGTAATTTCCGGGAGCAAGACCTGTAAAATCGTATTGGCCGAGCTTATTCGTCTGTGCTGTTGCAACGACTGTGCCATTGTCAGAGATAAGCTGAACTGTTATATCCTGAAGTTTTGCTTCATCTGTAGCAAAAAGACCGTTATAGTCGTTTTCTGCCCACACAGTACCGGACACTTCACCATTGTTTACTTTTTGTTCCTGCTCAGCAACGATTTGCGTGCCAATAACATCGGTATCGGAAACACTGTGGTCATTACCTACCAGACCATCTTTGCTCCATTCAACAATGAAAGATGTAACTGCGCCATTAGAATCGATATAATCATTCCATACGCCTCTATTGCTTCCATAATAGTGCATGCACCACTCGACGCCTCCACTATTATTTGGTTCCGTTTTACTGTCCCAGTTTTCATAGCCCCAAAGTAGTGAACCATAAATTCCACCTGCATTTTGGCGGAAGAAAGGTTCGCTTGTTTCATTTGCGGGGCCATCGCGCCAATACCAATCCCACTCATTTCCTGAAACTTTACGAGTTGCACCCAACCAACCTTGTGTGCTCTTATCCATCAGGGTGTACAAGTAATCTTGTTCAGACTGACTTGTAATGTGGGCTAGATAACCATAACAGTCCAAAGCGCTATTGTACATAGATAAAGCGCGATTTCTTGCTTCGCCCCATGTAATGCTGTTGCCAGTGTTGATGCAAGCGTAGAAGTGGCCACTGGAAGAATCATAGAACATATTGTTCTCCCACAGATTTTCGTCGGCATACCAGAAGATGGTTACACCGCCAGATACACCCGTGGATGTAAATGTTGCTGCATCGTATGTTGTGTAAGTGATAGATTGCAGGAATTTTTCCCAGTTTGCCGTGCTTACACTGTTTTTGGATTTGGCTTTGAAAATGTAGGAATACTGGTTACCACTTCCTGTAATGCCAAGGGAATCTGCATACGAAGCGTCGTAGGAAATAGAGTCGCTTGTGTTAAATCCATGGCTTGAAAACTGGATAAGAATTGTATTGATGTTATTTACATCAGTCAATGCCATGTGCGGATATTGCCACGTAGAGGCGCTTCTTCCTGCTGTTGCGGCAATCGTGTCATCGACAGTTGAAGTGGGAGTGCCATTGATGATGTTCCGGTCAGAGTAAACATGAACGCCTTCGTGGTTGATGTAGATATTGTAGTCGATGGCAAGTTCACCACGTTCGCCTTTATCGTACATCGTTTTTGTGCCGCTGCTTAGTGTGTAACTTGCAATGCCCTTGCAGCGGAAATAATACTTCGTCAGCCTTTCTGTGCTGTACATAGTGTTGACAGGGTTGGTAATAGTCATCACACTTTTTACAGCATACCAACCGGGATAGTCTGCGTTGTAGTATTTATCTCCCGGATTTGGAACACCTAAATTGGTATTT
>ERZ1034915.1327-NODE-1327-length-13847-cov-9.732889_pt1 | contig 13847 bp, 10 predicted proteins | sample MGYA00520592_ERZ1034915 | MGnify/ENA primary metagenome ERZ1034915 (study PRJEB33766, sample SAMN09781787) | gut metagenome | biome: gut microbiome | host: Homo sapiens | place: Madagascar | study: EMG produced TPA metagenomics assembly of the PRJNA485056 data... | reverse complement strand
GATTTATATAGATTATTTTTGTTAATTGGATTGATGGTATGTTGTTAATTCACAAAATAACAAACTTTATGAATTTAGCGGTTTTGTGAAGTTGTCAGCATCTTTTCTGTTTTTGCTGTGGTGTTATAGTGGCGTCTTTATTTCATGGACAAGAGAACGCGATGAGCCAGTCAGAGTTTGATTCAGGGCTTCCTGAGGGAATCGGGCTTGCCCCCTACCTGCGAATGAAGCAGGAAGGCATGACAGAAAACGAAAGTCGGATCGTGGAGTGGTTGCTGAAACCAGGCAATCTTAGTAGTGCTCCAGCGATAAAAGATGTTGCGGAAGCATTAGCCGTCTCCGAGGCGATGATCGTAAAGGTCTCAAAATTATTAGGGTTTAGCGGCTTTCGTAACTTGCGTAGTGCGCTGGAAGACTATTTTTCTCAGTCCGAGCAGGTACTTCCCAGTGAACTGGCTTTTGATGAAGCGCCACAGGATGTCGTGAACAAGGTGTTCAACATCACGTTACGCACCATTATGGAAGGCCAGTCGATTGTCAATGTCGATGAGATTCACCGGGCCGCGCGTTTCTTTTATCAGGCAAAACAACGCGATCTCTATGGCGCTGGCGGTTCAAACGCTATTTGTGCGGATATTCAGCACAAGTTTTTACGTATTGGTGTGCGCTGTCAGGCCTATCCTGATGCTCACATCATGATGATGTCCGCTTCGTTGTTACAAGAAGGCGATGTGGTGCTGGTAGTGACCCACTCAGGGCGAACCAGTGATGTGAAGGCGGCTGTAGAACTGGCGAAAAAGAATGGGGCAAAAATTATTTGTATCACTCATAGCTATCATTCTCCGATAGCGAAGTTGGCTGATTATATTATTTGCTCCCCGGCACCTGAAACACCGTTATTAGGTAGAAACGCCTCTGCCCGCATTTTACAACTTACTTTGCTGGATGCTTTTTTTGTTTCTGTTGCCCAGCTTAATATTGAACAGGCCAATAAAAATATGCAAAAAACGGGCGCAATTGTTGATTTCTTTTCACCAGGTGCGCTGAAGTAAAAAAGTAATCCCGCAATCGCGGGATTACCACTCAACCCTACACTGAGAACATTATTATGAATAAATATCTGAAATATTTCAGCGGCGCTGCTGTGGGCTTAATGTTATCAACCAGTGCATTTGCTGCGGCCGAATACGCCGTCGTATTAAAAACATTATCTAATCCATTTTGGGTGGATATGAAAAAAGGTATTGAAGAGGAAGCCAAAACACTGGGGGTGAGCGTAGATATTTTTGCTTCTCCTTCAGAAGGCGATTTTCAATCGCAGTTACAGCTGTTCGAAGATCTCAGTAATAAAAATTATAAAGGGATTGCCTTTGCGCCACTCTCCTCGGTTAACCTGGTAATGCCCGTCGCCCGGGCATGGAAAAAAGGCATTTATCTGGTCAATCTCGATGAAAAGATTGATATGGATAACCTGAAAAAAGCGGGGGGTAATGTTGAAGCGTTTGTCACCACTGATAACGTCGCTGTTGGGGCGAAAGGCGCGGAATTTATTATCGGCAAACTGGGCGCTGAAGGTGGCGAAGTAGCCATTATCGAAGGCAAAGCCGGTAATGCTTCTGGTGAGGCACGGCGTAATGGTGCGACCGATGCTTTCAAAAAGGCCACGCAGATCAAGCTCGTCGCCAGTCAACCTGCCGACTGGGATCGTATCAAAGCGCTGGACGTTGCCACTAACGTGTTGCAGCGTAACCCAAATATCAAAGCAATTTATTGCGCCAACGATACTATGGCAATGGGCGTCGCCCAGGCTGTCGCAAATGCGGGCAAAGTGGGGAAAGTTCTGGTGGTAGGCACCGACGGTATCCCGGAAGCGCGTAAAATGGTTGAGGCGGGTCAGATGACCGCGACCGTCGCGCAGAATCCGGCAGATATCGGTGCCAGCGGTTTGAAGCTGATGGTTGATGCTGCGAAGTCAGGCAAAGTGATTGCCCTGGATAAAGCACCACAATTTAAACTGGTAGATTCTATCCTTGTGACCAAATAAGTTGTCATAAACCCCCTTCTGTAGCGTTATGGAAGGGGGCCATTAAAAAGGAAATTATTTATGGTCACGCCATATATATCCATGGCGGGGATCGGCAAATCCTTTGGTCCGGTTCACGCATTAAAATCGGTTGATTTAACAGTTTATCCTCACGAAATACATGCGTTATTAGGTGAAAATGGCGCAGGGAAATCAACTTTAATGAAAGTGCTGTCGGGAATACATCCACCGAGTAAAGGCACGATCACTATCAATAATACGACCTATGACAAACTGGACCATAAATTAGCGGCACAACTTGGCATCGGGATTATTTATCAAGAGTTAAGCGTTATTGATGAATTAACGGTACTGGAGAATTTATATATTGGTCGCCATCTGACAAAGAAAGTCTGTGGTGTCGATATTATCGACTGGAAAGAAATGCGTATTCGGGCGGCAATGATGTTGCTACGAGTGGGATTAAAAGTCGATTTAGATGAAAAAGTGGCGAATTTATCAATCAGCCATAAACAGATGCTGGAGATCGCCAAGACACTGATGCTCGATGCCAAAGTGATCATCATGGATGAACCTACGTCGTCATTGACCAATAAAGAGGTGGATTACCTGTTTTTGATCATGAACCAGCTGCGTAAAGAGGGCACAGCCATTGTTTATATCTCTCATAAGCTGGCAGAGATTCGCCGTATCTGTGATCGCTACACAGTAATGAAAGATGGCAGCAGCGTATGCAGTGGCATGGTGAGTGATGTCTCTAATGACGACATTGTGCGGCTAATGGTTGGACGTGAGTTGCAAAACCGCTTTAGCGCCATGAAAGAAAGCACCGGAAATGTGGCGCGGGAGACCGTGTTTGAAGTGCGAAATGTTACCAGTCACGACCGCAAAAAAGTCCGCGATATCTCTTTCTCGGTCAGTCGCGGTGAAATTCTCGGCTTTGCCGGGTTGGTAGGATCTGGCCGGACGGAGTTGATGAACTGCCTGTTCGGTGTGGATAAACGTGCCAGCGGCGAAATCCGCCTGAATGGTGCAGCTATCTCACCACGTTCGCCACTGGATGCGGTGAAGAAAGGGATGGCTTACATAACCGAAAGTCGGCGCGATAACGGTTTTTTCCCCAATTTCTCGATTGCCCAGAATATGGCGATTAGCCGCAGCCTGAAAAAGGGTGGTCTTAAAGGCGCAATGGGGCTGTTTCATGACCATGAGGAGCAGCAAATTGCTGAGGCGCAGCGGGAATTACTGGCGCTGAAATGCCATACCGTCAACCAGAATATCGGCGAACTTTCTGGCGGTAATCAGCAAAAAGTATTGATTTCTAAATGGTTGTGTTGTCACCCGGAAGTGATCATTTTCGATGAACCTACCCGTGGCATCGATGTTGGCGCGAAAGCCGAAATTTACAAAGTGATGCGCCAACTGGCGGACGACGGAAAAGTCATCCTGATGGTGTCATCTGAGCTTCCTGAAATTCTCGCCGTCTGTGACCGCATCGCTGTGTTCTGCGAGGGGCGACTGACGCAAATCCTGACCAACTGCGATGACCTGAGCGAAGAGGAGATTATGGCATGGGCATTACCACAAGAGTAAAAGGCGAGGTCGCGGAGAAAAAACCGTTCAACTTCGCGCTGTTCTGGGATAAGTACGGCACGTTTTTTATCCTCGCTATCATCGTCGCCATCTTCGGTTCTTTGTCGCCGGAGTATTTTTTAACGACGAACAACATTAGTCAGATCTTTGTTCAAAGCTCCGTTACCGTATTGATTGGTATGGGCGAGTTCTTTGCCATTCTGGTAGCAGGTATTGACCTTTCTGTCGGCGCGATTCTGGCGCTCTCCGGTATGGTGACGGCCAAACTGATGCTGGCGGGGATTGATCCGATCATCGCAGCACTGATTGGTGGTGTGCTGGTAGGTGGCGCTTTGGGGGCTATCAACGGTTGCCTGGTCAACTGGACAGGTCTCCATCCGTTTATTATCACTCTTGGCACAAACGCCATTTTTCGTGGCATCACCCTGGTGATTTCTGATGCCAACTCGGTGTATGGCTTCTCCTTTGATTTCGTTAACTTCTTCGCCGCAAGCCCACTTGGGATCCCTGTTCCGGTGATCTTCTCTCTGCTGATTGCGTTGGTCCTCTGGTTTCTCACTACCCGGATGCGGCTTGGGCGCAACATTTATGCCCTCGGCGGCAATAAAAACTCGGCGTTCTATTCCGGGATCGATGTGAAGTTTCACACTTTGGTGGTGTTCATCATCTCTGGTGTTTGTGCCGGACTGGCGGGCGTGGTTTCCACGGCGCGTCTGGGCGCGGCAGAACCTCTCGCCGGTATGGGATTCGAAACCTACGCCATTGCCAGTGCCATCATTGGCGGGACCAGTTTCTTCGGTGGCAAAGGGCGCATTTTCTCGGTGGTTATTGGCGGGTTAATTATCGGCACTATCAATAACGGTCTCAATATTCTGCAAGTACAAACCTACTACCAGCTGGTGGTGATGGGTGGATTAATTATCGCGGCTGTCGCCCTCGACCGTCTTATCAGTAAGTAAGGAATAGAACATGAAAATCGCTCCCTCATTAATGTGTATGGATCTGCTGAAATTTAAAGAACAGATCGAGTTTATAGACAGTCACGCAGATTATTTTCACATCGACATAATGGATGGTCATTTTGTACCAAACCTGACTTTGTCACCGTTTTTTGTCAGCCAGGTGAAAAAACTGGCGAGTAAACCGCTGGATTGCCACCTGATGGTGACCCGCCCGCAGGATTACATCAGCCAGCTGGCGCAGGCTGGGGCTGATTTCATCACGCTGCACCCGGAAACCATTAATGGTCAGGCGTTTCGCTTGATTGATGAAATCCGTCGCCTGGGAATGAAGGTCGGGCTGATCCTTAACCCTGAAACACCGGTTGAAGCCATGAAATACTACATCCATAAGGCCGATAAAATTACGGTGATGACTGTTGATCCGGGCTTCGCCGGGCAGCCATTTATTCCTGAGATGCTGAATAAAATTGCTGAACTAAAAGCATGGCGCGAGCGTGAAGGTTTGCATTATGAAATCGAAGTGGATGGCTCTTGTAATCAGGCTACTTATGACCGACTGATAGCGGCAGGTGCGGACGTGTTTATCGTTGGCACATCCGGGCTGTTTAATCATGCAGATAATATCACTGATGCCTGGCAGGTAATGACCACGCAGATCCTCAATGCCCGTAAAGGAGTGCAGAGTGATGGCAAAACAGCGTAGCGTGGTGGCGGGCGTGGATATGGGGGCGACTCATATCCGCTTTTGCCTGCAAACGGCTGCGGGGGAGATTGTGCATTGCGAAAAGCGCCGTACCGCAGATGTATTGGTCCCCGATGTCGCCAGCGGAATCGCTGCTATGCTGCATCAACAGTTCGTGCATTACGATGTGACCTGTTGTGGGCTAATCATGGGGTTACCGGCACTGATTGGCAAAGATCAACGCAGCATTATTTCGACTCCCAACTTGCCATTGTCGGCCGGGGAGCTATATGGCCTGGCTGATAACCTGCAAGCTTCACTGAAATGCCCGTTAGCATTTTCCCGTGATGTAAACCTGCAACTCTCCTGGGATGTGCAGGAAAATCATCTGGTCGATCAACTGGTCCTGGGAGCCTATCTGGGAACCGGAATGGGATTTGCCATCTGGATGAATGGTGCGCCATGGACCGGGGCGCATGGTGTTGCAGGAGAATTAGGGCACATACCGCAAGGTGATATGACTCAACACTGTGGCTGTGGCAACTCTGGCTGCCTTGAGACAGTCTGTTCGGGGCTGGCATTAAAACGGTGGTATGAACAACAACCTCGTAACTACACCTTGAGCGAGTTGTTTGTCCATGCCAGTGATGAGTTGTTTGTGCAGTCGCTGCTCGATCACGCCGCTCGCGCAATTGCTTCCAGCGTAAATTTGTTTGATCCCGATGTGGTGATTCTCGGTGGCGGTGTAATGGATATGGTAGCGTTTCCGCGAGAAGCATTGATTGACAAAATTAAGTGTTATTTGCGCCGCCCGTTACCGTATCAGGAAGTCTGTTTTATTCCGGCATCGTCTTCGGCATTTAATGGTGCGCAAGGGGCCGCGACACTGGCAAGCGGACGTTTCTTTGCGAAGCAATGATATTTACAGGACTCAGTGGTGCTGAATATATAATTTTCATATGAATTACATATATACATTATCCACGCAAATCTATTTGCTATTGCGGGAAAAGTTCGCACTAATACCTAACTAAATTATCCACTCAGCTCACACTTCATTTTCTCAAAATGACATTCTCGCCTTTATTATAAGGCGAGGATATTTTTCATTTTGCCGCTTTAAATATTGATGCCATAAATAATTAAATGGAGATTAAGATGAATAACTCCCGGTTATTCCGTTTGAGCAGGGTTTTTATTGCGCTTACCGCCGCTGGTGGGCTGCTAATCAACAGCGCCAGTGCCAGCGAATCGACGCACAAGGCGTCTCAATATACTCAACAAATTAACCAGAATTACACAAACTCGCTGCCGTTCAATGATCGTCAGGATTTTGATGATGCACAACGCGGGTTTATCGCGCCATTGCTCGATCAGGGGATTTTGCGCACACCAGATGGCAAAGTGTACTACCGTGGCGAAGATTTTAAATTTGATCTCAATGCGCCAGCACCGGAAACCATTAACCCAAGTTTGTGGCGCCAGTCGCAGTTAAACGGCATATCTGGTCTGTTTAAAGTCACCGACAAGATGTATCAGGTTCGTGGTCAGGATATTTCCAACATTACCTTCATTGAAGGGGATACGGGCATCATCGTGATCGACCCGCTTGTTACGCCCCCGGCCGCTAAAGCGGCATTTGATCTCTACTTACAGCATCGCCCACAGAAACCTATTGTGGCGGTGATTTATACCCATAGTCATACCGACCATTATGGTGGTGTTAAAGGCCTGGTTTCAGAAGACGATGTTAAAGCCGGGAAAGTGCAGATCATCGCTCCGGCAGGCTTTATGGATGAAGCGATTAGCGAAAACGTGATGGCCGGTAATATCATGAGCCGTCGCGCACTTTACTCCTATGGCCTGTTACTACCACGTAACCCCGAAGGTACTATTGGCAATGGTCTTGGTGTAACGCTGGTAACGGGTGATCCTTCAATTATTGCACCAACAATCACCATAACGAAAACCGGTGAAAAACGGATTATCGACGGTCTGGAGTTTGATTTCCTGATGGCACCAGGCAGTGAAGCGCCGTCAGAAATGCATCTCTATATTCCGGCACTGAAAGCGCTGTGTACCGCAGAGAACGCCACCCATACGCTGCATAACTTCTACACTTTGCGTGGCGCTAAAACCCGTGATACCAGTAAGTGGACGGAATACCTTAATCAGACCCTGGATATGTGGGGTAATGAAGCAGAAGTCTTGTTTATGCCGCATACCTGGCCGGTCTGGGGTAATAAACATATCAATGATTATGTAAGTAAATACCGCGACACCATCAAATACATTCATGACCAGACTCTGCATTTAGCCAACCAGGGCTACACCATGAATGAAATTGGCAACATGCTCAAGTTACCACCGTCACTGGCAAATAACTGGGCCAGCCGTGGTTATTACGGTTCTGTCAGCCATAATGCCCGTGCGGTGTATAACTTCTATCTGGGCTACTACGACGGTAACCCGGCGAATCTCAATCCATATGGTCAGGTGGATATGGGGCAACGCTATGTGAAAGCGCTGGGGGGTTCTGCCCGGGCCATTAACCTGGCGCAGGAAGCCTATAAACAGGGCGATTACCGCTGGGCGGCAGAGCTGCTCAAGCAAGTGATCGCTGCGAATCCGGGTGATCAGGTAGCGAAAAATCTGCAGGCTAATACCTTTGAGCAACTTGGTTATCAGGCGGAATCAGCCACCTGGCGTGGCTTCTACCTGACCGGAGCGAAAGAGCTGCGTGAAGGCGTCCATAAATTCGCTCACGGCACCACCTACTCTCCAGATACCTTGAAAGGAATGTCGGTAGAGATGCTGTTCGATTATATGGCCGTGCTTCTCGATAGCGAGAAAGCCGAAGGTAAGAGCGTCAATCTGAACTTCAATATGGATAATGGCGATAACCTGAACCTTACGCTTAATAACAGCGTGCTGAACTACCGACAAACCCTGCAATCAAACGCCGATGCTTCGTTCTATATCAGCCGAGCGGATCTGCATCAGGTCTTGACCGGGCAGGCAAAAATGGCCGATCTGATCAAAGCGAAGAAAGTGAAAGTGATTGGTAAAGCGGCGAAGCTGGATGAAATTTTTACCAGCCTCGATCAATTTGAGTTGTGGGTAAATATCGTTACACCAAATTAATTAGCGTATAGCTTCCGGGGGTGACCCCCGGAAGCGATTTTTTCAATAAATAGTTTTCACAAAACAATAATGTTAATGAATAAGTTCTGAATGCGGTAAAAGATTAAAGCCATTTCGCGGGTATTAAAAAATCGCCATACTGTGCTCCGGTTTCGCTATTCATATTGACCAGGGATATTATTCGCCGTAAACGGGATGTTTTTATGATGCAAAGAATTAAATCCATTTTAGGAACGCAGTTAAAAAAATTGTTTCTGCTCATACCGGCAATATTATTAACCGGTTGTAAGTTATCTCCTGCAATTCCCGTCATCGGTGCTTACTATCCTGGCTGGCTTTTCTGCCTGATTGCAGGCGTCGTTCTTACCCTTATTACGCGGCAAATCATACTGCGCACTTATAACAACCTGTCATGTGCCGGGCTGGTTTACACCGCGCTGTTTGCCCTCTACTCCACGCTGTTCTGGCTGGTTTTTTTCTAACTTATTTTTGAGATGCGCTCATGGAAAGTACGCCAAAAAACGCTACGCGCAATAAATTACCCGCGTTGATCCTGACCGTTGCGGCAGTCGTTGCTCTTGTTTATGTGATCTGGCGTGTCGATAGCGCCCCGGCAACTAACGACGCTTACGCATCTGCGGATACCGTTGATGTGGTGCCAGAAGTCAGTGGCCGCATTGTGGAACTTGCGGTCAAAGATAACCAACTGGTGAAACAGGGCGATCTTCTATTTCGTATTGATCCGCGCCCCTATGAAGCAAGCCTCGCAAAAGCCCAGGCGTCGCTGACCGCGCTGGATAAACAAATTATGCTCACCCAGCGTAGCGTTGAAGCCCAGCAACTCGGAGCCGCGGCAGTGAAGACATCGGTGGAGAAAGCCCTGGCGATTGTTCATCAGACCAGTAAAACCTTTCAACGTACCGAGTCTCTGTTGGCAGAGGGCTATGTATCAGATGAAGATGTGGATCGCGCCAGAACGGCCCATCGCTCAGCACAGGTTGACTATGCAGCACTGTTACTACAGGCACAATCTGCGGTCAGTGGTGTGGGAGGCGTGGATGCGCTGGTCGCCCAGCGTGAGGCCGTTCTTGCCGATATTGCACTGACAAAGTTGCATCTGGAGATGGCTACCGTTCGTGCGCCTTTTGATGGACGCGTGGTGTCGCTGAAAACATCTGTCGGGCAGTTTGCTTCGGCGATGCGGCCGATTTTCACACTGATCGACACCCGCCACTGGTATGTCATCGCTAACTTCCGTGAAACAGAGCTGAATAATATCCGCGCCGGAACACCCGCGACAGTTCGCCTGATGAGTGACAGCGGTAAAACCTTTGAAGGCAAAGTCGATTCCATTGGTTATGGCGTATTACCAGACGATGGCGGCATGGTATTAGGTGGGCTACCACGTGTATCTCGCTCAATCAACTGGGTACGTGTTGCCCAGCGTTTCCCGGTAAAAATCATGGTAGATAACCCTGACCCTGAGATGTTCCGTATAGGTGCTTCGGCGGTTGCTAACCTTGAGCCACAATAATGAGCGCGCTCAACTACCTTCCGCTACCAATGGTTCGGCTGTTGGCTTTTCTTCATGAGGAGTTAAACGAACAGCGACCGGGGCGTATGGCACAAACCTTCCAGCTATGGGCTGGCTGTCTGCTTGTTGTGCTGATCTCCATGACGTTTGAGATCCCGTTTATGGCGATCTCACTGGCAGTGCTGTTTTATGGTGTGCAGTCAAACGCCTTCTATACCAAATTTGTGGCGATCCTGTTTGTGGTTGCTACGGTGCTGGAAATGGGTAGCCTGTTTTTGATCTACAAATGGTCTTACGGCTACCCGCTGATGCGTCTGGTGATTGCCGGGCCGATATTGATGGGCTGCATGTTTATGATGCGTACCCATCGGCTGGGGTTGGTCTTTTTTGCTGTGGCAATTGTCGCTATTTACGGGCAAACCTTCCCGGCGATGATCGATGTGCCGGAAATTGTTGTACGTCTGACGCTGTGGTGCATCGTGGTTGGGCTTTACCCGACCTTGCTGATGACGTTAATCGGTGTGTTGTGGTTTCCCAGCCGGGCAGTAAACCAGATGCATAAAGCGCTGAGCGAGCGTCTGGATGATGCGTTACGTCATCTCACCAACGAAGTTTCACCGTTAGCAGAAAAATATATTGAACGGGAAGCGCTGGCGCTGCAAAAGCTGAACGTCTTCTGTCTAGCCGATGACGCGGAGTGGCGTAAGAAAAGCGCCTGGTGGCAGAACTGTGTTGCTACGGTCACTTATCTCTATACCAGCCTGAATCGTTACGATGTCCGTGCCTTCCCGGAATCCCCGGAAATGACTGTTTTACGTCAGAAGCTGATCAGTGAAGTGCAGTCGCTGCAACAAGCCATTTGCGCAGGTGAAACCTGGCAAAGCAACTGGCAGCTTCGGGAAGATGAACTTACGCTTGCTCATCAATGTGGTTTGTTCAGCCATTGTCAGATGTTGCTGCAACTGGGGCATATGGACCCAGCGACACCCCCCACACCAGCAGCAAAACCGCCATCAATGGTCGCGGATGCATTTACCAATCCTGATTATTTGCGTTATGCCCTGAAAACATTGCTGGCATGTTTGATTTGCTACACCTTTTATTCCGGTGTCGATTGGGAAGGTATTCACACCTGTATGCTGACCTGCGTGATTGTCGCTAACCCCAATATTGGCTCGTCATATCAGAAAATGGCATTACGTTTTGGTGGCGCATTCTGTGGGGCGATTCTGGCGCTGGTGGTCACTATTTTTGTGATGCCGTGGCTGGACAATATTGTCGAGTTACTGTGCGTGCTGGCCCCCATTTTCTGGATTGGCGCAAGGCTGGCAACCAGTTCAGAGCGTTCGTCTTATATTGGCACCCAGATGGTCGTCACTTTTGCCCTCGCCACGCTGGAAAACGTCTTTGGCCCGGCGTATGACCTCGTGGAGATCCGCGATCGTGCCATCGGTATTTTGATCGGAACGGCAGTTTCAGCAGTCATTTACACTTTTGTCTGGCCGGAAAGTGAAGCACGCGCTTTACCACAAAAACTGGCCGGAGCAATGGCGATGCTCAGCAAACTGCTGCGTATTCCACGCCAGCCGGAAGCCGCCATGGAACGAACTTATCTGCAATTGCGGATTGGCTTACATGCAGCGTTCAACGCCAGTGAAGAGATGTATGAACGCGTCGCGCTTGAGCGTCAGCTTGCAGGAGCAGAACGGGAAGCTCTCCTGCAGCGAGCGAAGGGTGTCATTACCCTTGGTCGGGAAATTATTCACACCTGGGATAATACCGGGATTAACTCGCTTACCCCTGAGCGCGTGAATCAACTTGCCGGAGCGCTGGAATTTTACGCCGCAGGATTGCCACAACATACCAGCCTTTCCCCCACGCTTGACATGAGTGAATTAAATCAACAGGAGCAGCGCGTCATGCAGTTAATCGCCAGTCTACCTGACTGGACTTCCCCAACGCTTACGCCTGCCACGCAACACGTGCAAGGAGCTACACCATCATGAGCCGTCATCTTTCCCGCTTAATTCTCTGTGGTCTGTTAGGCGGCGCGACGCTGCTTTCTGGCTGTGCCCTGGTACGCAAAGATTCTGCGCCGCATCAGCAGTTAGCCCCCGAGCAGATTAAACTTGCCGATGACATTCACCTGGCAAGCGCCGGTTGGCCACAAGCGCAGTGGTGGCGACAATTTAACGATCCGCAGCTTAACGCCCTTATCGAGCGTACTTTGCAGGGATCGCACACGCTTGCAGAAGCCAAATTACGCGTTGAGAAGGCGCAATCGCAGGCGGATTTACTGGAAGCTGGTTCACAATTGCAAGTTGCTGCGCTGGGAATGTTGAATCGCCAGCGTGTCTCGGCGAATGGTTTTTTAAGCCCCTATGCGATGGATGCACCGCATCTTGGTATGGACGGGCCGTATTATACCGAAGCCACCGTTGGCGTATTTGCCGGGATGGATCTGGATCTGTGGGGCGCTCACCGTTCATCGGTCGAGGCCGCCATTGGCGCACAAAATGCCGCGCTGGCCGAGTCTTCGGCGGTGGAGTTATCACTTACCACGGGTGTGGCACAGCTTTACTACAGTATGCAGGCCAGCTACCAGATGTTGGATTTGCTGGAGAAAACACGCGATGTGATTGATTACGCAGTAAAAGCGCACCAAAGCAAAGTCGCCAGTGGTCTGGAAGCTAAAGTGCCTTACCACGGCGCAAGGGCGCAAATCCTCGCGGTAGAAAAACAAATCGCGGCAGTAAAAGGGCAACTCCGTGAAACACGTGAATCCCTGCGTGCGTTGATGGGGGCTGGTGCCAGCGATTTGCCAGAGATCAAACCTGTTGCGCTTCCTTTGGTAAATACCGGTATTCCGTCATCACTTTCTTACGAACTTCTCGCCCGACGCCCGGATCTGCAAGCGATGCGCTGGTACGTTCAGGCATCTTTAAATCAGGTGGACGCCGCGCGGGCGTTGTTCTATCCAAGCTTTGATATCAAAGCATTCTTCGGGCTGGATGCTATTCATCTCGACAGCTTATTCAAAAACACCAGCAGGCAGTTTAACGTCATTCCTGGTCTGAAATTACCGTTGTTTGATGGTGGGCGACTGAATGCCAACCTCGAAGGAACGCGGGCGACCAGTAATATGATGATTGAACGCTATAACCAGTCGGTACTCAATGCCGTTCGTGATGTGGCGATAAACGGTACGCGTCTACAAACGCTGAATAATCAGCGAGAAATACAAGCTGAGCGCGTAGAAGCCATTCGTTATACCCAGAAGGCAGCAACAGCGGCCTGGAAGCAAGGGCTAAGCAGCCGTTTGCAGGCAACGGAATCGCAGCTTCCGGTGTTAGCTGAAGAGATGTCATTGCTGATGCTGGATTCACAACGTGTTGTGCAAAGTATCCAACTGATCAAGTCGCTTGGTGGTGGCTATCAGGCAATACCTGCCAGTAAGTAATTCTCACACCGCGCGGTGAATGTCGCGCGGTATCTCACTTCGTCACGTCAAAACTGACGACAGCCTGTTTTTCGTCAGGGTTTTGACCACAATTCACCCGTAATATCAGGGTAAACCCACAAATAAAATGTGGCATAGAAGATGCATACTCAAGGCGACAGCGCGTATGCGCGATTTGATTAACTGGAGCAAGACCGATGAAAAAAGTCGTCACGGTTTGCCCTTATTGCGCATCAGGTTGCAAAATCAATCTGGTGGTCGATAACGGCAAAATCGTCCGGGCTGAGGCGGCGCAGGGGAAAACCAACCAGGGAACCCTGTGCCTGAAGGGGTATTACGGCTGGGATTTCATTAATGATACCCAGATCCTGACTCCGCGCCTGAAAACCCCCATGATCCGTCGCCAGCGTGGCGGCAAACTCGAACCT
>ERZ1034915.1315-NODE-1315-length-13929-cov-4.686536_pt1 | contig 13929 bp, 10 predicted proteins | sample MGYA00520592_ERZ1034915 | MGnify/ENA primary metagenome ERZ1034915 (study PRJEB33766, sample SAMN09781787) | gut metagenome | biome: gut microbiome | host: Homo sapiens | place: Madagascar | study: EMG produced TPA metagenomics assembly of the PRJNA485056 data... | reverse complement strand
TTCTTTTCCCTTTACGAGATAAGGGATAAATGGCATAAGAATACACCCAAGCGTTAAAATTACTATCCCAATGATTGCGTAAATCTTTTTAAGGAGTTGAAACAGATAGCATACAGTACCGTTATCTCCTGTTGCTACAGGATAATATAAATAGGACAGCAATGCATTTTCTATACCAAAGTCCGCCAAATTCAATACTTGAAATACGGAAGTAAACAATGAGCTAACTCCGCAATATTCCATTCCTATGTTGTGAATCAGAAGGGTACGTATAATGAACGGAAATATTGTTACAGCAGCTGAATTCGCCGCAGACCATATAAAATTTTTTGACACATGTTCCATTCTGGAACTATGAGCATTTATAACATTCATTCTGTCTCTCAATTATGAAATCTCATCTCTTAAACAGCATCTCCACCGTCACTGTTTCCAGTCACTGCGATCCGCGGCTTCTTTGTGAAATATTCCCTTGATCGTGCCGGTTCCATACACCCACAGAGTCATCCAGCACATCACAGGATGCATCAGCCACACCTTCCAGTCCGGTTTCCTGCAGAATCCGATGATTGATTGAACCAGAAGTGGAATAATGGTGATGCAGGCCAGACAGAACAACAGGATCTTATACTTACCGACCTTACCCCAGGGATATTTCCGTCCCTTTGCTTCCGAGAAATAAAGGAAGTCCATCACACGGCGATTCTGTTTCCGTTTGAAGGTCTTCAGATCCGGGCAGAACAGATGCACGATGCCGGTCTTTACCTTCGCCACACGAAGCTGCGGATCCTTTAAAAACAGTTCCCACAGAACATCGATATCGAACAGATAATCTCCTTCGAAATTCTCAAGAAGCTCTTTTCTCTTCATAAAAAAGCCATTGGCCCCGATGGTCGGAATCATATCCGCCCGGAACCGGATGGAAAGATAATCTCCGCGGTCAATCTCCTCTCTCGGAACCGTTGTCCATTTCCCTGTGATCATGCACTTCCGGTCATAGTTTCCCGTAAACATGCAGAGCGGATCGTTCATACCAATCAGTGCGCAATAACGGTTGATGGTGCTGTCTTCCTTCCGATACGTGTACTCGATCGGCTCACTCGCAATGATTTCCTTTTCTTCAAAGGGTGCCATCATTCGAGTCATCCAGTGAGGATCCGGAATGATGTTGTCCGAATCCAGAAGAAGAACGATCTCATGGACCGCCTTTCGAACGCCGACAGCCTTTCCTGCCTCTGCGGTCTTTAAGGGATTCTTACAGATGTGAATCGGAATGTCACATTCGCTCTGATACTGCTCCAGTCTGCGAATGGTGCCATCCGCAGAACCTCCGTCTGCAATCACAATTTCAAGATCCTCATGCGGGTAATCCTGCATCAGGATGGCAGACATGTAGTCCTCCAGTGTTCGCATGGAATTATAGGTGGGTGTCACAATGGATACTGTTTTCATAGATAATTATGTTCCTTCTCCAATCATTACCAGTTAGCTGACAGAATCTGCTTCTTTCATTTTCTACCGAAGAAAAGAATGGACAGCTTCGGAAAACGCTCAATCACAGCGATTGTCACATCACAGAAAATAACGATCAGCAAGGCAACAACCATAGTCCTTGGATATGAGAAGGTCCAGGATGTGAAGAACCTTCGAAATCCATAGCCAAGTAAAATTCCTGAAATCAGATATATCCCTATGGAACGGATTCCAATGACTGCAATTCTCTTTTGAAGCCAGGTTCCCTCTTTCGATACGAACAAATACTGTACCGCGCAAATCGCAGCCATGCTTCCGAAAAATCCCAGCATGGTTCGGAAGACATCAATTCCAAGCAGAGCAGCAGCATTGTCCCTGCCCAAAAGCGTAAATCCGCTTGTATAGATGTACTGATTCTCATGAAAGAACTGCAGCAATATCATATAGGCAAGCAAACAGATTCCGCCGATCATCCGATAGTTCTTCTTCGTAAAGTCTGTTCTCTTCGGCTGCTCAAGACGATGCATGTTGTACAGATAAGCCGTCAGGAAGAACACGAATACAAATTTATACATCTTGAAATTATACTCATCAGAGGTTACGAACATGAGTACAACAATGACTGCATAATAAAGCCAATGATCCTTCAGAGCGTAATGCCCGATACCAACCAGAACATAGGCAAGCAGCACCGACCAGAGAAACCAGTTGCTCTCAAGGCAATACCTTGCTGCCACAATCAGCTGATAGGGCCGGATCGCAAATCCCGGCCGCAGGCGCTCAACAAGAAACTGAATCACTCCCCATGTAATAATGGGAAGTCCAAGCTGCACTGCTTTCTTGGAAATCTCATCCTTCCAATCATGAGCCCGGAAGGAGTAGGCTGCCAGATAACCGCTGATCAGATGAAACAAAGGCATATGGAAACCATAAATAAACCGATACACAGGTTCCTCATAAAATGCTCCTGAATTACGGTAATCCAGTCCATTTGCCAATTGAACGGTATGTCCCACTACTACCAGAATGACTGCAATTCCTCTTAGAAAATCAATACTCTGATTTCTGGCCTTCTTCATTTCCTCTCCCTGATCATTTCTGATTCCGCATCTTCGGAATCACTTTCCATATTCCAGCATAGTTCTCCGGTATTCTTCCGGAAGTCCGATATCGAAGCACTGTCCGCGCGGAACAAAGCCGTACATGCCTTCCTTCTGAATCACCTTCTGCAGCGCCTGTGTCAGGCCGAATTCACATCCGCCCTCTTCTGCGCTCTGATTGCCGCGAATCTCTGCATCCAGTTCCTCGAAAACCGAAGCTGTCAGCACGTACTGACCAAAGGTCGCATAATACTCCTTCTCCTTGCGTGCATTCCTTACTCCCAGGTACTGCTCCGCATAGTCATCCGTCGGCTTCTCTTTCATGACATCCACGGTCATCATCCGCTCAAACATCGGATCATCCGGATCCGAGGACGAGGTCCAGGTACCGTGAAGAACACCGTAATGAACAACCTTATCCAGCGGAATCTCATGAATCGAAACCAACGTTCTGCCGCATTCCTTGAATGCATCCATCACCTGCTTGCAGCAATTCTCTTCGCCAGGTTCTGCTTTGTACAGGAAGTCCCCCAGCATCAGGAGCACCGGCTCATTCTGTGTAAAGGAACGAGCAAGCCATACCGCATGTCCGAATCCAAGGCGTTCCTTCTGCACGATATAGGTAATGCGGGAGCGCATTTTCTCAATCTTCTCTTCGTAAGCAAGCTTGTCTGCGGGGAGCTTGTTCTTATGCTCTTCCGCAAGAGGAGCGAAGAACCTTTCGAATTCCTCACGATCCTCCTCACCGATAATCAGAGCAACCTCCTCAATGCCGGCATCCAGCAGATTCTCCAGCATGATAAGCAGCGCCGGCTTCAGAATGCCATCCTGATCCAGCACCGGAAGGAAGCACTTCTTCATGTTCTTCGTTGCCGGATAAACGCGTGTTCCAAATCCCGCAAGCGGAAGAATAGCACGCTTTACTCTCTGTCCCGGCTGCAACGTCAGGCGGAAGGAGGGCATCTTCCGGACATCCTCCAGATACGTCTGCAGGGCATCCGCATCCTCTGCGGATTTCGCAAGGAACTGGACCGTTCCGTCTCCCTGAGATCCAACACCCTTTCCGCCGTAAATCCACTGCTGAATCTGCGGATCCTCCAGAACGGAATGCAGTACCGGAGCCTTCAGCTCTTCACAGGAAGGAGCCACCTTACTGTCAAACGTCTTCTGTGCTTCACACATCAGCTTCCCGAGGGTCCTGGCATCTCCGTCCTCCAGAGCCTTGATTACGCTTCGGTTCAAGGTCCGGTTGTCCGCGCCAAGTGCTTCCTGCACGGAACGCTCCCTCTCGCTTTCCGCAAACGGGTAGGCCTTGTTCAAATCTGCAAGAATACGAATCGTATCCTTATGCGACATCAGATTCGCGATAACCCAGTGGAAGGTTGTTCCGACATGCAGCTCCTGCGAATTGATTTCTACTCCGTCAAACTCCATCCGCACCGGCTTCACGCCATATGCGCATGCCTGATCCAGTCGTCCGCACCGGGACGGAGTCCTCTGCTCTCCGCGGAAGGCAGCCTGCATCTCTCCCTGCACGTTCATCTTCAGACCATACAGCTGATTAAAGGCTCTCGCAACAAGAACACAGATTGCAGCCGAGGATGACAGACCGGATTTCAGAGGAAGATCCATGGCCGTCACGGTAATCCGCACACCGCCGACAGAATAGTTGTCATTGATGTAGGAGGCGACGCCCGCCACATAGGAGAAGAATCCGCCCTTCTGTGCAATTGCAAGAAGCTGTTCCGAGTTCATCTCACACTCCAGATGCTCCCCGCGATAGAAGGCAAGCGGACTAGTCACGATAAACTTCTCGCAGCGCTCCGCCTTCGCATAGATTCCCTGCTCAATTCCTGTAACAATTGCCTCACCCTTTTCCAGTGCAGAGTTGACACTGCGGTACATCCCGGCCCAGTCTGTATGCTCACCAAACAGACACAGTCTTCCGGGAACAAATAAATCCACTTCTTTTCTGCTCATCTTCACCCCGCTCTTCCGGTCTTCCGTCCGGAATTCTTTATGCTGTATACGCTCTCTTCCACCTTTTCTCAAGAACAACTGCAGGAGGGAATGCCAGTACCAGAAGAGCTGTGCAGCCATGCGGCCGCCTTGCAAACAACTCCGGATAACTCTCTCCTGCGGTATGACCATAGATCCAATACTGCATGGCAGGCTTGATCTTTGCTGCTATTGTAACATATGGAGACTCCAGAAAAACTCTCGCCCGTTCTGTGCACCCCTTTGGCGATGCCAGATTGTGCGCGCGCCGGTTTCTGGTCAGTCCCTCCTCCAGATAATCCGACCGGTAAATCACCTTATTATAAAAGCGCATCCGGTAAGGCCCCGACATCCGAATCCATACCGTATCCTCTCCCAAAAACTTCTCTCCCGGAAACTCTGGAAAAGGAAACTTCTTCAGAATATCCGTCACCCAGACCTCTGCCATATCGCCCTGATTTCTCAGATTGATTCTCTCCTCACAAAACGATGAAAGGACACCGTCCACGGAAGCCTCCCTGCTCATCAGCGATCCGTCCGCTCTCTGCCGCAGAAAGCTGAAGCCGCAGAGCTTCTGGTCGCTCTTCTTCTCGCTGTCTTCCAGTTCTCTTACATAGGCATCGTGAACGCTCTCAACCGCATCCTCTGTCAGAAAGTCATCACTGTCCACCGGGAACACCAGCGGTGTCTCCACCTCTGAAACAGCCCGGTTCAGTGCACGATGCTTCCCGCCATTTTCTGCAAACCGGTAAATAATCCGAAATCCATCCGGTCGATCGTCCTGCTCCTTCTGCCAGCCAAGGACCTGTTCTCCTGTCCCATCGCAGCTTCCATCGTCTGCAATCAGCCACACAAAAGAGTCTGCACAGATGGTTTGTCTGCACAGACTCTGATATAAAGCGCGAAGCTTCTCTCTACGGTTATAGGTAGGTGTTACTATCGTAAGAAATGGATTCATTCCTGTCTTATTTCATCCTGAAAACAATCATCTCTTGCATCACAGCCACAGCCTTGCAGCTCATGGCTTTTCGGAAACCGTTCCGACTGACCCTTCTAGGATACCACAAATTGACGCATAGTCCGAACGATTCTCTTCAGAATAATCCTCCCAGCCCCCGAAACCTCATTCTTCCGAAGGGCCTCATAGGCCTCTCTTGTGTTGCGCCAGTAACCCGCGATTCCATTATTGCTGGTTCCGCCATAGAACATATGAATCAGTTCCTCATGTAAATAGGCCAGATGATTTTCCGGATCCTTCAGAATCCGAACCATATATTCATAGTCGGAAGAAGAAGCGAAGGAAAGATCATACAGGCCGTACTTCTCATAGACACTGCGCTTTAAGTACATGGTCGGGTGTGCCGGAAGCCATCCGTCTTCGATTCTGCCTTCCCCCATTACCCATTTGCGAACCACTCGCTCTCCGTCCATATACGCAAGATCCGCATGTGCACCGAGGCAGGATTCCTCTCCATACCTTCGATCTCCATCCCGAATCGTCTGTACTATTCTGCTCACCGCATCCTGTCTGGTAAACAAATCATTGAATACCGCAATGACATCCCCGGTAGAACGCTCAATCGCACGATTCATCCCGTCATAGATTCCATGATCCTTCTCTGACTTCCATACAATTCTTGCCGAGGACTTCCCGGATTCTCGCTTCACTTCGCACTGATGTGCATATTCGCGAATCACATCCACCGTTCCGTCCACAGAGCCTCCGTCCGCAATTACGATCTCCAGATCCGGATAATCCTGAGACAGGGCACTCTGCAGGGTCTGTTCGATGTGCTCTATGCTGTTATAGGTTGTCATAATCAAGGAGACTCTGCACATCACGTATTCCTCCCACGCATCATATTCTCTTCTGCTCCTTATGCTCTTTCCAAATGCAATACAAGAGTACAAGGATTCCAAGGATCGTAATCATTATTCCTGCCGTCGACAGAGGATCCTCATAAGTCAGCACCACACGGTGTGTTCCCTGCTCAACCTCCATAGCCATAAAACCTATATTCGCCCTCATGAGGTCTTGTCTGGTTCCATCCACATATGCTGTCCAGCCTTTGCTGAAGGGAATACTCAGGAACAGGATTTCATCCTGAGATGCCTTCAAATCTCCTGTAATCCGATTCTTTTCAATCGAGAGATTTTCCAGCTTATCTTCCGTCAGATTCTGTATATCTTCTGAAAAGCTCGTGGTAGGGCACCAATATACCCGAATTCCATCCAGTGAATATGCCCCGGCTTGATCAAAGTGAATTCGTATCGCGTTATCCTCCAGCTCCGTCACATTAATCCAGAAATCATCGTTCCCGGTGTAATATAAATTGCTCCCATCCCGTACTTGGACGATCTTATTCCCGACATAAACGCTCCGTGCGCCTTCACTCAGCAATTTGAAGCCGGCAAGATTCACATAAAGCTCTCCGTCCTGAAAATCATGCTGGAAATCCTTCAACTCAATGGCAAGGCTGCTATCGGAAGAAACGGAAAACTCTCCGTTTTCTTCCTCGATTCCTTCCGCGGTGATAGTGGCTTCCATTAACTCCGACTGATTTCCAACAGGCTCCTTATGTTTCGCAGCAAGCTCAGGCTCATCCTCCAGAACAACCGCCTGCAGAGCAGACGCCTGTCTGTCAGGAACCTGCCTCTGGTTGAATTCATCAAGCGATTGATAATTGTGATACGTGAAACCAAATGGAAGAAAATACTCGTTCTCCTTCAGAACCGGCTTCAGATCCTCTGTTCCATCCTCGTTTTCCTGTATTACATAATCCTGATAGTATTTAACAGAGAGCAGCGCCTCCAAGGCTCTTCTGCTGTCCAGTCCCTTCAAGACATGCCGCGCCTCAATTCCAGGCGAAACCCCGAATTGAGCATAGAAGTTGTAGGCATTGTTGTTCAGCACAGAATAATATGCCACCGTTCCGTAATAACCCAGCAGGAGCGAGCTGTCGTAGGAGGTGTCATAAGTGTCTATTCTTTCAAATTTCTCCAAGCTTGTTCCTGCTACGTCCGCAGCCAGACTATCACTGACAACGGTATAGGAATCACCTAAGAGCCGAAACCCTGAGCTGTACCCGCTTCCGCCAAAGGCTCTTGTGGCATTCACCAGAAAGCCATTGACCGCTACATTGAAAATGATCAGAAGGAAAACCAGTGCTTCGGTAATTATCCTGTAATTCATTCTTCCAACCAGGCAGCGTTTCCGACTCGCATCGCAAAGGAAGAAAGCCAGGATAAACATGCCAATCAGAAGTACATACCAGACCACTCTCAGTGGTTCAAATCGGTTCAGCCAAGTTGTATGAAGCATATGCATCAGAACAGATGCCAGTCCTAACACAGCAAAGATAGCTATATCCGTCTTTATTCGAAATTGCTCCAGAACATCCGGCAAACATTCTGCCGCCAGCGCACATACCGCAAACAAAGGCATATACCACCAGCGATCCGTATCGAAGGAAAATCCATTGCAGACAATTCCGGTCAACGGGACAAATGTCAGAAGGATCAGTCCTGCCGCCAGACTTGCGTCTCGCCTTTTCCTATGAAGCAGGCAGAAAACCACGGTCAATACTCCGATTAAAGGAAGCCCTAAGGATAATTCCCACGCCACCGGCACGATCGCATTTTTCAATCGAATCATATACTCAGCCGGAGAATACAGGAAAAACTCCGAAATGCGACGCACGGAACGACCGGTTCTGCTGCTATTGAAGTATCCTGCTATGGAAGGAAGAAAGAATGCAGCGGAAAGAGAAATGGCCAGTAGGTAATTACCTATGAAACTTAGAAATACACGGCGCTGTAGTTTATGCCCTTGTACCGTCTTGTAAAGAACATATACTACAGCAAAAACCGTATTCATGTATAAATAATAGAATCCGTTGACAGCCAGAAAAAACACCGAAAGCAGCAACGGCCATACAATTCTTCTGTTCCTGTTACTGCTCTTAGCCTCATAAATCTGGTCAATGCCAAGAGCCATCAATGGAAGCCACAGAAAACCATTCAGATGCTGATAGAATTCCAGACCTGTCACCAGAGCATAATTGCAGAATGCATACATCAGGGAGGCGGCCAGGGCATATCTCTTCACTGCCCCACGATGCATTACATACCAGGAAAGCGTAAGTCCGGCTGTATACAGCTTCAACAGCACAATAACAATGAACACAATGTCCATCGTCTCCGTTGTTCCAAATGCAGAAAATAAATTGAAGATATCTCCAAAGCCATAATAGCTCAACGATGAAAAAACACTTTCTCCTAAGCCGATCGTAAAGTCAAATCTGCGTAAAGGCAGCCCGCTATGAAAGACATCACGTATATATTGTCCAATATATACCATGGTCGGCCAAAACTGATTGAAGCCATCGCCATCTCTCAAAAAGCTGCTGCCCTTCATGCGGAATGGAAAGAAGATGACTCCTGCAAGAAGCACAAACAGAAAAGTATACGAAATCCAATACCTTTTTCCTTTTAACATAAATTCATTTCCTTATCCATCCAAAATAAAAGTGATATACTACAGCATACGTCTTAAATGAGCCAATAGACTTACTTTTATTTTGTCAAATGTTGAAAGTTCATTCCATGCCGTTAAATAATCTGCTTTTCTGCTACCACTAATAATCTCTCGATACACTAAACCATAATTATTTATATATATTTTTCTCGCTATAGCTTGTTGGTATCTTCCACCCGAATACTTATTCACATATTGCAACATATCACGCATATCTTGAATATGAGAACGATATTCCTCCAAATCATTAGCTAGTTTCTGTGTCCAGGATCCAGATGAATTAAATCGATAAACACTCATGCAATCCTTCAAATAATAAATATCACCTTGTAAAGACATATAAACCGCACGCGGATAATCGCCTACATTCGTCATTTGAAATTCTGCCGGTATAAAGAAGTAGTCTCTTTTCATTAGAAGCGATGCTGTTGCGTATCCTCTATTTCCCCATTGAATGATATCTTCTGTAGACAAAACCCCATCGCCCTCTTTAATGCTGAACTTTGTCTTTTTTCCAGTAAGGCAATCCAAAACCCAGGCATTATGCACACAGGCCACCGCACTCGGATGTTCTCGCATGATATTTACCTGTTTTTGTAATTTATGGACATCGCACCAATAATCATCCCCTTCACAAAAAGCAACATAACGCCCTCTGATTTCAGGAAACATAATTTTTGCTATGCTATTTCCCTTAGAATATTGATTTTCTTCTTCGTACAGCGGCCGTATGAGTGCAGGATACTTTTCTGCATACTCTTTAATTATTTCTGTTGTTCCATCCGTAGAAGCATCATCATGAACAATTATTTCAAAAGCAAAATCTGTTTCCTGATGAACACATCCATCCAATGCAGACTTAAGATACTCCTTTTGATTATATGTAATGCACAGTATGCTCACTACAATTTTCTCTTGCATAAGGCCTCCTGAAAAAAAACATTAGGAAGGACAAATAATCGTATTCCCCGTATGATATCAGTCAGCAATGCGTTAGATTTCCTCTATATTAAAAATATTTCCATAAGCATGTACCAACATAATGGCATCTGTGCAATCTGTTATTAATGCTTCGATTTTCGAACTGTCTATCGTAAAATCGTCTTCATTGATATCACAAAATACCGGTTCCAGACCATTTCACACAATTGCATGTGTAGCAGATGTAAAAATAAAAAGCGTTATTATCTACCCGCCTTTGGGGAAGTTCAATGTTTGCAAAGACAACTTCAACGCCATATGCTCATTTGTGAACAAATCAAGCTGTTCTACACCAAAGTATCCCCCAATTTCTTCTGAGACTCTTGGTGCTTCACTCCCATATTCGCCATCCAGTTCTATTACAAAGCTGATCTCTTTATAACTTATGAACTCTTCTACATATCAAAGCTAATAGTTAACGCTTATTGTATTTTCAGCAGTCGATCCATCCCTCGCCGCTATTGTTAATACTCCATGCTCACTGATAGGTAACTCAAACTCGTCATTTTTCGAGTAAGATTGTACTATTTCAGATCTATCCTCAGTAGTATCATCTCCATCACTTATGGTACGAGTAATACAGAACTCGGCCGTTCCATTCCGATTCGTCGCAACATAATAGTGTCTTCGAGTATAAATAGGCGAACCATCGTCAGCAGTCTGATCTCCCGGTAGAATATCTTTATAATACAGGCCATATTGTACCAATGGACCTTCCTGAAGCTTTTCCGCATATGTGTCAAAGAATATGTCCGCATTCTCAGACGCAGTGCCACTAAGTATCTCCCACAACATGGGAGTAAATATTGATGCTCCAGCTGCATTAAGATGACCTATGTCAACATAATACTTTCCTTCTTTAATATCCAGATAATCTGATTTAATTAAATTGAAATCGTAGAAATCAACGTTATATTCATTCGCAATTGATCTGATTTGAGAAACATAATTGTCGTAATTCCCTGTACTTAGCAACTGCGTATCAAATATAGGTGATATAAACATCGTAACGTCTATATTGTTTTCTTCACAAAATTCAATTGTTTTACGAATATACTTTTCACTTTTCTCTCCAATAGCATACTTTTCAAGGTCACGATCTATTGGAAACAGCTTCTCTTGATCAAATAATTTTCCATCAGACCAAACCCACCCTTTTGGATAAGCCACGCTAGTCCAAATTGAGCCGTCTGCATCCACATAATCCTGAGATCTCCATTCATAGGCCTGATACTCGTCTGATTTTCTATATTCAATATTGTTATCCACATAATCCCAATTGAACATCTGCTCTCTGTAGCGCACAAATGGAAATACATTTTCCATCAAATGATCAAGATTGGATGCATTTAATTGAATAGCGAACTTATTAATTCCAAAATTCATATAATAGCTTGTTAACCAAGATCTACTATAGTTTTCATTTTTATCAATATAGTCCTCCACTTCATACCGTCTCTTCTCCCTATTCCATGATACATAATCCACATCACATCCAAAATAGCACTCAAGATATACATGTTTCAATTTATTTCTTGCCGCAACTTCCTTTAGTAAAAAGTATGTATTGTCCCACCTTTGCCCGGGCGTGGACATATTAAAGTTATTTTCTCCATTAATTTTATTCAAAATAGAAGGATTTATATCACAATACACATGAGATGAACCAAGAAAGACATTATCAATATTCTCTTTTTCATCATAAAACGAATGAAATAGCACTCTGTGATATGCTTCATCCGGGACATACATATAATCTAATCTCAGACATATGAATATTAAAAGTAATAAGCCAACAACTATTTCTGCCATTGTTTTAATAATTTTACTCATAATCACCTCTTAAAACTGGAAGTAAATAAATTGTTGTACATCATATGCACTCCCATAGCAGCCGAATAAAATTATTGTCATGAGCAATATTACTTCTACTAAACAACGTAGCCACCACCCTTGCTGGAAGAATATAGCAAGAACATCTCTGCCACGATACTTTTGATAATCAACAAAAAATAAAACCGCAAACGCCATCAATAGTATATTGAAATAATCCCTGGAAACTCCCAACTCGTACAGCGATTGATTAAAAAGAATGATCCAATTTCTTTCGGCTAACATCTGCTTAAGTATTAATCGCGCACTGCTTATGCTATTCGCCCTGAAAAACAACCATGCGAAACAGATCAGAATAATAGTTAGAGCCCATTGAAATAGCTTCGTACTAAACCTTTCATTCGATTTATTAAGAAAAGCGCAACGACAACTAACTTTTTTATAAAACGATCGAAACAGACCGCCCAAGACTTGATAGAAACCGTGAAGAACTCCCCATATTACAAACGAAAGGGACGCGCCATGCCATAAACCACTGACAGCAAATACTATCATAAGATTTGCATATTTTCTAACTATGCCTTTACGATTCCCGCCAAGAGGAATATATAAATAATCCCGGAACCATGTAGAAAGAGAAATATGCCATCTTCTCCAAAACTCCTTAATACTCTTCGAGAAATATGGCGCATTAAAATTATCCATGAGTTCAATTCCCATGGTCAAAGCTGTACCCTTTGCTATTGTAGAATATCCATAGAAATCACAATAAATTTGAATCGCAAATAATACCGTTGCGACTAAAATATAAAAGCCCGGATAAGCATTCGCGTTATTATAGACTGCATCAACAAATATTGCTGTTCGATCTGCAATCACAACTTTTAGAAAAAATCCATAGAGCATGATCATTAATCCGCGACGCAGATTTTCATATGAAAATCTGCATGGAACAGCCAACTGTTTCAACAGATTCTTTGATCTTTCTATAGGACCTGCTACCAATTGAGGAAAAAACGAAATGAAAAGCGCGTATCTGAAGAAATTGTGCTCGGCATATATATCTTTCCGATAAACATCTATTAAATATCCTAATGCCTGTAAGGTAAAGAAGGAAATACCAACCGGCAGAATGATTGCATTGTCCCACGGGATTTCTTCATGGCCAGCTATCACTATAGCCTTGTTAAGATATCCCATGAACAAATTAGCATATTTGAAATAGCCCAATACCGCCAAATTAATGACCAGGCATATGAACAAGCAAATCTTCCTTTTCCTTTCGGTTACTGTTTTTTCCAGAACTAAGCCACCCACATACGTGATAAGAGTAGATGAGAGCAGAAGAAGAATATATACCGGATTCCACTGCATGTAAAAGTAATAGCTGGCTGCAAGCAGCCAAAGGTATCTGTATTTCTGTGGCACAATATAGAATACCGTTATGGTAATAGGAAAAAAACACAAAAATTGAGCTGAGTTGAATAACATATTTGTTCCTCACAGCAAATAACTTTGAATCACTGTACAGCTTTACGGACTCATTATACAGAGCCACCGTCCACAATACTGTACTCGTACGGCGGCTCCGTCTGATCCAGAACCGACTGGTTGGTGCGGGCAATTGTTGTCTCACCGTTGTAAACCGGCGTCACGATGCTGAATCGCACAGAGTTCATAAGTGCCTGATCTCCATTTGAAAACCTATACTACACGTCTGTTGATTTCAGAAGCGAAAAATTGAAAACTCGGGGATTTATTATTGTCCCAGTCCATATGCCTGCCAATATTGACTGCCCACTCAGATTTGATCTTTCCGATTTCCCCGTAGGCCGGACATGCCTTTTTCATCTTTGCCTTGCCGCCCGGATAAACTACATCTGCAAGCACTTCCCAGGTACCGCAGATGCTGTCCTGTTCATAAGAATGCAGCCAACCTGCTTGAACTCATCCATAAGCGCCGTAAACATTCTTCCACGATCTTCTGTTCCCAGTACTGGGAAGAAG
>ERZ1034915.1302-NODE-1302-length-14059-cov-9.764996_pt1 | contig 14059 bp, 26 predicted proteins | sample MGYA00520592_ERZ1034915 | MGnify/ENA primary metagenome ERZ1034915 (study PRJEB33766, sample SAMN09781787) | gut metagenome | biome: gut microbiome | host: Homo sapiens | place: Madagascar | study: EMG produced TPA metagenomics assembly of the PRJNA485056 data... | reverse complement strand
ATTTATTTGATGTTTATTATTTATTAAAATTAAAGATAATTCATAAATATTCGGTTTAGAATATCCTATTATTAATCCAGTAGTAAGAGCCCCTAATATATTCCCTATCAATATATAAAAGAGATCATAAATAGAAGTTTCTTTCTTAATTAAATATCCTATTTTCCCAGTATAGAGTGGAATTTTAAGGTAACAAATAGATAGTAGGCCTACACTAAATAGAATAGATCCCACTATCTTATTTTCAACACTTAAATAAATTGTTCCACCTATACCTATCAAAATTCCTGATAGTATAGCTTTCAACTTTATTAGTTCTCCAAAGAATCTAAATATAGCCCTAAATCTATAAAATGATTTAATATAGCAAAATCTTTTTCTGTCTTTATAGAATTTAGCAAACTATTTCCTACGCTTAAAACATTATTATCTTTTATTTTAGCTACAACACTATTATCTTTAGTGATTATAAAAATAGCTTCCCCTACTTCTTGCTCTAAATTAAAATTAAATAATTTACAAATTACTTTAGATTGCTTCATCTTTACTCCTCTAAATTTAATAATCCATATACCACCCCTAATAATAATATAAGGGTAGAAGAGCCTAATATAATAAATATAGATACTTCAAAGGGAATATTAATCCAAAATATATAAATCATAGTCACTAAATAAGCTATGCAAGTACATATTTTACCAGGCCATTTAGCTCCATTAATTTTACCTATAACTTTAACTTCTATATAACTAGTAGCTATTACAATAATATCCTTTATTATCTCAGCCCCTAAAAATATTACAAAGTAGTTATTTTTATAAGTTACACAAAATAATATAGAAATAATAGTTAATTTATCTGCAAACGGATCTAATATTTTACCTAAATCTGATATCTGATTAAAGTGTCTTGCAATATAACCATCTATTATATCTGTTAATCCAGATAGGATAATAAGACAACCAGCCAAGATATTTAATTCAGTAAATAGATAAATATAAATTATTAATGGAACTAGACATATCCTAAAAAGAGATAGTATGTTAGGAATAGTGAATATTTTCTTCATAATTTATTTACTTCTTCTTTAGATATATTCTTGATTGGGCAATTAGTCAATTTATTTAATAGACAAACCTCACACCCATCTATTTTAGAACAATAATTAATAAGATTAAGAAGAGATTCTTTCAATTTACTTTTATCTCTATTTCTATATTTTTCTTCCATCTCTGCCCATTGTTTTTTAAAATCAGAGAAATCTACTTCCACAGAAAAATAACCTCCGTACTTAAAAGTGCACGGAGGTATATACAGAAATTATATTAAAGGTCAAGATTCTAATTAAATAACCTTATATTTTGATATATAGTCATATTATCATATGTCTTAGATATTTTTAATTTTATAGGGATTGTAAAATTTCCATTTTGGTCAGTATCAAATTGGATAACAACTGGATCTACTGTTAAATCCGTATTTATTATCTTTATGCACCAATACCTTCCACTTATGCCACCGCCAAGCCAAGTTGTTCTAATATAAGGAGTTATAATGAAAGAAGAGCTACTACTGTTAATATTATTTAAATCCCCTTCTATAATACTTCCACCAGAAATCAAACTTAAACTAAAATTACTTGCACTATCAAAAGAAGCTAAAGTCATAGCATATTTACAATTTACTTCTATAGTCTCGGAAGAAACTTTTGGTACTTGACCTCCAGTAGCAAACATAGATCCAACTATAAGTGATTGCATATATTGATTTGAAAGCTAACCTAAACCACTATAAGGGACCATATTATCACTACTATAAATAAGACTCTTCCAATTACCCCATCTAGAATTATAACGAGATCTAACATAATCTGTATGGGCATAGGATATCCTTTGTACTATATAATTAGATGAATCTGAAGCCTATACTACTAACATAGCCCCCTCATTATAGATATAATCGGGCATATTTGAAATATTTGAATTATTTCCCTTAAGTATATAAGTTCCAGGCTCAGTAATATTGTTTAAATCCTATCCCCTATCTACTTTTTTAGTTATATAACTATATATTTGATCTTCACGTAAAGCTAAGGTTCCTTCACCATATCTCCAAGGAAGATTTAATGTACTATTAGCTCCTCCCAAACGATAAGTCAACTTAGAGGGCTCTATAAATAACATATGACCACTATCTCCTGAACTTGTTAAATACTCTGCATCTTTTATATTTATATAAGATGATGTAGTATTACTTCCAATCTCAAGCATATTCTTATTAGCTCTTTGTATGTGTAAAGATGGAGAAGTTATTGTGTTTCCTGTAGTAATGGTGTTACCAACAGTTAAATCATTTGCCAAAGTAACCTAACCATTAGCATTAACAACTAAAGCATTTAATCTATTAGTGTCACTCTTACCTGCACCAACTACAAAAGCAGGCATAACAGTCTCATTATTTATTGGATTAGAGAATCTACCTACAACTGTTTGACCCCATGAGTGACCAGTACCAACACTTTTTAATCCTTTACCTAATAACCAAGAACCAGCTTTAGTTACAGTATTATCTTGACCTATAGCACCTGAAGTACCAGTAATGGTGTTATTAGAGCCAGCCACAAAACCTTGTGCACCAGATGTAACTGTGTTAGACTTACCAAATACAGCACAATCTATACCCATTAAACTATTGTTACTGCCATGTACAAAAGAACCTTCTCCACTAGTTATAGTATTAGATACACCACCTACATGAGAACCTTTGCCTTGAGTAGTATTTTCATATCCTTCTGCATGAGCACCAGTAGAATTAAATCCAACCGTTTTAGTTTTTACGCCTTCTGTATGACTAAAGTGGCCTTCAGCTTGAGTAGAATAGCCTTCAGCGTGTGAGCCATAACCTATACCAATTGTTCTATCACCCTCTGCGTGAACACATGAACCAGCATTAGCATTTAAATCAAATGTTCCACCAGATCCAGGAGTACCTGAACCGCCAGTACCTGAACCACTACCACTTCCAGTACTTCCACTATCTGCTGGAATAGCTCTTAAGGATTTAGAGTAAATACCTTCTGTATGAGTGTAGTCACCATTAGCATCAGTATATCTACCTTCTGCATGGGCAAAGTTGTAACCTGCTTTGTTATCTCCACCCTCAATGTGAGCCATTTTAGTGGAAGCATAGGTAGTATTATTAGATCCTTCTATATGGTTATTTTGATTACCTGTTTGATTTTCAACATTACCATAACCTTCAATATGGGAACCTTCACCATAAGCTTTATTTCCAATTCCTTCTGTGTGGGTTGAATTGGCGTTCGATAAGTTGTTAGATCCTTCAGCATATGCTGCTACACCTCTAGCGATATTTTGCATACCTGAAACAAATGAGTTTGCACCTTCACTTATAGAGTTATTACCGAATGCTGCTGAATAATTTCCTTGAGCAATTGTTTGTGTGCCTGCAGAAACAGCTCTTTTACCTTCTGCTCTAGATTTCCCACCAAGTGCAGTTGCAAATTGTCCAGTAGAATCAGAAATTATTGTTTGACCATTTTTATCTGAGTTTGGATTTGCTAAGGTGAAATCAGAATCTTTTATCTGTTTTAAGGATCCCTTAGAAGAACTATTCTCAATATTATTATGAGAATTATCAAAGGCTGTAGATCTAGAGATTTCTGAAGTTAATTTAGTTTCTAGATCTTTATCAACCTCTTCTCCCACATATTTCAATTCAGAAATTTTCTTAGTTCCATCTCCTACATATAGTTTATTTGAGGTCTTATTATAAAATGGCTATCCGTCTAATAAGACCTCATTAGCTATTTTAGTATCAGTATTATTTAATTTTGTTCTTAAAATTTGTATTGATTTATTATTCACAATAAAATATTCTCCTTTTCGACTTTAAATTTTATTTATTATAAATCGAAATAAGGAGAATATAAAAAAATCCTAACCTCATTTCGAGTATAACTATCAGTTATATCTTTTTGAAGTTAGGATTTATAAATTAAAAATTAAATGGATCTCTCATATACTCAATTATATCTTTACATCCGTCTAAAGCATAATCTCTATCTACTAATTGAGCTTGAGTGATATTCCTGTGAGGGGCATTTAAGAATGAATAAATTCTTTTCTGTATTTGTTTTTCATTGAATTCTATTCTATTGAAATTACATCCGACTGCTTTAGGCAATTCATTAAAATCTGGATTGCAAGGACCATATTCAAAAATCCTAGTAAATCCGAGATTAGTATCTATTACCATATAATAGAAATTACCTAAATCATCGTTAGCCTCAATAGAACAATTCCCAATATCTTCTACATCTAGATTACCTATAGCTTCTCTAGAGTAAAAATATTCAAAATTTTGTCTCATATTTAGCCCCTAATTATTAAATTGTTAAAAGCACTTCTGCTAAGTTTGAAATTTAAGCTCTTAATGTTTTCCTTCCCGGATGAGCAATTTCCGTTTCCAAACATTACAAAAATCCTTTCTTCAGGTTTCCTAACTCCCAAAGACTCTACACACAAGGATATTGTAATATTTCCAATCTCTACACACTTTTAGATTATATAAATAAAGAAGATCTCACACTTCTTTAATCTTTATTTACACTTAATTTAGCTTATTTGAATCTTTTTAAGTAAATAATTATTTGAGTTTCTTTACAAACTCAGTAGCATCTTTAGAATCTTTAGCATTTTTTCTTACTTCTTTAAGAGTAACAACTTTAACTGGAGATTCTCCTTCCATCATATCAAATGTAGAAGCTTCAACTGCCCAATCTCTAAATAATTTATTTACAAATTCCTGACCCATAGTCTTTTTAAGGACTCCAAGTGAAAGGCCTAATTCTGGATTCCAAACATCTTCTTTAGAGCAAGTAGATCTTGTTTTAGTTCCATCAGACCACATAATAATTACAGCGGGCTTACTATAAATAACTTTCTTAATATAAATAAGCTCTCCATCTTCATCATAATAAGCTCCACCATAAATAGGTTCTTTATATTCTTTACATCCATCACAATCGTAGCAACTGCAAAAAGCACCAGCAGAAATATCTACATCCATCATAGATGAAAGTCGGACTACATCTCTAATATCATTAGTGGTAGCTTGAAGATCAATATCTACAAATCCATCTCTAATGTTACTATTTAAACTTGTAATAATCATAATTTAAAAACTCCTCTTAGTTTTAATTCACCTTAATATACAGGTTTTACTCTAGAAAAATAGCGGATCCAAATAAAGACCCGCTATTAAAATTAAATATTAACTACTACTCCACTGACTTCTAAATCAGCATTTAGAGAGAACCTTCTAAATATTTCAGATGTAATCTCATCTAAATCATCAATAAGAAATTTACCTTTATAAGATTTAAGATCTTCTAGATGAATTATAGATACTTCTTCTCCGAAATAAGCTAGGCTTTTCTCTTTCAAAGAATTTTCTTTTCTTGAATCTAAAGCCAAGATAGGGCTTCTAGTATCAAGGCTTTCTTTAATAAGTTCTTTAGTCTTTCCAGTGCAATTTTTACCTGCAATAATCTTCATGCAAATATAAATCTCCTTTAATATTTTAATCTGCCTAATTTAGCAGTTTTAATTTATTCGAGTGACTAGTAGGGATAGTCACTCTTTTCAATTATTCTTCAGAACCTTTTACACTATTTTCCACAAAGTCTTTTTGGGAAGACTCTCTAGAAACTAGTGTATCAGTTAATTGTTCCTCTTTATTAGAATCTTGAGTTGTCTCTTCAAGAATTTCTTTCTGTTTTGTTGGAGAATCCTTTTTATAAATAAGGCACCAAATCTTATATAATACCCATCCAATAGCCCAAACAATGGTTAAAGGTAAAAAGCATACTTCATAAATAATACCTAAAATAATTCTCTCAGTTTTAGTAAAAGTTTTATAATCTGCTCTCATAGATTTATGTATTGCTAGAGAAGGAGTAATTTCAAATACTCTAAACTCCTCCTCTATAGCATACTTATAAATAATTACAGTACATATAATATCTGTAATTAATATAATTAATAAATCAATCCAAAATAAGGTCTAAATACTCATCAGTTATAATTCCTTATAGTTAAATTTATTTTAAAATATTTACATTCCCTACTACTATAAATTATTTTACTTTACTTTCTAAAATATAATCATATAATTTTTCTGCTGTAGACATATCGTAAGTTTTCCCATCTACTATAACAGCTTCTGCAGCACCTTTACTTTCACCAAAATTTAAATCATAAATAAAATATTGAATATCATCTCCAATATGTGGATCTTTATTATATTCTATCTCCATTAAATCACAAAGCATTTCAATCATTTTTGGAACTACTTCATTGAACACAAATATACATCCAACATTTTCTTTTCCAAAACACTCTTGTAAACCATCTTGCAATTTAGACTCTTTATCATCTAAACTCTTAATGAAATTTATATATTCAACAAATTTTTCTTTACTTATCATTTTTAAATACCTCAAAAGTATAAATAATATTAATCTAATTCTGAAGAATCTTCTATGGCTTCCCAATCAAATAAACCAAGATCTATTAATCTATTAACTGCATTATAGTTATCACATACAACAATATATTTAGTGTTAATTAAAAATTCCTTTAAGGTTATATGGTATTTTTCAAACCAACTTCTTGGATTAGCTCCTCTATGAGCTCTATTGACTGGAAAAATAATTTCTTTAACTTCTGGAAATAATTCTAAAAGAATATTTTTAATTTCTTCATCATTATACCAACTAGCTAAAACATATTGCAATTTACTTCTAAATGTGTTTAGTATTCTGACTTCTTCTTCATTAAATACACAATCATCATAAGAATAACTTAAATCAATTTTACCTTTTTCTAGACTCCAGAAATTACCTCGTAATTCTTCATCAGATAATTCATGACCTTCTTTCATTATAAATAAATATTCAGATTCATTGTCGTAATACATTATTGATCCTCCATATTCTCTATAACTTTTTTATCTATTAAACCGCAATCTATTAGATCTTTCCAAATACAATATTCATCTCCATCTTGAATAACTATATATTTTTTATTAGTTAAGAATTCTTTAAGAGAGATATTATATTTTTCAAGCCAACTAAATAACTCCCAATCATCTACTCCACAAGTTTCTGGAATAGCAACCTTTTTTACTTCAGGAACTAATTCTTTTAAGAGATCAGTAACTTCCTTTCTTTTCTGCTCATCCTCTCCACAATTAGCATAAGCATATTGAAGCTTCCTTTCAAAAGTATCTAAAACTCTAAAGGGTGATCTTCCAAAATACCAATTATCATTCCAAGGTTTATATATACCTCTTGACACTCTATGTAAACTTTCAAGCATTTCATCATGAGTAAAATATAAATCTTCACCCTTTTCTTTAATAATATTATCTGTCATAATTACTAAAGAATGAGAGCTTGAACTATTTGTCTCAAATGCATTTCTTCTTATTTGAATCATGTTTAATTACTCCTTTGGCATATTAAATGTACTTAATCCTCTATCAATTGCTGTTTGAAGTTCATCTAATATTGATATACATCTTTCTTTAGAACTATAATTGCCTATGCTATGATAGGAATCCATATTCAATGGTCGTATATAGTAACTTCCACCTAAGCAAGCTATCTGCGATCCATGAAATTCAACCAATTCTCTTTTATCTTGACTTCTAATATACATTTTTAATTTCCTTTGTAAAACCAATCATAATCATCACAGTTTTTCATATAATAAGGATTAGTACGATTTTTACTAATTGTCCAATCATACAAAACTTTCTTATTTCTATTTATGAAAAAAGAAGATTCATCGTCATTGTCATTTCCAGTAAATACAAGGCCATCGGAAATAAATCTTAAAACTCTATCGTCATCCTCAAATAACCACTCAAGAAACGGTTCAAGTTCATAATTATGATCTACATAACCATAATTACTATCTACATAATAATACATTGTTTCATCTTCACATTTATAGCTAGATACTTCATAATCGGCATACTTAGCTTTAATATTATTTCTTTCCATAACTTCTTTAAGTTTTGGTAAATATTTATTTCTTATTTCCGAACTACCTGTTACGATTGCAGTGTAAAGATAATCTGCTGGATCAATATCATCTTCTAACTGCCATCCAAAATCACCAAAATGAAATCTAACGTCAGAAGGAATGTGTGCAACCTTCTTAGGTACTGCTAAGTTATGGGTAGAACTACTATTTGTTTCAAAGGTATTATATCTAATTGAAATCATTTAACTCTCCTTTCCTGAATAATTTCTTGTCATAGGCATTTTATCAAAATCATATTTTTCAAGTTGTTCTAGTCCTTTAAGTTGAGCATAAGAACCATGTTGAATCATAAGACTCTCAATCTCATCTGTCATAGATACAACTATTACTTTCTTTTTCTTAGCATAAGCATAACCTACTTCCCAAGCAGCTCCAGCATTATTCTCTTTACCAAAAGAAAGCATAACCACTATATCACAATGATCTAAAGCAACTACATCATTAGCGAAGACCATTAATCCCCACTCATTAGAAGGATAATCCCAAGCATTTGGAATTTGTAAGTCCTGAGGTAAATATACAGAGAGATTTTTATGATGAAGAATATTTTCTGCCTGCTCAATTAGAGATTTTCTTTCTTCTGTTTTCTGTCTATCTTCATAAGCAAAACTAGCTGCAAGATAAATCATTTCAGCCTCCCATACATCTCTTCTACTGTAGGAAGAAGATCAAATCTTTCTTTAGAGCAACTATTTTTAGCAAATTTTCTCTCCACCATATCTACAAACATAGAAGCTGAAGTCTGTTCTCCATCTTGACCGTCATCTCCCATATAGAATTGATTCCACTCTTTTTCAGATAAAAGAGACTTTACATCAAGTTGTTTGAGAGCAAGGTTATCAAAGCTTACTACTTCAAACCATTTATCTTTAAGGATATCAGGAAGCCATTTTTTAAGAGCAATCCCTCTTAAATTGATATTTGAAGAATCAACTTCGTATAAATGTTCTCCTCTTCTAAATATCTTATAACCAAGAATAAGAATCTTTCTAACTCCAAGATCTCTCATTTTTTCCAAATCCTGGATAGAAACCAATCCACTAATGATATGAACTACTGCATTAGGAATTTCTTTAAGTTTATCTACAAAATTTTTATTTACATTATTTAATGAAACACCTAATCCATAAATTAATTTCTCATCTACTAACTTCTTAATAAAGTCAAAGTTCTTTTCAAAATGGATCTGATTAACAGTCATAGAAGGAATAAATTTTCTTTCTTTACATAGCTGTAAGAATCTGTAAAGGTCAGGATGTTCTAACGGATTTCCACCGCCGATTGCTATTTCAGTGTATGGATGTAAGGTGTCTAAAAACGAAGGTGCGAAAAGATCCGCATGCTTTCCATTTGGTACAGAATTCTCATGACACATAGGGCAACCCATATCACAACTGTTGGTTATTTTGCAATCAAAACTCTCTATTGTAGAAGGAATAAATTTTGTTGCTTTAGGATCTAGAGTAGACCTAATTTTAGTTCCATCTTCTAGATTGATAAAGACTCTATAATTTCCGTTAATATAACTAACCCATTTTTTATCTTCCATTAGGCACCTCTATTACTGTTCCGCATTTCTTACATTTGTATTTATTTGTGAGAGAATCAGATCCAATCAATTCCCAATCGTGTTTGCATCCTAATCTAAAGAATCTATATCTCTTTTCTCCAGGGATTGTTAATCTAGCAAATCCTTCCTCTCCATTATAACTAGTATGGACAACCACCATCCGTCCTTCGTATCCAAGAGCTTTAGCATCTTCACCTATTACTTGATGGAAATCAGTATAATTAAGAGCCCAGAAGTCTAAGCCGGAAAAATATTCTTCCATAGAAATTTCTGTGTAGGGTTTAGGCATTCTATTAAAGTGTATAGGTTCAGATAAAAAATCTAATTTTGCCTCTGAATCCTTAATATAGTTAAGTTCATACATAAAAATCACCTCTTATTTTCTACAAATATTATATTATAAGTAGAAAAATAGATCTACTAATTTTCATAGTAGATCTAGATTTCTTTTTATATTTTAAAGGAGGGTATGTCTTTATCCATCGTATCCATACTTACACATTATAACAATATTGTCTCCGCTTGGAGTAGTATATTCGTGAAAATCTATTTCTAGATCGCAATCATCTTTATAAGCCTCTATATTTGGAAAATCCCAATATAAAGAGAGTTCTTTAAGAAGAGTTTCAAAATGGTCCTTATCATCTATAAAAGGTTTAAGTCTCCATCCATAGTCTTCATATTTCTTATTCTCACACTTAGTTAATAAATCTACTATCTGGGCTCTATCTAGAAGAGTTTTCCCCTTAAATTCAGATGAAGTATTAACCCAAGAACTATTTATATAAAGATCTCCTGCTTCAAACTTATTATACTCATCTTCTGTAAAAATAGTACAACTGTGAGTGGAACTAGAGTTAGTTTCAAATACATTTCTTCTTATAACAATCATAGTATCTCCTTAGTGATTATCATTATCTATAATCAATTTCACATTTCCATACAGGAATTCTTCTATAGATAACCCATAATCAGCTAAAAAAGATCTCATAGAAATAGGTTTACTTTGATGATCAATATAACCTCTTAAAGAATCTACTATAAGATCACTACAATGTTCATGAGAGCAAATTACTTCTTTAATCTCCTGGAATTCATCTGTCTCATAAAGATCTTTAATCATAAAATCTTCAAAAATATTTTCATCCCACCAAGTAGTTCCAACAGTAGACTCCGCTACTACAGTGATGAGATAAGAAAGTTTAGTAGAAGTATTTAAATATTCTTCTACTCCCCACCCAAACTCTCCGCATTCAGTATGTACAGCATCATCTTCTACAATTAAATCATCTACAGTAATATAATTATGTGAGATAGATAGAGAATGAGAAGATGAACTGTTAGTTTCAAAAACATTTCTTCTAAGTGAGATCATAAATTAACCCTCAAATTTCTTGATAGAATCATATATCCATTGAATATGATTTATACTATCATTCTCAGAAAATTTGATCTCTAATTCTACTGATTTACTCAAATCTAAACTAAGTATCCCGAGAATAGATTTAGCATCCACTGCATATTCTCCACTTCTAAGAATGGCTGGCTCTACAATATTTTGGGTTATTGCTACAAATTCCTTTACTTTACCTAATTCATTTAAATTGATTATATACTTCATTTTTATTTCCCCCAATTATTCTTCAATGTCTCCATTCCCACCCAACATCAAATTAAAACTCGCTTTACGTAATTTCTGAACTTGAGCTTCTGCAAGAGCAATTTGATGTTCAAGCACCTGAGCTTTTTCTGCAGTGGGCTTCATATCCATTATAATTCTGATTCCGCCAATATCCCACAATTTGGCAATTTGATCTTTACCTTCTACTTCTTCAATAGATGGATGCCAAGTATAGACATATTCAATATCTTCATACTGCTTGTCCGTCGGAATATTCTTGCTCTTAATTCTGCTGAGAAATTCTTGCTTATCCATAAAAATATACCTCTCTGAATTTTTACATTATTATTATAATATATTTTCAGAGAGGTATCTACTAAAATTTATTCTTCATCCTAAAATCTATTTTCACTAAATAGAGTTTTATCTAAAAATCTTCTAACTAATCTATCAGTAACTATATAAATTGCTGAAGATAAGGGAATGAATGCTCCCACAAATACCCAATTATCTATAGTAAACTATTTTATAAAATTAAATCTAAACATATTAGATATAATTCCTAATAGTAATTGCCATAAATCATCATAAGTGGCTAATAATTCTCTCATATAAGCAGTACCATTTTTAAGGAAGAAATCTGGTAAAGCACATATAATAATTATTACAGCTAGAGATAAGCAAGTAAATAATATGGCTCTATATTTAGTGAAAGGCCTACATATATTGAAGAAAATTATAAAAGCACAAACAGTCAAACATATACTTAAAACCGGATACATATTAGTGGCCATATATTCTGATATTAAAATAGGGTCTAATCCACATTTTATAAAAGACCAAACATAACCAAAGAAAATAGGCAAGAACATAAATACTCCAGCTATTATAGATCTACTTAAAACATCTTTTAAGAAATTTCCCTATATTTCAGATTTATCCGGCTCTATAGATAACATAAAAGATCCTAATCCAGTTATAAAAATATTAGTAGCAGACATTACAGTAGCTTCTAAAGAATGAGGCATAGAAAATAAAACTGGAAATATTGCCATTAAAAACCAGCACACATCTTTCATTATAAATAAAGTGGAAGATCTTTTTACATTATTTACAACTCTTCTACCCTGATAAACTGCTTCTTTTAAATTAGCGAAGTTACTATCTAATAAAACTAAATTAGATATATTTTTAGTGGCAGGAGCTCCTTTTTCTAATGCTATAGAACAATCAGATTTTTTCATAGCAACTATATCATTAATTCCATCTCCAGTCATAGCCACTGTTCTTTTATTTTTCTTTAAAATAGATATTATATCTGCTTTCTATTCTGGAGTAACTCTAGCAAATATAGAGTTATTGAGAACTATATATTCAAAATCATCATCTTTAGATAGGGTACTTAAATCTATTGCCTTCTCAAAATTATGAACCCCAGCTTTTTTAGCAATATATTGAACTGTTTGAAGATTGTCTCCGGAAATAATTTTTACATCTACTTTATTCTTATAAAACCATTTTAATATTTTTGGAACTTCTGGCCTAATATTGTCTCTTAGAATAAATAAGGAATATCCTTTAACAGAAGAAAAATTTAATTCTCCATCTTTTATTTTACCATTTACTTTACCAAATAAAAGAACTCTCATTCCATTTTCAGTAAATTTTTTACATTGAGTTAAAATTCCTTCTTTTTTAGTTAAATACTCCGGGGCACCGAGAACCCAAATCCCTTTATCCTTAAATTCTACTGCAGAGTATTTATTTTTAGAAGAGAATGGAAGAGTCTATACTACATCAAAAATCTAATTAGCCCCATACTTCTAAATTAAAGTTTCTGAGGTCATATTTTGATATTTAAAAGCCCCTAAGTAAGAAGATATTATAGGTTCTATATCCCCAACTTCTATAGGGATAGTTTTTTCTACTACCATAGTACCATCTGTTATAGTACCGGTTTTATCTAAACACAAGGTATCTACTCTAGATAGACTTTCTACAGAGTAAAGATCTTGAGTTAAAACTTTATGCTCTGATAATTTCATTACTCCGGTAGCCATAGCAATAGAAGATAAAAGAATCATTCCTAATGGAATCATACCTATTATAGTTAAACAAGCAAATTTAAATGATTCCTTATACTTTTCAGTTCCTATAAGCATTATATCACTGAAGAAAACTAAAATAGCTAAAATTATAGCTAACCCACTTAATATTTTGACTATTCTCTATAAATTAAGAGTTAGTTTAGATTTAGGAGCCTTAAACTCTTTAGTTTTAGATTCTATAGAGCTTAAATAAGTATCATTAGCAATTTTATCTGCTCTAATAGAGCAAGAACCGGATATAATATAAGAACCTGTTAAAACTGTATCTCCTATATTTTTCTTTATACCTAAAGATTCTCCCGTAAGAAGAGATTCATTTACTTCTACAGATTCATTTATTAAAACTGGACCGTCTACAGGAACCTAATCCCCCTATTTAAGGACAACTATGTCATCTAAAAGGATATTTTGAGGAAAAACATCAATCTCCTTTCCATTTCTTAGTACAGTTACTTTAGAACAAGTAAGTAATTTAAGCTTTTTAATTTTCTTTTTAGATTTAATCTCCTAAATAGTTCCAACTAAAGTATTAATAAGACCTACTACTAAAAAACTTAGATTTAATACAGTTTCAAACCCTACTACAAATAAAAGTATTAAAGATATCCCAATTAAAAATAAGTTT
>ERZ1034915.1301-NODE-1301-length-14069-cov-3.861852_pt1 | contig 14069 bp, 10 predicted proteins | sample MGYA00520592_ERZ1034915 | MGnify/ENA primary metagenome ERZ1034915 (study PRJEB33766, sample SAMN09781787) | gut metagenome | biome: gut microbiome | host: Homo sapiens | place: Madagascar | study: EMG produced TPA metagenomics assembly of the PRJNA485056 data... | reverse complement strand
GGCATTGCCAACGCCTGCACCGGACGCGAGGGCCTGAAAATCTGTGAGGAGACCGCGATGGAAGCGGGCCGTGTCCTTGGCATTCCGGAGCGTTCGGTTCTTATCGGATCGACCGGTGTAATCGGGATGCAGATTCCGATGGACCGCGTAAAGAAGGGAATTGCGGAGCTTGCATCGTCAAAGGCAGAGTCGCTGGAAGCGGGAGAAGCTGCTTCCCGGGCCATTATGACTACGGATACCCACAACAAGCAGGCAGCGGTTTCGCTGGAGCTTTCCGGCAAAACCGTGACGCTTGGCGGCATGTCCAAGGGCTCCGGCATGATTCATCCGGGGATGTGTACCATGCTTGCCTTTCTGACCACAGATGCTGCCATTGAAAAGAATCTTCTTCAGAAAGCAGTCTCGGAGGTCGTGAACGAGACATTCAACATGATTTCCGTAGACGGAGACATGTCTACCAATGATACCCTCCTTGTTCTTGCAAACGGTCTTGCGGGAAACGAAGAGATCCGGGAAGAAAATGAAGCATATGAAGCCTTTAAGGAGGCACTTTTCTTCGTATGCAGGGAGCTTGCCATGGAGATGGCAGGAGACGGTGAGGGCGCAACCAAGCTCATTGAGTCACAGGTTGTTCACGCGGATACGAAGGAGCATGCAAGGATCCTTGCAAAGGCAGTCATTCAGTCCAATCTGACCAAGGCGGCGATTTTCGGGAAAGATGCCAACTGGGGACGTGTCCTTTGTGCTCTCGGGTATTCCGGAGTTTCCTTTGACCCGGAAAAGGTGGATCTGTACTTCGAAGCAGACGGGAAGAAGATGCTGATTTTTACAGACGGAAGTGCGGCAGATTATTCCGAGGAAGAGGCAGCAGAGCTCCTTGGCAGCAGCAAGGTGGTGATTCTCTCCGACATGCATATGGGAGAAGAAGCTGCCACAGCCTGGGGCTGTGATCTCACCTATGACTATGTGAAGATCAACGCGGATTACCGCTCCTGACAGGAAAAGTGTCAGAGGACGGAAAACGCAGTTTCAGGAAAGGACAGATATCATGATGGATCAGGGTCTGGACGAAGCGCAGAAAAAAGCAGAGGTGTTGATCGAGGCGCTTCCTTATATTCAGAAGTTTAACCGTAAGATTATTGTGGTAAAGTACGGCGGATCGGCAATGAGCGATGAAGAGCTGCAGAGGCATGTCATTCAGGATGTGACATTGTTAAAGCTTGTCGGCTTTAAGCCCATCATTGTGCACGGCGGCGGCAAGGCCATCTCTTCCTGGGTCAGAAAGACCGGAAAAGAGGCACAGTTTATCAACGGACTTCGCGTGACCGACAAGGAAACGATGGAAATTGCGGAGATGGTACTGGGCCGTGTCTCCAAAAACCTTGTGACCATGGTGGAGGAGCTCGGCGTCAAGGCGGTCGGAATCTCCGGTAAGGATTCTGCAATGCTCAAGGTAAAGAAACGCCTTTCCGGTGGGCAGGATATCGGCTATGTCGGTGAAATCACCAAGGTGGATCCGAAGATTCTTTTCGATATGATGGATCATGATTATCTTCCGATTGTGGCACCGATCGGCTTGGATGATCAGTTTGAAACCTACAACATCAATGCGGACGAGGCGGCCTGTGCGATTGCAAAGGCGGTCGGAGCGGACAAGCTGGTCTATCTCACGGATGTCGAGGGACTGTACCGGGATTTTGAAGACAAATCGTCGTTCATCTCCAGAATCAGCGTGACGGAAGCGGAGGAGCTGATTGCGGACGGAATGATCGGAGGAGGCATGCTGCCGAAGCTGTCGAACTGCACGGACGCTGTGCGGGGAGGCGTAAAAAGGGTACACATTCTGGACGGACGTGTTCCGCACAGCATTCTTCTGGAAATCTTTACGAACAAGGGAAACGGAACGATGTTCTATGACGATTCCGACGGCCTTGAGGACATCGGACATTGACGGAAAACGCCGCAGGAGGAAATCATGACAGAGAATAAGATGACAGCGTTGATCGAAGAGGCAGAGCGGGATCTTCTGCACACATATAACCGGTACCAGATTGTCCTGGACCACGGAGACGGCGTTTATCTGTATGATGTCAACGGGAAGAGATATCTGGATTTTGTTGCAGGAATCGCCGTATTTGCACTTGGCTACAACAATAAGGAGTACAACGATGCGCTGAAGGAGCAGATTGACAAGATTCTGCATACTTCGAATTATTTTTACAATGAGCCGGCTATTCTGGCGGCAAAGGCTTTGAAGGAAGTATCCGGAATGGACCGCGTCTTTTTTACGAACAGCGGCGCAGAAGCCGTGGAGGGTGCACTGAAGGCTGCCATGAAGCATGCCTTCCTGAAAAAAGGCGGAGACAGGCAGGAGATCATTGCAATGAATCATTCCTTCCATGGGAGAACCTATGGAGCGCTGTCGGTGACGGGAAATGCACACTATCGTGAGGCGTTTGGAGAAATGCCCTGCCGCGTGCGTTTTGCCTCGTATAACGATCTGGAATCCGTAAAGGCACTGATCGGTCCGGAAACGGCAGGAATTATTCTTGAGACCGTGCAGGGCGAAGGGGGACTTGTACCCGCTACGGCGGAATTTCTTTCCGGGGTCCGCAGGCTCTGCGATGAGAATGGAATTCTGATGATTCTGGATGAGGTGCAGTGCGGCATGGGACGTACCGGCAGCATGTATGCCTGGCAGAAATTCGGCGTGAAACCGGATATTATGACGACGGCAAAGGCGCTTGGCTGCGGCGTTCCGGTCGGAGCCTTCCTTCTTACGGAGGAGGTTGCAGCCTCCAGTCTTGCTGCCGGAGATCACGGAACAACCTACGGAGGAAATCCGTTTGCAGCGGCTGCGGTCTGCAAGGTCCTTGAACTCTATCGGAAACAAAATATAATAGAGCATGTGCAGGAGGTTTCTCCCTATCTGGAGGAGAAGCTGAATGAGCTTGCCGGAAAATATGACTGCATCCTGGAACGCAGAGGGAGCGGTCTGATGCAGGGACTTGTTTTTGATCGTCCTGTGGCACCTGTTATCACAAAGGCCATGGAGAATGGTTTGATTCTGATCAATGCCGGCAGCGATATTCTGCGATTTGTTCCGCCGCTCATCATAACAAAGGAGAACATTGATGAGATGATCGGAATTCTGGAGCCGGTGATTGCGTCCCTTTCTTCATGAAGACCATGGGGAAAATGACAGACGCGTTTTCCCTTAACGGGCCGCGAAGAAACCCGCGGCGCAGGTGAATGATTTGAATGTAAAAACCAGACTTCTTTCTGTGCTGACCGTACTTGTTCTGCTTGGCGGTCTTGTTTATGTGGCAATCCGCGGCGGCGAGAATGCGGGAAGCAGCTCGGAGCTTTTGTTTTCCCGCAGAAAGACCATTGATCTGTGGTATACCGATGATTCCATGACGGATTATCTGAAGAGCGTCTGCGTTGCGTACACGGATTCGCAGAGTGATTACCGTGTGGAGCCGACCCTGATTGACGACACCGATTATCTGCAGAAGATTTATGAGGCGTCGGTGTCCGGAGAGGATTATCCGGACGTGTTTCTTGCCGGAAATGATCTTCTGGAGAGGCTGTGGCTGACCGGTCTTGCAACACAGGTTCAGGATGAGACGCATTTTTCCGGGAACCGGTTCTTCTGTCAGCCGGCACTGGACGCCGTGACCTATCAGGGAAAGACCATTGCTTATCCGATGAGCTTCGAAGCGGCGGCATTTCTGTACAACGAGGATTATCTGCAGTCGATGGCAAACGCGGCAGGGAAAAGCCTGGAGGATACGGTTCCGCGTACCATGGTGGATGTCATTACGCTTGCGAATGATTACGACGCGCCGGACAATGTATCTTCCGTTCTGAAGTGGGATGTCGGGGATATTTTCTACAATTACTGCTTCCTTGGCAATTACATGGACATTGGCGGCGCATGCGGTGATGATACCAGTCAGCTGCATGTTTACAATCAGCAGCTGATTTCCTGTCTTCAGGTTTATCAGCAGCTGAATCAGTTCTTCTCCATCGATTCTTCCTCCGATGGATATGACAGTGTGATTCAGGATTTTGCAGCAGGGAAAATCGTATTTACGCTGGCAACATCCGACTCGGTTTCGAAGATTGCAAAGTACTGCAAGGAGAACGGCACGACCCTGAACTATGGTGTGACCAGCATTCCGGATCTGACCGGGGACCTGAAATCAAAGACGCTGTCGATTACGAACTGCCTTGTTGTGAATGGCTATTCGGATCAGCAGGAGGCAGCCAATGCCTTCTGTCAGTATCTGCTGTTCTCCGGCATGGAGCATTTCTTTGATCTGACAGGGAAGGCACCTGCTGCAGCGGGATATTCGTTCAGCGACGAGCATATGAATGGCTTCTATGATGCCTATACGGATTCGGCACCGATCACGAAGCTTCGTTCCGCCTCGAATTTCTGGATGCTTCTGGAGAATACCTTCTCACAGGTCTGGGACGGAGAAGATCCGAACGAGCAGCTGCGGCAGCTGTGTCAGCAGCTTCTCATCCAGATGACGGGACAGGACAACGTGCAGGTGGAGACAATTTCCAACCCGGCTTATGTGGACATTCGTTCCGAGCTGCAGGGAGGAGAATAAGAAAGAGGTCTGATGCGGTAAGGGCATGCAAAACGGCTCAGCGCATCTCGGATTTACTGCGTAAATCCTCGATGTTTCGGCCAGAGGTCCTTCGGACCTTGGCCGCATATAAAAAACAGGAGGGAATTCGTTTGCAAGCAACCGATTCCCTCTTGTTTTTTATATGTGCTGAGTCGGTTTGCATGGTACAATACTTCTGCATGGCGGGGGCCCGGAGAGGCCGCAGACAGCTGCGGCAGACAGGGAGTCATGTATGAAAGAGAAACATCGTATTCGTTTGCAGCGTCATCATTCCGGAGCGGCTGTGCGGCTTGATTTCCAGGGATGGAAGCAGAGGGCGGTCGTTCCGTTATTCTTAATGGTGGTTATGATGACTGCCGCGGCCTGCGGAAAAGAAGAGGTGCTGACGCTTCGGAGCAGTCCGTCTTCTTCCGAGGATATGACAGCAGAGCGTACAGAGGAAGCTTCCGGTGATTCCGGGCAGCAGGGGTGTGATGATGCAGAGCGCACCGGCGCGGCGGAGTCTGCAGAAGCGGAGAGAAATGACGCAGCGGAATCCGAGAAGAGGGAGCCTCTTTATGTGTACGTCTGCGGCGCCGTGGAGTGTCCGGGCGTATATTCCTTTGAGGAAGGCGCGCGAGTGGTTGATGCCATAGAGGCAGCCGGAGGTCTTTCTGCGGATGCGGACGGAGCTTGTGTCAATCAGGCACGGAAGCTTTCCGATCAGGATCAGCTCTATATTCGAACGCTGGAAGAGAAGGAGCAGAATACGCAGAAGGAAGAGCTTTCCTCCACAGGATCCTCTCCGGCGGGAAGTGCGTCAGGAAACGGTTACGGGCTTTTACGTGCGGAAGGCTCTGCAGGGGCAGAGAACGCATCGGATGCGAGAATTAATATCAATACGGCTTCACAGAAGGAGCTTACTTCACTTCCGGGAATCGGAGATACGAAGGCCGCGGCGATCCTTGCCGACCGGACGGAGAACGGTTTTTATGCGGCACCGGAGGATCTGAAGAGAGTCTCCGGTATCGGGGATGCAACCTTTGAGAAGCTAAGGGACAGAATTACAACGGGAGACCCGTAGGAGGATAAGATGGCAGCCAGAGTGCTGATTGTGGACGATGAGAAGCTGATTGTAAAGGGAATTCGCTTCAGCCTTGAGAAGGACGACTATGAAGTGGATACGGCCTATGACGGGGGCGAAGCTCTGGAGAAGGCAAAGGAGAATACCTACGATGTGATTCTTCTGGATCTGATGCTTCCTGTGATGAACGGGATGGACGTCTGCCGGCAGATCCGCGAGTTTTCGGATGTGCCGATTATCATGCTGACGGCAAAGGGAGAGGACATGGATAAGATTCTGGGCCTTGAATACGGCGCAGATGACTATATCACGAAGCCGTTCAACATTCTGGAGGTCAAGGCAAGAATCAAGGCGATTCTCCGCAGAACCAGAGCTGCGAAGAAGAACGTGGAGGAAAACGTCATCGTAAACGGTGATGTAAGGCTTGACAAGGACAATCGCAGAGTTCAGATCTGCGGGCGTGAAATCAATCTGACCGGAAAGGAATTTGAGCTTCTGGAGTTTCTGGTGGCCAATCCCGGAAAGGTCTACGGAAGAGCGAAGCTTCTCCAGCTGATCTGGGGAAAGGATTATCCGGGGGATGAACGGACCGTGGATGTTCATGTCCGGAGACTGCGGGAGAAGATTGAGCCGAATCCGTCAGAGCCTCGTTACGTACAGACGAAATGGGGCGTTGGATACTACTATCAGGGAACTTCGATTTGAGGGCAGGGCAGAAATTGATGGGAAAGGAAAAGCGAGCGTTTTTCTGGCAGAAACTTCATAGCTGTTACCATCGCTTTCCGTTTCTTCGAAGCCTTCGGCTTCGGATTTTTCTGATTGTCTTTGTCCTTGGAGTGATGCCGTGCCTTGCCATGCGCGGTGCGATTCTCTCAAATTATGAAACAAGGGTGGTGAATATCCGGACCAGTGAGGTGCAGACGCAGCTTCGGATTCTTGCCAATCATCTTCTGACCTACGAATATCTGCGCAATCCGTCATCGTCAATTGTGGATGCGGAGCTGGAGCAGTTTTCCTCCTTTTATGATGGCCGGGTGCTGGTCATTGACGGGAGCCTTCGGGTGGTGAAGGATACGTATGACATGTCTACGGGCAAAACAGTGGTTTCCGGGGATGTCGTCCGCTGCCTTCAGAACGGGAGCCGTGCCATCACGGGCAGATATGTGAAGAATGACCGGTATCTTGAGGTCATCGTGCCGATCAGCGAGACCAAGGCTCTGGAAAATATGGACTTCTCCGGAAACGGAAGTTCCTCGGAGGAGGTATCCGGTGTTCTGCTTGCGAGTGTGTCAACGGACTCGATTGCGGCAACGCTTGAGGTCCTTGGAAGGAGAGCGAATCTTCTGATGCTGTTTATGTCAGTTGTTGCTTTTTCTGTGGCGGTTCTGGCGGCGGCCTCTCTGGTTCGTCCCTTTGAGAAGCTGACAAAGGCAATTCAGGATGTCCGGGCAGGTTATACGGCATCCAGTGTTCAGGTCAATGATTATCTTGAAACGGAGAATATTGTTCATGCCTTTAACGATGTGATCGCACGAATGCGTGTTCTGGATGAATCCAGACAGGAATTCGTATCCAACGTGTCGCATGAGCTGAAGACGCCGATGACAAGCATGAAGGTTCTTGCGGATTCCCTTCTTCAGATGGGCGATGATGTGCCTCCTGAGATGTACCGCGAATTCCTGCAGGACATTGACGGAGAGCTTGACCGTGAGAATCAGATGATTGAAGAACTTCTGAGTCTCGCAAGGACGGACCGGAAGCAGGTTTCCATGAACATTTCACAGCTCGATATCAATGCGCTTGCGGAGTCCGTGCTGAAGCGGGTGAGACCGCTTGCGCAGAAGAAGGACGTTGAGCTGATTCTTGTCAGTGAACGGGAGATCCGGGCAGAGGCTGATGAGGTCAAGATGGTGATGATTCTGACCAACCTTGTGGAAAATGCCGTGAAGTATAACCGGGAACACGGAAAGGTTACGGTTACGCTGGATTCGGATGGGAAGAGCTTTACCATTGCGGTGACCGATACCGGAATCGGCATTCCCAAAGAGGCGCAGGCGAAGATTTTTGATCGTTTCTTCCGGGTGGATCCGTCGAGATCCCGCGAGATTGGAGGAACCGGTCTTGGACTTTCGATTGTCCGGAGCGCTGTGCTGCTTCACCGCGGAACCATCCGGGTGGAGTCGGAGGAAGGCGCAGGATCAACGTTTACGGTTTCCATTCCGCTGAACTATATTGAGAATCCCGATGTGGAGGAGACGGTTCTTGTGCCCACAAGAATTCCGGAAGATCAGAATGTGACGGAGAAGACAGAGCATGTCGGATAAGAGCAGGGAAAATTCATACCGGAAGCAGAAGAAGGTTGTTCACAGCCTGTTTTTTCATGCTCTTTGGGCTGTTTTTCTTACGCTTGTGTTTTTGTCCGGAATGACCGGCTGTGCCCGGGAGGAGAAGGAAGACAGCGGTCTGCTGCTTTACTACCTGAATGAGGATTTGTCCTCTCTCAACACACTTTCTTATCTGATGGAAGACGGCAAGTCGAAGGCTGACCTTTCGCCGCAGGAGATGGCAGACGATATGCTGGAGCAGCTGGCGACCCCGTCCGGGGATGTCCGGAGCATTGCACCGATTCAGAATTTTACCGTGACCGGAACAACGCTTCAGAACGGAACGCTGACGGTTTTTCTTTCCTCCGATTATGAAGAGCTGGAAACGGTCAGGGAGATTCTGACAAGAGCGGCACTGGTGAATACGCTTTGCCAGATTGACGGAGTGGATTCCGTGTCTTTTCTCTGCGGAGATCATCCGCTGACAAATGAGGACGGATCGGTCGTCACGGCCATGAATTCCGACATGTTTATCTTTAACTCCGGAAAGGAGATCATGAATTACGAAAAGGTGCGCCTGCACCTTTATTTTGCAAACGAGGATGGGGATCAGCTGGTGGACACGTATCGGAACGTGGTATACAACAGCAATATTTCCATGGAGCGTCTTGTTGTGGAGCAGGTGCTGAAGGGCCCGAACTCCGACGTGGTATTTCCGACGCTGAATCCGGCTGCCAAGGTTCTTTCCGTGACGACAAGAGACGGCGTATGCTATGTGAACCTGGATCAGGCGTTCCTCACAGAGCCCTACGGCGTGACGTCGCAGGTGGCAATTTATTCTCTTGTGAATTCTCTGACGGAGCTCTCCTCGGTGAGCGCGGTTCAGATTACCATTGAAGGGAAAACCGGCAAAGCCTTTATGGACAGCAGTCTGTCCTCCGCCTTCGAGCGGAATCTTTCTGCTGTCCGGAAAAATGAGACCAGATAATTCCTATCATTAAGTTTTGTTTTCTGTTTTTTTCTGAGAGGAGTCTGCATGCGAAGACCGCTTTGCATGGCTGCCCTCGTCTATACCATTTCTGTATGGATTCTTCTGCAGATAATGCCATGGAAACCGGAAGCTTATCCGGAATGGAATAAGGAAAAAGTGTGGGCTGAGGGTACCATTGTATCCAAAGAGTTTAAAACAAATGAAAAAGGTGAAATCCGTCTTCTGGTTTCTATGAAGAACGCTGAGGTGTCTTCGAAAAAAGACGGCGGAAAGAAGCTCCTTCTGAAAAGAATGCTCCTGTGCCGGCTGGGCGACGGGAGCAGGGAAACGGCAGAAGGGCTGGATGAAGAGCTCCCAATCGGAAGCCGGATTTTGTTAAGAGGAACGTTTCGATGCTTTCCAGCCGCCTCCAATCCGGGAGAGTTTGATGCGGCGCTTTATTACCGGACGATGGGATATGCGGCGCAGCTGACCGGAGGGGAGGTGACGGAAACCGGTATGGATGCGAAGAGGAGCGTTCTTTACGGAATGCAGATCCGGAAGAAGGCGCTGCTTTACCGGGTGAAAAGGTACTTCTCACGGGTGCTGGAGATGTGCTTTACCGGGCAGAGTGCTGAGATTATGAAGGCAATGCTCCTGGGAGAAAAGGGGGGCCTCGATCCGGAGCTGAAGGATTTGTATCAGGGGGCCGGAATTGTCCATATTCTTGCAATCTCCGGTCTTCATATCCTGATGATCGGGATGGGAGTTTTCCGGATAGCAGGAAGGGCAAGACTTCCGATCCCTGCCGCAGCACTCCTTTCGATGGCTGTGATCTGGCTGTACGGAGAGATGACAGGAACGGGACCATCTTCGGCGCGAGCCATCGTAATGTTCCTTCTTCGGATGCTGGCAAAGCTTTTCCGGAGAACCTATGATCTTCTGACGGCTGTCAGCATTGCGGGTGTTCTTCTGCTGATTGAGGAGCCCCTGTTCCTGCAGCAGTCCGGCTTTCTGTTTTCCTTTGGCGCAGTCCTTGGCATTGCGCTTCTTGTTCCCTCGTATGAATCACATCTGATGAAGGGGCTGTCAGTTTCTCTGGCGGCGCTTCCCGTGCATCTTTCCAGCTTCGGGATGTTTCCAATCGGTTCGATCGCCCTGAATCTTCTCGTCATCCCGTTCATGAGCACGGTCATGGCAGGCGGACTTATGACACTGATGCTCGGGGGCATCTGTCCTCCTGCGGGAAGAGTGACGGGCGCTCTTTCGACAGCAATTCTCATCCTTTATGAGGTCCTTTGTAAAATATCCGGACAGATTTCCGGACTGCAGGTCATTCTCGGAGCCTCGTCTCTTCTGCAGGCAGCCGGATATTATGCCATTCTGATCGCTATCGTTTCATCCGGGCGAATCCGGAAAATGTCCGGAAAGAGAAGAAGGGAAGGAATCCGGATGGCGCTGACGATCCTTGCCTTATTCATCCTGCTCTTTCGATGGCAGAGCGGTCTTGAAATTCATGCCGTGGATGTCGGACAGGGGGACGGAATTCTGATCCGCGCAGATGGTACGGATCTCTGGATAGACGGAGGCAGTACGGATCGGCAGGATGTTGCGAAATATCAGCTTCTTCCGCTTCTTCGTCATTACGGCGTGCGGAGGCTGGAATGTTGCATTCTGACACATGAGGACGAGGATCACATGAACGGGCTGGCAGAGCTTCTGCAGAGCGCCGGAAAAAACGGTGTGCCGGAAATCGGAGCGCTGTGCCTTCCTTCTGTTCTGGCGGAAGCAAAAACCGGAAATTACCGGAAGCTGGAGGAAATCGCAGCAAAACAGGGGATTCCGGTACGATATCTGAAGAAGGGGGATATTCTGGAGAACGGGAAGTTGAGGCTTCTCTGCCTTCACCCGGAGGAAAACAGCAGCTATGCGGAGCCCAATGCGCGTTCCACGACGCTGTATCTGACATACGAAGCGTTTTCCTGTCTGCTGAACGGAGATCTTGAGGGAGAGGGAGAGGAGCAGATGCTCCGGTATGCCGGGGAAGCATTGCCGGGGACGCAGGACCATCCTGTAAATGTGACGCTTCTTCATATCGCACATCACGGCTCAAAAGGAGCAACCAGTGAGGCATTTCTTCGGAAATTCCACCCGCAGTATGCGTATGTTTCCTGCGGAAAGGACAATTCCTACGGACATCCGCATGCAGAAACCCTTCAAAGGCTTAAGGAGGCCGGAGTACGGCAGATCTATGATACGAGGTATGACGGAGAAATCGTTTTCCGAACCAATGGAAAAAATCTCCGGGCGCGGACATACAATGGTATAATACATTAAATTGTTTCGCGGGGAGGTACGGCACAGGATGCCGAAGAAAAATCAGCCGAATTACAAAGAGTACGAGACCGAGCTGGAGCGCCAGATTCGTTCGAAGGAATTCCGGCCGGTGTATCTTGTCTGCGGAGAGCAGGATTATCTCCGGACGAAGAATGTGAAACGGCTCCGGGAGGCTCTCCTTGGGGACGGCGATGCGATGAACAGCACAGTTCTGAAGGGAGCTGAGGTACGTGCTTCTCAGGTTATCGAAATGGCGCAGACGCTGCCTTTTTTTGCTGAGCGGCGTGTGATCACACTGGAGGATACGGATTTTCTGAAAAAAGCAGGCGATGAGGCGGAGAAGCTCTGTGAGTTTCTTCTGAAGATGCCGGAGACCACGCATCTGATTTTCGAGGAGACTGCACCGAACAAAACCTATCGGTTGTATAAAGCCATCGCAAAGGCCGGTTATGTCATGGTCTGTGATACACCGGGAGAAGGAGATCTCCGCGTATGGACGGCCGGGCTTTTTTCGGAAAGAGGACTTCGGATTTCAAACCGCACACTGGATCTGTTTCTGCAGTATTCCGGGAACGATATGCTGTCCGTTCAATCTGAGGCGGAGAAGCTCTCGGCTTACTGCTATGGGAAAGAAGAGGTGCTCCCGGAGGACATCCGGGCCGTGTGCACGCCGGTGATCAGGGACCGGATTTTCGATATGATTCAGTCGATTGCAGCGGGAGAAAAGGAGGAAGCACTTTCCATTTACCTGGATCTTGTAAAGCTTCAGACAGCACCGCAGGTTGTTCTGGCACTGATGCTGCGACAGTACAATCAGCTTCTGCAGCTGAAGGAGCTGCTGAAAAGCGCAGGAGAGAGTGAAGCAGCCGCGCAGCTTAAGATCAATCCGTGGATCCTTTCGAAGAAGCTGAGGCCTCTTGTGGACCGGCTGAGGAGAGACGGGCTGGAATCGTGTCTGGAAGAGTGTATGAAGGCGGATTTTGATTACAAAACGGGTAAAATTACACCGGAGCTTGCAGTGGAGAGACTGATTGTTCTCTGCTGCATTGTGAAAAGACAGGAAGAAGGTCAGAGAGGATGAGCAGCATGGACAGGACACCAAAGCCAATGGAACGGTACCGTCATTTTAAAGGACAACGGTATCAGATCATTACACTTGCGCAGAAGGAGGACACCGGAGAGCAGCTTGTGATCTATCAGGCACTGTACGGGGACGGAAAGGTCTTTGCAAGAAATCTTGAGAATTTTCTTTCGGAAGTAGACAAAGAGAAATATCCGGATGCGGTGCAGCGCTACCGCTTTGAGAAGATTGAACCGGTGGAACAGGAGACTTCTGCGGCTGCTTCTGCCGATGACGAAGGATCCGGGGAAGAGGTGCCGGTTTCTGCCGCGGCTGCTCCGGAAGAGAGCGGGGAGAAACCGCTGGATCCGTTTCTGGAGAGGTTTCTGGACGCCAGAACGACGGAGGAAAAGCTGACCGCCCTCGCGGAAATGAGAGGTCATGTGACGGACGAGATGATTGATACCATGGCGCTTGCCTGTGATGTAGAGGTCGGCCCGGGGGCTCTTTCGGTCCGCTATGATGACCTGCGGGACTGCCTGCTTACGATCGAGAAATACGAGCTCGAACGCGGGAGACTTCGCGGGTGACAGCTGCAAGGCTTGCGTCCGGTGTTTCGGACTCGTTTTATTTTGTATTTTTATGCCTCGTTGAGGAAACAGAACAGATCGGAATATAAGGAGATCGTGCATGAAATTATTAAGCATCTGTGTACCCTGCTACAATTCTCAGGATTACATGGAACGGTGCCTGGATTCGCTGCTGGTCGGCGGTGACCAGGTGGAGATCCTGATTGTGGACGATGGATCCAAGGACCGGACGGGAGAGATTGCCGACCGTTATGAGAAGGAGTATCCCGGCATCTGCCGGGCCATTCACAAGCCAAACGGGGGACATGGCTCCGGCGTGAATGTCGGGATGGATCTTGCAAGCGGCCTTTATTATAAGGTGGTTGACAGTGATGACTGGCTGGACAGGGACGCATTCCTGAAGGTTCTGGATCAGCTGAAGGAGTTCTCCCGGGACGAAAAAAGACCGGATATGCTGCTGTGCAACTTCACTTATATGAAGGAGGGTGCGGCGAAGCATAAGGTCATGCATTATGAATATGCGATTCCTGCGAACAAGCTGATTACCTGGGACCAGGTCGGCCTTTTCCGGAAGGGCAGCTATATTCTGATGCACTCGGTGATTTATCGCACCGGCCTTCTGAAGGAATGTGAAATGCGGCTTCCCGAGCATTGTTTCTACGTGGACAATATCTTTGTGTTCCGGCCGCTCCCCTTTGTACAGACTCTGTATTACATGAACGTCAATCTGTACTGCTATTACATCGGCCGGCAGGACCAGTCAGTCAACGAGAAGGTGATGATTTCCCGCCTGGATCAGCAGATTAAAGTGAGCAAAATAATGATTGCCTACTATACCATGCCGATCGTTCAGGAGAAAATGAAAGGACATCGTTCGCTTCGGGCATATATGTATAATTATCTGGAAATCATGATGACAATTTCCTCGATTCTTGCGATGATTTCCTATACCAAAGAGCATGTGAAAATGAAGGATGATCTGTGGGCATATCTGAAGCGCTGTGATTACTGGCTGTATGTCCGCATGCGGCACGGCGTGTTCGGCACGTTTGTCGGCAGCGATGCCAAGGGGGCAAGAT
>ERZ1034915.1298-NODE-1298-length-14084-cov-22.151971_pt1 | contig 14084 bp, 11 predicted proteins | sample MGYA00520592_ERZ1034915 | MGnify/ENA primary metagenome ERZ1034915 (study PRJEB33766, sample SAMN09781787) | gut metagenome | biome: gut microbiome | host: Homo sapiens | place: Madagascar | study: EMG produced TPA metagenomics assembly of the PRJNA485056 data... | reverse complement strand
GGGCTGTTGCTGCGGGGGCGGGCTGGATGTGGGCAGCACCGCATTTGGGGCAGCGGTCTTCGCCGGGATGGGCCAGGCGGCCGCAGTTTTTGCAAAAGTACATAACGTCCTCTTTCGTTAAAATGCCAGATTGCGGTCCAGCTGGGTGTTCAGGATGATCTGGGTGTTGGTGGAACCCATCTTCTGCATCTTGGTCAGCAGATGCTCCAGTGCGTCGATGTCGGTGCAGCTTACCTTAATAATAAAATTGTAACTGCCTGTCACGCGGAAGCACTGCAAGACCTGTGACTCCTGCTCGATCATCGCCAGGAAGCTGGTGCGGGTGGCGGCATCCACCAAAACAGAGATGAGCGCCTCCACACGGGCAGGGGCGCTGGGATTGCGCAGCACCACCGTGTAGCCGCCGATGATACCCTCCTGCTCCAGCCGATGGATGCGGCTGGACACGGCCGGACTGGTCAAACTGACCTTCTGTGCAATGTCTTTGACGGGCATACGTGCATTTTCGGATAAAAGTTGTACGATTTTATGGTCTAGATCGTCCATGGGATGACTCCTCTTACAAAGTTTTGTATAATGCGCACAAAAAAATAAAATGAAGAAAAGCGCCGTTGTGAGGTTTGACAAAATAGGAAAAGTGTGATTTTTTCGGCAGCAACTAAATATAATTAAGCATTTACTGGTTTATTATAATGTTTTTAAAAACAAATTGCAAGGGGAACGTTTGACAAATTAAGAAAAAAGGCTATAATAATAACCGTAATCAATCAAGCGACGCATCAATATGGCGATGCATAAATTTACGACATTCACTGACCTTTATATACTTTCCCACCCCTCTATGCACAAAAGCCCGCAGATTTTCTGCGGGCTTTTGTGTTTGTATTAAACAAACATCTCCGCACTTCTCGGCGGCAATTTCGGCACCGCCGGCAAGGGCGCGGCTGCCGCCCGCCAGGCGGCAGGGGATACCCCCACCTCCCGTTTAAACACCCGGCACAAATAGTTCGCCCCCGAAAACCCCGTCATCCCGGCAATCATCTCCAAATTGTACTCGTCGCTCAAAAGCAGTGCCTTCACGGCCTCAATGCGCACATTAGTCAGGTACTTCCCCGGCGGCACGCCGATCTCCTGCTTGAACGCCCGTACCAGGTGGCTCTTCGTCACGCCCAGCTGTTCGCTCAATTCCTCCACGCCGTACAGTGCCATGTAATTCTGCCGGATGGCCGCCACCGCCTCGGCCACCAGCGGCGGCAGGGGGCGGGCTGTCTCATCCGCCTTGCCCAGGGCGCACAGCAGGCCGTAGGCCAGGGGGGCACTGCCGCCGCCGTGCAGCTGGGCGATCAGCTCCGCCGCGCCGGGACAGGCCGCGCCATCGGCCCAGCAGGGCGTGCCCATACTTAGTAGGTAGGCGTCGGCACACAGGCCGGTCAGCCGCACGGCCACCAGGTGGCAATCGGTCTGCGGCGTCAGCGCCAGCGGGGAGGGGCCTAACAGAATATCCCCGCTCTGCCCCGGCCGGGCCAGACCTCCCAACAGGCACTCCCCGCGGGAAAGAACCCCTGCCCACAGCCCGGCGCCAGCCAGTGTGACGGTATCCTTTCCGTCCAGTTCGCGGGTCTCGGCAGCGGTGCAGTAAATTTCCGGGTCAAATATCAATTTCAACACCTCTATATCAATAAAATGCTATTTTCAAACCAATTGTAACCTGTTATTATAGTCTTGTCAAGAAAGACAGCCCCCTCTACCCGGGCTGCAAACCACTGTAAATAACTGGAGGATACGTATTATGGCTTCCATTAGCTGCCGTCACGTTAAGAAAGTTTACCCCGGCAACGTTGTTGCTGTTCCTGATTTCAGCCTCGAGATCGCTGATAAGGAGTTTATCGTTTTCGTCGGTCCTTCCGGCTGCGGTAAGTCCACCACCCTGCGTATGATCGCCGGTCTGGAGGAGATCTCCGGCGGCGAGATGTACATCGGTGACCGTCTGATCAACGACGTTCCCCCGAAGGACCGCGACATCGCGATGGTCTTCCAGAACTACGCTCTGTACCCGCACATGACCGTTTACAAGAACATGGCCTTCGGTCTGGAGCTGCGCAAGATGCCCAAGGACGAGATCGACAAGCGCGTCCGTGAGGCTGCTAAGATCCTGGAGATCGAGCACCTGCTCGACCGTAAGCCGAAGGCTCTGTCCGGTGGTCAGCGCCAGCGTGTTGCCCTGGGCCGCGCTATGGTCCGTAACCCGGCCGTCTTCCTGCTCGACGAGCCTCTGTCTAACCTGGATGCTAAGCTGCGTACCAGCATGCGTACCGAGATCATCAAGCTGCACAAGAAGCTGGCTACCACCTTCATCTACGTTACCCACGACCAGACCGAGGCTATGACCATGGGCGATCGTATCGTCGTTATGAAGGACGGCATGATCCAGCAGGTCGATACCCCGCAGAACCTGTACGATTATCCCTGCAACATCTTCGTCGCAGGCTTCATCGGCAGCCCGCAGATGAACTTCCTGGACGGCACCCTGAAGAAGACCGGCGACCAGTTCACCGTTGATCTGGCCGGCAGCGACATTCCTCTGCCCAAGGAGAAGACCGCCGACGGCAAGCTGGACGCTTACGTTGGCAAGACTCTGAAGGTCGGCATCCGTCCTGAGGACATCAAGGACGACGAGGAATTCCTCGAGAAGCATCCCAACAGCCACATCTCCGCTGAGGTCGAAGTCTCCGAGCTGATGGGCGCTGAGATCTACCTGTACCTGACCTACCAGGGCCAGAACCTGATGGCTCGTGTGGCTCCCACCTCCAAGTCTCGCCGCGGCGACAAGATCGTGGTTGCCATGGATACCAACAAGATTCACCTGTTCGATCCCGAGACCGAGCTGACCCTGCTCAACTAATCCACGTAAACTTTATAAAAGCGGCTCCGTTCTGGCGGGGCCGCTTTTTTCGGATTGTACAAATTTTCCAAAGGGGGACATCCCAATGCACATCACAGATCACCTGCAGCCCTGCTGCGTGGCGCTGCGCCAACAGGCGGATTCTCTGCCTGTTGCGATCCACCAACTGGTGGAATTGGTGCAGAAAAGCGGCTGCCTGACCGACACCGTACAATTTGAACAGGATGTCCTGGAACGTGAAAAAATGGGCGGCATCTGCATGGGCCGCGGGCTGGCCATCCCCCACGCCAAAAGCGCAGGGGTGGCTCATGCCGAGCTGGCCGCCTTAACGCTGGACCCGCCGCTGCCCTGCGATACGCCGGACGGCGAGCCGGTGCGGCTGCTGTTTTTGATCGCTGCACCGGCAGATGCCAACGACCTGCATGTGCAGATGCTGGCGGGCCTGGCCACCCTGCTGCTGGATGAGGAAGTCTGCCGGCAGATGCTGGATGCCCCCACGCCAACGGCTTTTTGCAGCCTGATCGCCCGGCACGCGGAATCCGCTCCGCCGCCTGCAGAGGAGAGCCCTGCCGCCGAGACGACGCCGCCCCCGGCCCAGTACCGGCTGCTGGCGGTTACGGCCTGCCCCATGGGCGTGGCCCACACCTACCTGGCGGCCGAGGCCCTGCGCAAAGCGGCGCAGGAGCGGGGCGTGACCATCAAAGTGGAGACAAACGGCGCGGTGGGCGTGAACGACGAGCTGGAAAGCGACGAGATCGCCGCCGCAGACTGTATCATCATTGCCGCCGACAAGGGCGTGTCGATGGCACGGTTCGTGGGCAAGCGTCTGGTGACAGTCTCGGCCGGTGACGCGGTGCGCAATGCTGACGCCGTGCTGAACAAGGCGCTGAACAGCAAGGTGCCCGTCTACCGCGGCGGCAACGCCTTCCGCACCAGCGATTGGCGGGAGCTGGGCCGCGAAACGTACCGCCACCTGATGAACGGCATCTCCTACATGATTCCCTTTGTGGTGGTGGGCGGCGTCATGATCGCCCTGTCGCTGCTTTTGGCGCAGATGGGCCTGGCACAAAAATATTGCGACCTGCTGAATAATATCGGCAAAGAGGCCTTTGTGCTGATCTACCCGGTGCTGGCGGCGTCCATTGCGGTTAGCATCGGCGACGCCCCGGCGTTCATGCCGGGCCTGATGGGCGGCTACATGGCTCAGCTGGGCACCACGGCGGGCAATAAGCTCAGCTGGGTGTCCTCCGGGTTCTGGGGTGCGCTGATTGCCGGTTTTGCGGCAGGCCTGCTGGTGCGTTTTTTGAACGAGCTGGGCAAAAAAATACCGGAAAACCTGCAGCAGGTGCGCAGCAGTTTTTTAACGCCGCTGCTCAGTTTGCTGGGCATTGCGGCGCTGATGGCGTTGGTGGTCAACCCGCCGCTGGGACGCTTTAACCAAAAGCTGTACCGTGCGCTGGATTCGATGCGCGGCGGCAGCCGTCTGACGGTGGGCGCTGTGCTGGGTGCGCTGATGGCCACCGACTATGGCGGGCCCATCAACAAGGCCGCCTACCTGACTGGCACGCTGGCGTTGGTCAGCGACCAGCTGGACATTATGGCGGCGGTCATGATCGGCGGCATGGTGCCGCCCATCGGCGTGGCGCTGGCCTGCCTGCTGTTCCCGCATCGCTTCACCAGGGAGGAGCGTCGCACCGCGCCGCAAAACCTGCTGATGGGGGCATCCTTTGTAACCGAGGGTGCGTTGCCCTTTGCGCTGCGTGATCCGCTGCGCGTGGTGCCCGCCTGCATGGCAGGCAGCAGCCTGGCCGGTGCGCTGGCTGTGCAGTTTGGCTGCCGCTGCCCGGCCCCCCACGGCGGGTTGTTCCTCATCGCGGTGATCGATAACCCCATCGGATTTTTGGTTGCTCTGCTGTGCGGCAGTTTGCTGACGGCACTCATCATGGGCGTACTGAAAAAGCCGGTGAAGGGGTAAGATGGCGGCTGCTTTTGTAGGGGTCGATGCAAGCATCCGCCCCTACAATGCACGGCTGAATTTTCAAGGGATGTGCTTTCCACGGCGCATCCCTTTTGCTTTACTCCACTACCTCGCACCCGGGGAAATAGTAGGTCAAAATTTCCCGCCAATCGGCGCCGCCTTCGGCCATGGATTGGGCGCCGTGCTGGCTCAGGCCCACGCAATGGCCGTAGCCGCGGGTGGTAAAGGTGAACGTGCCGTCGGCGTACTGCACGGCAAAACAGGTCGAACGCAGGGCCAGTGCCCGCCGCAGCCGCGTGCCGGAAAAAGCTTCTCCGCAGACGGACATCGAAGCTACATATCCGGCCTCGTCCAACTGCGCCGCGCCAAACCAGGCGGCGGGGGCGGTGTCAGCCAGTGTCTCCGGCTCCAAACCAAGGCCCTGCAAAATGGCATCCACCTGCTCGCAGCTGTAGGTGATGGTCGTCTCGTAGCCGTCGGCCGTCTTGTCCCAGGGGGAGGCCACTCCCTGCAGGTAAGGCAGGGCCGAGGTCCACACGTTCTGGCTGGCCTCGGTCACGCCGTTGCTGATGCTGTGGTAGCAGGCGGCGGCCGGTGCACCGCCATAGCACAGCAATGCCCCGGCGGCTTCGTCCGCCAGCGCGGCAAAGCGGCTGTAGTAGGCAGTGAAATCATCGCCCCAGCGCGCTTCCAACACCTCGGTATCCGTCCACCCGGCGCAGAGGGCCGAATTGACCTGCATCGGCTCCCCCAGCGCCAGTGCATAGCTGTGGCTGGCCACCATCTGGGCCAGCAGGGTGTCGTCGTTCCAGGTCGGCGGCATCTCGCAGGCGGCGGCACCGATGAGAAAGTCCCGCACGCTCACTACCCGGTTGGTTCCGGTGTCGGCATCATACAGGGTGATGTCCGCCGCTGCCAGCGCGGCATCCGGGACGGTGGTACCGTTTTGAGCATTGCTGGGCGGCATCGTGGGCAAAGGCTGCGGCGTGGCGGCGGGGGAGAGATCGTCCGCCTGGACAGAATCCGTTGGGGGTGTGGGCGCGGCAGGCGGTACCAGCAGCGCAGCAAAAGGTGCAGCCGCCGCCAGAAGGGCAAAAGCGAAAGCGGCAAGGGATGATTTTTTCATAGATGGGCACTCCATGCTTGCAATTTGGGGCGCGTGGCGGTACAATGTTTTGTATCCGGCGCTTGTACATTCTATGAAACAAGCCTGCCATCTTATGAAACAACGGGGGAAGACCCATGCAAAATAAACGATTCTATGCGGTTCTTGTGCTGGCTGCCGGCATCGTGCTGGCGGCGCTGCATGTAGCGGACCTGCTGCAGTGGATGGATGCTTCCACCGGCTTTGCGCTGCAAGGCTCGGTGTGGGCGCGGTATCTGCCCTGGCTGGCGGCGCTGGCGCTGCCCTACCTGCCTGCCCGGCGGGTGGCTGCCCAGCCCACAGAGCTAACCGACACCAACCTGCCCCTGGGCTGCTGCATGCTGATGACAGGCGCGCTGCTGCTGGGCAGCGGTCTGCTGTCTGTGTCTTCGGCCCAGACGATCTCCGCCTACCCGGAACTGTACGCCACCACCCCGGCTTGGACCGCCTGGGCGGACGTCATCACGCCGGTGCTGGCAGGTGCATGGCTGCTGGTGTACGGCTGGCGCGCCCTGACCGGCTTTGGCGTGCGCCGCCAGAAATTGGGCGGCGCACTGCCGGGCCTGGTGCTGCCGCTGGCTTTTTTATGGCGGCTGGTGTGGCGGTTCCAGTTTGTGCCTGCCTCGCTGGGGCGCATCCCCTGCACGCTGCGAGTACTTAGTGCTGTGGCGGCGCTGCTGTTTGCGGTGGTGCTGCTTAAAGTGTTTTTGACGCCGGGCCTGCCCTGCGGTCACACGCTGTTTGCCGCCGGGGCCGGGTGTTTTCTGCTGTGCACCTGCATCGAGCTGCCACAAACGCTGTTTGAGGCTTTCAATGGTATGCTGACCATGCCTGATCTGCTGACCGGCCTGGCCATGGGTGTGTTTGGCCTGTGCGGCCTGGCCTGTACCTGGGCCGCCGCCGGGGAAGAAACGGAATAAAGGCAACACCGCACAATTCCCGCCTAACGGCTTAAGCACTGCTCCGGCGGCTGCCGCACCTCGCTCGCCGTATCGGCACTTAGAATTATGCGGTATTGCCTAAATATTGTAAATAGGAAAACCCGCGCTCTCGGCATTGCTGGAAAGCGCGGGTTTTATGTTGTGTGGCGGGCGGACGGTGTTTTTGACCCCTCTGGGAGGGGGCTCCCGCGAAGCGGGTGGGGAGAGCTTTGGATGGAAGGCTCTCCCCCTCCGTCTGCGCTTACGCGCAGATGCCTTCCTCTGTGAGGGAGGCTTTTAGTTGACGTTATGGTTCTCTCCTTCGCCGCACCTTATCCTGTACCTCGCCTACGGCGCCGTGGATGCGGGTATTCAGCATGCTTACGCCAAACAGCGTCGGCCCGGCCAGGCCAAGCAGGGCCACCAGCACCAGCATGCCGCCCAGATCCAGCTTGACCAGCTCCAGCCAGGGGGCCAGCAGCAACGCGCCGCCGTAGCCGATGGCTGCCATCGCTCCCCAAAGTACCCAGTGCCAAGTGTTGAACGGGCGGCAGACGCCCCACAGTACCATCAGGCCCACTGTCAGCACCACGATCGTACTGATGGTGCCCAGGTAATCGCTGGACAGGCCAAAGGCAAAGCAGAACCCCTGCGCCAAAAATACCAGTAAAAAATCCGTTATGCCGCCGGGCAGCGCCGCCCGCAGCACGTTGGAGATAAACCGCCCGTGCACCCGCTCGTGGTTCGGCTCCAGCGCCAGAAAAAACGCTGGTGTACCGATGGTTGCGGCGCTGAGCAGCGACAGCTGCAGCGGCAAAAACGGATAAGTCAGCGGCAGCACCAGCGATACGACGCTGAGCAGCACCGAGAAGATGTTTTTGACCAAAAACAGCGACGCCGACCGCTGGATGTTGTTGATGACCCGGCGTCCTTCGGCCACTACATGGGGCAGCGCACCGAAGTCCGAATCCAGCAGCACCAGCTGTGCCACCTGGCTGGCGGCCTGCGCACCCGATGCCATGGCAATGCCGCAGTCGGCATCTTTCAACGCCAGAACGTCGTTTACACCATCGCCGGTCATGGCCACTGTGTGTCCCTGCTTTTGCAGGGCGAGTACCAGCTTGCGCTTTTGCTCCGGCGTTACACGGCCGAATACCGTGCAGTGGGCGGCGGCTTTTTCCAACTCGCGGTCGTTTTTCAGGGCTGCCGCGTCTACCCACTGGTCAGCCCCGTGGATGCCCGCCTGGGCGGCTATATGGCTGACGACCCGCGGGTCGTCGCCGGAAATCACTTTCACGTCCACGCCCTGACGCGCAAAGTAGGCAAAGGTCTCCGGTGCGCTCTCCCGGATGCGGTTTTGCAGCGGCAGCAATGCCAAAAACTCCAGCGTGTCCGGGTCCAGCCGGGCAGGCGGGTCGGGCAGTTCGCCCTTACAGCGGGCCAGCAGCAGCACGCGCCGCCCCTGGGCCAGCAGCGGGTCCAGTACGGGGCGCAGCTCTGCCAGACGTGCACCGGCCAAAATATCCGGTGCACCTACGACATAACTGCCCTGCGCCCCAAAGCTTTTGGCGCTGTATTTGTAGGCCGTGTTAAAGGGGATGCTGCGGGCGGCAAACCAAGGGCTGCCACCCTGGCCGAATTTCTCGCACAGGGCACGGGCGGTGTCGTTGTCTGGCTCCTCACCGCTGTAAAAGGCGGTTAAAATGTCGGTGACAGGCGCGTTTTCATTAAGCAAAACCGGCTCGTCCGCCTGCATTGTGCTCTCGGTGATGGTGCCGGTCTTGTCTACGCACAGCACATCCACCCGGGCCAGCGTTTCAATGCAGTTCATGTCCTGTGTCAGCACCCGGCGGCGGGCCAGCCGCATCATGCCCACGGCCAAGGCCACGCTGGTCAGCAGGTACAGGCCCTCGGGAATCATACCGATCAGCGCCGCCACGGTGGTCTCCACGCTGCCGCGCATGGCCACGCCCAGCTGCCAGTGCTGCTTGTACAGAAGTGCCGCGCCGATGGGTACCAGCGCGATGCCGATGGCCCGGATCAGCTTGTCCAGGCTGCGCATCATCTCGCCCTTGACCACCTTGTGGCCGTCGGCCTTGGCCTCGGTAGCCAGTTTGGCGGCGTAGCTTTCGGCACCCACTTTGGTCAGCCGCGCCACGCAGTGCCCGGCGGCCAAAAAACTGCCGGAACGCAGCCCGTCCCCGGGATTTTTGGCGATGGGATGTGCTTCACCGGTCAGCAGACTTTCGTTGGCCTGGGCGGTGCCGTCCAGTACCACGGCATCGGCGGCAATCTGCTCGCCCGCGCGGAACTCCACCACATCGTCCTGCACCAATTCGTCTGAGAGCAGCTCCACCCACTGTCCGTCCCGCAGGCAGTGCACCTTGTGGGCGGAGACAAGGGTCAGCTCGTCGATGGTCTTTTTGGCGCGCAGCTGTTGGATAATGCCGATGAGGGTGTTCCAGAACACGATACCCAGAAACCCCATGTTCAGCCAGGAACCGACGGACAGCAGCATGAGCGCCAGCACCAGAAACACGAGGTTGAAATAGGTACAGATATTGTCCCGCACGATCTCCCCGGTGGTTTTGGTGGGAGAGCGGGGCGGGCAGTTGGTCAGCCCTGCTGCGCGGCGGCTTTCCACCTCCGCCGCCGTCAGGCCGTGAATGGGCATACGAAAGCCCTCCTTCTGCAAGTTTGTTTTTAGTATACCCGCAGATTATGAATAAAGCATGGCGAAACACAAAAAACGGTACACACCGCAAAGTGTGTACCGTTTTGAGTTTGCGGAAAAAGAGAATTACACCTCTTCCAGTTCCCCGCGGGAGCTGGCTTTCAGGTAGGCGTAGATGAACCCGTCCAGGTCGCCGTCCATGACAGCCTGCACGTTGCCGCTTTCAAAGTTGGTGCGGTGATCCTTGACCAGCGTGTAGGGCATAAAGACGTAGCTGCGGATCTGGTGGCCCCAGGCGATCTCATTCTGCACGCCCTTGATGTCGTCGATCTTGTCCTTGTGCTGCTGCAAAGCGATCTGGTACAGCTTGGCCTTCATCATTTCCATGGCGTACTCGCGGTTCTGCAGCTGGCTGCGCTGGGTCTGGCAGCTCGTCACGATGCCGGTGGGCTTGTGGATCAGGCGGACGGCGGAGGACGTCTTGTTGATGTGCTGGCCGCCTGCGCCGGAGGAGCGGTAGACCTGCATCTCGATGTCGGCGGGGTTGATTTCAATGTTGATGTTGTTGTCCAGCTCGGGCATGACCTCAAGGCTGGAGAAGCTGGTCTGGCGGCGGGCGTTGGCGTCAAACGGGCTGATGCGCACCAGACGGTGGACGCCGTGCTCGCTCTTGAGCATGCCGTAGGCATTGGGGCCCTTGACCATCATCGACGCGGACTTGATGCCGGCCTCGTCGCCGTCCAGCACGTCGAGCACCTCGACGCTGTAGCCGTGGGCCTCGGCCCAGCGGGTGTACATGCGGTAGAGCATCTCGGCCCAGTCCTGGGCCTCGGTGCCGCCGGTACCGGCGTGGAAGGTCAGGATGGCGTTGCTGTGGTCGTACTCGCCGTTCAGCATCGTCATCAGCTGCAGCTCGTCGATGGACTTTTCCACGCCCTCCACGGCTTCCTCACCCTCAGCGGCCAGGGCCGGATCATTCTCTTCCTCGATCATCTCCAGCAGGGTCTCGGCTTCCTCGTACTGGGTCTTCAGCTTGCCGAAGCGCTCCAGTTTGTTTTTCACTTCGCCCATCTCGCTGATGATCTTCTGGCTGCGGGCCTGGTCATCGTAAAAGCCGGGCAGAGTCATCTGATGCTCCAGCTCGGCCAGACGCTTCTCGCTGGCTTCGATAGAAAGTGCATCGCGCAGGTCATCTACAGAGGTTTTCATCCCCCCGAGTTTTGCTTTTAATTCGTCAATGGTGATCATATCGTTACCCCTCGGTTTTGTCAGGTTGGCATAAAACTACATAATAATAGTATAAACCAAATAAGGGGCGTTGTAAAGAGGGATTTCGGAGGTTGGGCAGGATGGCATAAAAGGCCCTCTCTGAGAGGAGGCTCCCGCGGAGCGGGTGGGGGAGAGAGCCTGAAATAAAGAAACGGTAAAGAGATCGTCTCTCCCTCCGCCCATTCGGGGCACCACCCTTGCAGAGGAAGGCATTACGCAGTGCAGTTAGCCATAACTATTAGCAATATCCGCCCCAAAACTGCTAAACTTCATAAAAAGTTCTTTGCATTTATCTTATTGGTGCGGTATAATGTCTTTATGTTACTGGGAGGATAAAATTTCATGGCACGTTACACTGGCAACCACTGTCCTGTTTGTGAACAGGAATTTACGGATAATGACGATATTGTCGTCTGCCCCGATTGCGGCACCCCCTACCACCGGGCCTGCTGGCAGAAGGTCGGCGCCTGCATGCACCAGTCCGAGCATGCGGCCGGGTTTGAATGGAAACCCGAAGTCGGCGCGGGTGCGGCCGAAGCCGCTCATGCGGCGACCTGCCCCAACTGCGGCACCCACAACACCCCCGGCGCGGTGCGGTGCAGCCATTGCGGCTGCCCGCTGCCCAAAGCAGGCGAGGAAGCCCCCGGCGCGGCCCCGCAAAAACCGCAGGATCAGGGTCCCATCTACGCCCGCAACCCCGGCGATGTGAACCCCGGCGGTGCCCCCCGCAATGACCGCGCTGCCCCCGGCCCCCATATCGACACCTACTCCGCAGGCCCGGACGGCATCCAGCGGCGGGAGATCGGCCCCGAGGACCCCATCGAGGGCATCAAGGCCAAGGACTGGGCCGCCTTTGTGGGCCGCAGCCCGATGTACTACCTGATGCAGTTTTTCCGCATGAGCGAGACAAAGCAGAAAGTCACCCTTTCGCTCTCGGCGTTTCTGTTTGGCCCGGCCTACCTGTTCTACCGCAAAATGTGGAAGCAGGGCCTGCTGGCCACGCTGGTCATGATCGTGCTGAGCATCCCCGGCTTTATGTCGATCATTGCTACCTTCAACCCCACCTTCTTCGGCAGCCTGCCGCTTGGCTGGCTGCCCGCCGCCTACACCATCGGCGAGATCGGCATCTGGGCGTTCAAGGTGATTTTGGGCATGTTTGCCGTGTCCTGGTACCACGACAGCAGCAAGGCGCAGATCGAGGAGATCTACATGGCATGCCCCGAGGGCGATGGCCGCACCGAGCTGCTGGTCCAGCGCGGCGGCACCAATTTGCTGGCGGCGCTGCTCTACTTTGGCATCATGTGCCTGCTGCAGGTGGCCATCCTCTACATGGCAGGCCCCAGTGCGATTCAGTATCTCATGACCATGGCGGGTGCATAAACTGCCCGCAGGATGTTGAAAAGTAAGGAAGATAAAAGTTACAACGCCGGGTACGCACCCCAGCGATAATTTAGGAGGAAACTCATGAAAACAGCTCTGGTTATTATGGCGGCCGGTATCGGCTCCCGTTTCGGCGGCGGCATCAAACAGCTGGCCGCAGTCGGCCCCAACGGCGAGATCATCATGGATTACTCGATCCACGATGCCATCGAAGCTGGCTTTGACAAGATCGTCTTTATCATCCGCCACGATATCGAGGAAGCCTTTAAAGAGGCCATCGGCGACCGCATCGAGAAGATCTGCGCCGACCTGGGTGTCGAGATCGACTATGCGTTTCAGGCACTGGAAAATGTGCCCGAGGGTTACAGTGTGCCCGAGGGCCGCTCCAAACCCTGGGGCACCGGCCAGGCCGTGCTGGCCTGCAAGGGCATCATCAAGGAGCCGTTCGCCGTCATCAACGCCGACGACTACTACGGTAAGGAAGCTTTTGTGCAGCTGCACAGCTTCTTGCAGGGCTACACCCCCGCCGAGCCGGGCAAGCTGAGCATGGCCGGTTTTGTGCTGAAAAACACCCTGAGCGATAACGGCGCTGTCACCCGCGGTATCTGCCAGATGAACGACCAGCATTACCTGACCGGCGTGCTGGAGACCAGCGGCATTGAGAAAACTGCCGAGGGTGCAGCTGCCGGCGGCAAGACCATCGACGTTGAGAGCCTTGTCTCGATGAATATGTGGGGCCTGACGCCTGAGTTCGTCGACCTGCTGGACGCCGGCTTTGTGGAGTTCTTCGAGAAAGCCGCCCCCGCCAACCCGCTGAAAGCCGAGTATCTGCTGCCCATCTACATCGACGAGCTGCTGCACGCCGACAAGGTCAGCGTTAAGGTCCTGCCTACCCACGATAAGTGGTTTGGCGTCACCTATGCTGAGGACAAGCAAATCGTCATTGACAGCTTCGCCAAGCTCGTCGCCGACGGTGTGTACGAAAAAGACCTGTTCAGCGACCTGAAAAAGTAAGCTGTAAATCATACCCCACCCAGCCACCCGGTTAGCCTGGGCGGCTGTTTTTATTGACGAGACGTGGAAAACCGCGTATACTGTGTAGTGGATAAATCGGTGCTTGCGGAGGTAAAAAACATGGTGAAACTTGATAATTTTGTTGATATGATGACGGGACACTTTAATAACAAAGAGCAGTTTGATAAGATGCAGAAGGATGGAAAAATATATCCTTATGCAGAACACATTAATACAATCTGCAATGGGAAAATTTTGAACCTTCCTAAAGATTTTAACGGTAAATTTGTTGTTGAAGAAAGCTACTATGAGACAAATGGAAAACGCCATGCTTCACCACATCTTTTCCTGATTACAGAGGAAGAAGATGAAATTGTATTGTCTTCTTATGAAATACCTGAAGGAGAAGATAAGAGTACATTTTCATATAGTTCTATGAAAAATGTTGATTATGCTGAATTGAAAAAATCCGAAAAATTTACTCCGGCGATCTACCATGAAAAGGATGGAATCTGGGAAGGCGGCAGTGTAAGCCGGTTCTCACCAGTAATGACATTTAAGCTCTGGGAAAAGTTTTCGGATAGTTGCCTGGAAGTATCTGAAAGCATGGAAGTTAATGGAAAGAAAACTTTTGGATATGACGAACCAATTATTTATAAGCGAGTATAACGCAAGAGCGGAATATAGCGATTAATTCCGGTTTGTAGAGTAAAGAGGGACTTCCCTCAAGGAACCTTTACGCTACAACTATGGCAATACCGCACAATTCTAAGTGCCGATGCGGCGAGCGAGAAGTACAAGCT
>ERZ1034915.1297-NODE-1297-length-14087-cov-6.963441_pt1 | contig 14087 bp, 28 predicted proteins | sample MGYA00520592_ERZ1034915 | MGnify/ENA primary metagenome ERZ1034915 (study PRJEB33766, sample SAMN09781787) | gut metagenome | biome: gut microbiome | host: Homo sapiens | place: Madagascar | study: EMG produced TPA metagenomics assembly of the PRJNA485056 data... | reverse complement strand
ATGATGCTAAATTATCAAAATAAAATAAAATAAAGAGGTAGTATAATGTTTTTATATCAAAAAGATAATTTATTAAATTTTGTTAATGGAACTCTTCCAGAAAATCCAGCCCCTTTATCTGTCGGTTTTAATGAAAATGAAGCCGTAATTATGTATAAAGGAGTAGCTATTCAATTAACTAGTGATGGTGGTACTGTATCTCCCTCTAATACTATTATTCTTGGTGGGGTTGAAATGGAAGTCCCCAATCCAGAATTAGTTGTAAGATTAAAAGATGGAGAATATTACCTAACTGGTAAAATTAATGCAGCTTCTGAAGAAGTTACTTCTAAGTGGGGGTATGAGAAAGGAACTCATCTTTATGTAATTAAAGTTGAATTTGCAGGTGATATTGATCCGGAAACCTTCTCCGGAACTATAGATGGTAAAGTACCTAATAAACCTATCACTTATAGTAAATTTGATGGCCCTAACTATATTTATTATATACTTGATAGCTCAACAAAGGTTATCACTATTACTTATAAAGCTAATTCAAAAGCAGAAAAGAAAGTGATTAAAATTTATAATAATGCTATTGACGCTTAATCTAAAACATTAATTATTTTAGTAGACCTCTCACTCAATATATCTTATAATATAGGTAGAAAATAAGAGTGAGAGGTCATTTTTATATGAAGATTTCAGATTTACTTGAGAAATTAAAAGATTACAAGCCGGGTACTTTCGTTAGCATTGAATGGGAGAGAGAAATTTCTTCAGCTAAAGCTAAGAAGGAAGGAATTAGGGTGTTTAAACACTCTAGTGGAGTATTTAGAGTGGATGTAGATTATAAAAATCTCTCTAAAGTTCAAACCTCTTCTAACACTGAACCGACTAAAGAGGCTTAGTTTACTCATTCTGATTTGCATGATGCAATAGTGGAAAGTAAAAAAGATCCGGAAAAGAAATATTTACAAATATTTCTCGGAGCAAATAATAAAGTAAAGTCTGAAATGAAGTTAGGAGATAAAATTGAAAATCCTGATGAATTATATTCTAAGGGGTATATAAATAAATCTTCTATGTCGGGCAAGGATGAAATTTTGACCTTTACTTTGGGAATTGAAAATATTGTGAGGTTTGGAAAATGAAAGAAATAATTACTACATTTTATGTTTGTGATTACTGCGGACTTAAATTAGAAGATAAATCCCAAATGGAGTTACATGAAGAGATTTGCCCTCTTAATCCTAAAAATCAACCATGTTCTCAATGTGAGAATATGATAGTGGGAGTTGGATGTTGTAAGAAAATGAATATAGAAGATATAGATGGAAAGAAGATAAAATGTTTCTTTTATAAGGAAGGAATTCCAAGAACTCTTTTAGATGCCTTATTTACTTTTGATGGGGGCAAAGAAGATTAATAATAAATAAAATAATTAAAATAGACGAGAGATTATTCTCTCGTCTATTTTGTTGGTAGGGCAAAATTTAGGGCTATTCCTGTATATGGGGGCGAGGAAAGAGAAATATAATTTCTTTGTTAATATTTAATATTATTGGGGTGTATTCTAATGGCAAGAAAACGGTCTCTAAAACCGCAGGAAGCACGGCTCTGACCCGTGATGTGAGAGTTCGAATCTCTCCACCCCAGCCACAAGTAAGTATACTAAAATATAATATATTGGGGATTAGCATATCAGCAAATGCATCCGGCTCTAACCCGGAGGAAGTGGGGGCAGCACCTACATCCCTAGCCATTTTATAATTAGGGAGGTAATAATGAAGAATTGGTCTTCTGAGCAAATAGAAAAAGCTAAAATAGAAAAAGAAAGATGTTCCAAAGAATATTCTGATTGGAAGGATGATGAATATAATATGGGGCCATTAAAATTTATATTTGCAGTTCCTGTTCATTGTTATGAGGTCCCTAGTTTTTGTAGTTTAAATAAATTTATAGTTTATTATAATAGAGATAATGGAATTTATTTTGCTGATGTAGATATAGAAGCAGATCCAAAAGATGATTATGATATTTATTATCAATTAGATAATATATTATATGAGTTTAAAATGTTTATGTCTAAGGAATATAAAAATCTAATTATAGATAAAGAAAAATATATAAATTATTTAGAAAAAATAGGATCTGAGAATTATTGGCAAGATGAATCTTTATTAAATGTTTATTATAAACTTTATACCTTTGTAATGTCCCTAAGAGTCATTAGAAATAATAAATGGTTTAATTAACTCCCTGATAGGCTCAGATTTGACTTTAGTTGATCTGAGCCTTTTCTCTTTATATAATAGTTTTATGGAGGATAAAATGATATTCGCAGTAGATTATGATGGTACTCTAGTTGATCACTCTTGGCCCGGAGTAGGTACCATAAAATTAGATACCCTTAATTTTTGTAAAGAGAGGCAGCAATTAGGAGATAAGATAATTTTATGGACTTGTAGGACTGGGAGATATCTTAAAGAAGCTTTAGAATATTTAGAATCTTTTGATTTTAAACCTGATTATGTAAATGAAAATGTTCCTTGGGATACTTCTATTTATCCAGATGAAAGTAGGAAAGTAGGAGCTGATTATTATATAGATGATAGATCTATTCATGTCCAAGATTTAGATAAATTAAGAGCTAAATTACTAAATAAATAATTATTGATATATAGGAGATTTCTCAAATGACTATTTTGGCTATGGATTGGAGGAATATTAAAAAGACTAGAAAATGTGATTGGTGTTCTAAGGATATGGATTTAGAGGATAAAATGAATTATTGGTGTTTATCTATTAAAGGTAAACTTCATAATATTTATTTATGTCCTGAATGTGCTTCTAAACTTAAGCATACTAAAGATTCTGTTATATTTCCGGGCGAAATGATAGATAAATTTAGTAGAAAAATTCATTAAGATATTATATAATAGATGTAGAAAATAAAGAGGTAATAATGAAATTTAATTTAGAATCTAATTGTAATCACTCTCTTTTAGAGATGGCTAGAGTAGGAACCTTTGATGGATATACAGTATCTTTATATTCATCAGAAGTTAAATACCCTCACTTTCACTTCTACAATAGGGAGAAAGATATAGAAGGATGCATTAGATTAGATGTTCCTGAATATTTTATCCATGATGGTAAAAAGGATATGTTAGATTCTAGAGAGAAAAAGGATTTGATAAAGTGGTTAAATTCTTATCATAAGGAATATAAAGCAATTGGAGTAGATTTGACAATCTATAAATATATGTGTATATTATGGAATGATAATAATCCAGATCATATTTATAATGATCTTCAGATGCCTGATTATAAGTTATTACCTAATAAAAAATAAATCTAAGAGGTTTTATTATGTATTTTTGTTGTACTAGAAAAAATGAATCTATTACTACCGGAAGAGGTAAAAGTAAATCTGAATTAAAATCTAATAATCTTCCAGAGGCTCTCAAATTAGCAAAAGAATACTCCATTAAGAGTCAAGGATTTGTAGATGTTTATTATGGGAGAGGAGAATCCCATGATGCAGAGCAGGATAGAAAAATTGCTGCTTATAAAAAAGGTGATACTATTTACTTTAATATAAGATGAAAGTTGATTTAATAATAAAATTTGATAAAGAAAAAGAAGCAGAATTAACTAGGGATTTAGATGGGGCTTTTATGTCCTATAAATTGATGAAGATTTTAGATCCCTCACTCCCTGATATGGAATGTGTTTCTAGTGAGGGGGAAGAAGATATAGAGTATAAATTCTTATTAGAAGATATTAATTATAAAGATCTTCAAAATATAGTGGATAGATACTCTCCAGAAAAAGAAAATGATTAAAAAAATTATTTCGGGAAGAGAAGAAAATTATAGTATATTTTTGCATTGCTTGTGCGGTAAGGAAATAATTCAAATTTATTATTATAAAGAAGATAGGATTTTAAGTCGTATTATAGGGATGCAATTTTATGGGCAAATAAAAAATCCTAAATATTTAATATATAATAATTTTCAATTTACAGATCCTTCTTTTATAGAGTTTGTAGATAAACTAGAAGAATTTATTAATAATGATTATAATAAAGATCAAAAAATTCTTATGTCTCATGCTAAAGAAGATATTTTAACTCTTAAAAAAGATGCTGATGGGTTTTTTATTATAGGTAGGTCTAAAAATCTAGAAGAAGCTAGAGAAGATAATTTTATATGGGATATAGATTTTAGGCTTCCAGAAGCTCAAGAATTTTTAGATGAGTTAAAAAAATTAAAATCTATAATTCTTCAAGATAGATTAGATATTATTGAAGGAAAATCTCTAAATAAGTTCGGGATTGATCACGATACTCCTGTATAGAAATATGAATAAAAAAAAAATAAAGGATGGTGAATATTTTTGACTAAATATTTAACTGCAAATGAGATTACATCTACTGTATGTGATTCTTCATCTCAAGAAGTAACTATTCAATTTGATAGAGAAGGAGTAGCTCATATGTATGTGAGTTATAATCCCTGGGTTACTAAAATGAGAAAAAGAGTTGAAGAAAACCCAGATTTATTTAAATGTAGAGCAGCAGATACAGATCCAAGAACAGGAGTTCATTCAGGTTATTTCTTTGAATTTCCTTCTAATCTAGTAACTATTAGAAGTAAAAATAGAGAAGTATCTGAAGAAGTAAGAAAAGCAACTTCAGAAAGATTTAAAAAACTTCACTCAGAAGGTAAAATAACTGGAAGAGGAAGAAGAAAATCAATAAATACTACTTTAACAAAATAAAATAAAAGGTGGTGATTAACTAATATGGCAAAAGTAGTAAAAAGATACCCAACAGAATCTTTAGAATCAATGTTGAGAAGATTTAAAAAGAAGCTAGACAAAGATAATACTCTTAAAGATCTTAGAAAGCATGATTTTTATTTGAGTAAATCAGAAAAAAGAAAGCTTAAAAGTAAGATGGCTCAACAGAGAAGAGAAAGAGATGCAGCTATGGCTCTTAAAAGAGAAGAAGCAAGAAAAGAAAGATTTAATTTAGAAAGAGAAGAAAGGTATTAATATTAAAATGAGTGGAATAAATCCACTCATTTTTTTTATATTTTAGTAGATAAAAAATCTGAAATATATTATAATATAAACATAAATAAATTATAGAGGTGTCAATTATGATTCTTAAACCAAGCGGATTAGACAAAGGCAATAATATGGAAGATTACATTCATTATATGGAAAATGTAGTCAAGGAAGGGTATACTAATGTAAAAGGAGCTCTTTTCTTTACAAAGCAAGAGTATCTTCTTGATGATAAAATGATTATCAAAGTAGCTAAAGAGTATGCTAAGCGTCATCCAGATAAACTTAAAATTAAAGAATAATTTCTTTTAATTTAAGAGAAATTCAAAATCCCTGCTAAAATAATGAAGTAGGGATTTTTGATATCCGCCATATCTGGTGATTTAATATTTAGGAGATTTATAAAAAAGATGATATTTATTGGTAATGTAAAATTGGGAGATTTAAGTGGGGCTTATATTATTTTAGAGAATGAAATTCAAAAGTATATAAAGGGAGAATCCCAAATTTTGAGGATCTATTATAATAGGGATCTTCTTTACGATTCAACTTTAGAATCTAATCCTACTTTTTATACTTCTAGAGGGATAAAAGGCAATCTGATGGATGCTTTTGTGAGGAAGTATCAGGGTAAATCTGGGGTTATTAAATGGGGAGAAGAAATATTAATGAGTTTTTAAAAATAGATGCTTGTTTAGTTGAAATAGAGTATGAGGCATGCGAGGGCCGTATATTTTATTTGAGTGGGGTGCTTGGGTGGGGGATTGTAATATCTAATAATAAATATTTATATTAAAATGGGTTTATTAAATAAGGGTAGGGTTAAAATTTTTAATCTTTACCTTTTTATCATCTTTTAAGACAAGATTTGGATATCTGCTAAATAGTCTTCGTCTAATATTTAGATAGAGTTAAAGTAGATGTCTAAATATTCTCCATCTAATAAGTAGATATCTAATATGTTTCCGCTAAATAGTATCTACTATTTAAATATAATAAATAGTTATCTGATAATATTTATAGTCAAATATAATTTATCTATCATATATCTAGATATATATATATATCTATATCTCTTCTATATAAATAGTGGGAGGCGCGGGCCTCCCACGCAATAGCTCTCTTTAATGAGTTTCTTTATTTTGGGGTTTTGTAATTGCGAGGGTGTATATTATTACTGGTGGAAGATAGTTAGAGTAGAGGTTCGGAAGATTATTAAAAATCTAATAATTTATAATCACCAGATAGGGCGATTTTTGGAAAAATTATTAAATTTGAGAATGGTGGGGTCGAAGTAAAGAATTTTATTTCTTTACTTCATCTATAGATATTTTCTGCTAAAATATTATGGATTATTATAATTCAAAATTTTAGTAAAAAGGTAGAATTAGTAAATGAGAATGAAATTATTTGAAAATTGGGGCGTAGATGTTAAAGAGGATGCCACTACTCACGAAGATATAGAGAATTTATTATCAGAATACTTTCAATCTGTAGATCAGGGTTACGGATATGCGACTTTAGAGAAAGTAATTGATGATATAGATTATGAATATGATATTAAATTAGAAGAGGAAGACATCTTTAAATTTGTAAATTCTCATCCAGAATTAGTAAATAAATATATTTTAGATGGAGTAACTATAATATGTACCCTTCATGCTCCTGCTTTTGATGAGATAGCTAGAGATTTAGGGTTAGATGAATCTATGAAATGTGAAGCTTTTGAAGACGAAGAAGCTGAAAAAAGGTCAGTTAAAGATTATGGCCCAGAATTAGAAGAATATTTTGATTCTATCTATAAGGGAGCAGGTTGGGTGACCCTAGATAAAGTTTTAGAAGACCTTGATTTTGTATATGATGTACAAACTAATGAGGCTGGACTATTAGATTGGGTAAGAAGACACTCAGAATTAGTAAATTTTTATAGAGTAAAAAATATTCCTCTTATTCTTACTAAATCAGCTCCATCATTTAGAAATATTTTAATGGATTTAGGATATTAATGAAATTACACTTAAATGAATCTTTATTTGAATCTTGGTGGGATGATGAAATATCTTCTTTTAATGATCCTGAAACAGTATCAGAATTAATAGGATCTAAAGTAGTCTACCATGCTACTTATAAACCATACTGGGAAGAAATAAAGAAAGAAGGTTTTATAAAACCTGGAAAACATCAAAATTGGCATATATCTCAATCTTATATTTATCTATCTAAAGATTACTATAATGCTCTTTCATATGCTGAAACTGCAGAAGATGTTCCTGAAGAATTATTAAATCAAATAATAATTCTCGAAATAGATGCAGACAAACTTGATGTAGATCATCTAGACCCGGATCATAATCAAGTTTATGATTATGATGGAGAAGTTCAACTAGAAGATCCCTTAACTTGGGTAGAACTTCAATATGATTTGCCTATTCCGGTTTCTGCAGTTAAGAAAGTTCATGATGAATCTGAGTTGAATGAAGGGGTGGAAAAATCTAAACATCATCAAATGACTTATTATAATGCTAAAGCAGCTCTTCAAAATTATATTTTTAAATATGGTAGGATTGATGGGCCCTTTGAATTATACTATAATTTTAGATTAACTCCATCTGAGATAAAAGATATTCTTTCTTATGCCCTAAATAATAAGATGATAGATGAATATCAAAAAGATCAAATCTTAAATAATTTAGGGATAAAAGAAGCTTAGGTTGATGAGACTATATCCGTTCCTGGAGTTCCTGATAAGCCTACAGCGGAAGATAAATATAAATATTTTTGGGAATTAGAGTTTAATACCTTAAAAACAAAAGAAGACCTATTAAGAAGATTTAAAATGAGATTCCCAGAACAATATGAAATCTGGGGAGAGACTATAGAGTATATGATCGAACATGATCAAAATACTATGAGTGAACCTCAAGATTGGGCCATTTAGGTTTATTATGACTTAGAGGATCATTGGGGTTACGTTTGTGTAATAGAATTTAAAACTAGATTTGAAGATATTCTAAATGAGGTTTACCCAAATAAGGGAGAATCTAAAGAAGATTTTATTTCTAGATTTATGAAAGAAACTAAATCAGAATATCCAGATATAAAACAAAGATATGCAATAGCTCTTTCTTATTGGAATAAAAAGAATTTAAAAGAAGATTTTAAGACTGATTTAGACCTTTATATTGCCGGTGGATACTCAATAAAAGATTTTAGTGAAGACACTCAAGATTTTATAAATAACCATACCCAAATAACTACTTGGCCTCTTTATAGATTTGATAGTTTAATACCTAAAAATCTTACTTTAGGGTCTGAAATTCAATTAGACGGATTTAAATCTTTTAGTAGATCAGAAAAAGGTAGAGATAGAGTTTGGGAGGATATTCAAGAAAATGAAAAAGATACTTCCAACTATTGTCTATTAAAAACTTCAGGAAGAGTAAGATGTTTTGACATTAAAAAATATTCATCAAATACTAATTACTCCTATCAAGATGAAGTTCTTGCCAGAGGTTGGTTTAAAATAATAAAGATAGATAAATGGGAAGGGGTTCTTCAATATACTGTAACCCAATCTAATGATCAGATGTCTGAGTCATATCTTGATCCAGAAGAAAAATTTTGGGATTATAGGACTAAAGAAGTAGATGGAGATCAATATATTGATGAAACCAGAAATGAGATAGGTTGGGTAAGAGATCTCTTAGATGATCCTAAATACTATGAACAAAGAAAAGGGTACACTGCAAGAATAATAGAGATGACTCCAGAAGAATACTTTGAAGAATGTGCAAAAATATTTGGTAATTCTGTAGAAAATCAAAAAAGACAAACTGCAGCAGATAAAGATACTTTAGATCATCTCACTCAAGTTATTACAAAATATAAAAAGAGATTCCCCATTCCATTTATAAATATAAAAGATAGAACTCAAGAAGGGAGACATAGAATGTATGTACTCGGGGAATTATTAGGATGGGATAAAAAATTTCCTGTATTAATAATTCAGGATATAAATAACATTCGTGTACCTGGAAAAGAGATAGAATAATGGATGAAATATTAGAAAAAGTAAAATCTCATTTTGGAGTGGTAGATACCCCTTATTATGGACCTACTTATATATTACCAGATGGCTCTTTATTAAATTTACTAGGTAAAGGTCATCATTCAGTAGTAGAGCATTATTTAATAGATGAAGGGATTTCTAATAATAAATATATAGAAACAGGGGGAAGTCCAACCATAGAATCTTTAGGCTGTATTAGATGTGATATGGTAAAATATTATATAGGACTTTCAAAAGAATTTCCTACTAGAGAGCAATATAATTCCTTGCTTATTTGGCTAGATTCTTTATCTAGGGTAGTTAAATTAGTAACTGTAATGAGTTACGACGGTAGTAAATCTGTAGATTATATATTTACTAGAGATTTCATCTCTGATGATGTAGTAGATAGAATCAGAAGGTTTTATATATCAGGGAATCTTTATGAGCAATTAGATGATTCAATTAAAATGATAAAACAAAATAATTTTAGATATAAAAGAGAACCCTTAGGGGAACCTTTAAAACAAGCTCAATATTAGGAGTTAAAAGAGGACTTAAAAATGAATAAAGAACATTTAAAAATATATTTTGCCCTAGAAGTAGAAAATGTAGATTCAGATTATTCTGATATAGAATCAGATGATGAAAGAGATGTTGCTAGAGAAGGAGTAGTTGAATTTACTAGATATAAATTAGATACTGCGGATTGGGTAAATGAATATGATTATGATTGGGATTCAGAATCAGCTACAGTAGAAATTTGGTTAGATCCTGATACTAAATTAACTAAAGAAGAAATAAATGATAAAGTAGAGGCCTGGAGGGATTGGTATTATGAAGGAACTATAATTCAATATGGTGAAAAACATGACTACGATTATTATGAAGAACCCTGGTATGATGAACATGAAGCTGATGCAACTCTATTCTTCAGTGATTATGAATGGGTTCCAGATGAAGAGGAATAATGAAATTTAAATTAGTAGAAGATTTTTCCCCAGTCTTTAACTCTATAGAAGATCTTAAAAAATGGGTTAAAAAAAGATAGAAAGGATTATCTCCATTCTGTAATCCTGATGCAGGTAATGTAGAATATAACAATGCAGTATTTAATCATCTAACAGGAGCAGATAGTGGAGAATCTGATGGCCCTTCAAGTGGAGAGTCTGTAGGAGATGGAGGGGCCGGAGGAGAATAAGGAGGTTCTTATGAATCCGAGGCATAAATATTTCCGCAATCAAAAATACAAGCAAAAATTGATGACCAAATATTATCAAGGGTATAATAGAAGCTACCCCTCTAATATAAGGTTTATATCTAAAAGTAAAGCCACTAATGTAGACTATCTAGATATTTATTTTGATAAGAGTCACGGAAGATACATTTATTGGCAAAAGCCAGATGTTCCTTATTCTATTCAAGAAAAGAAATATAATCTAAATAAGAAATGGTTGAGAACCTCTCTTAATAGGAGATTAAGGCATATTTCTTATGATGAAAATATAGATCATGGAAGATATAGAAAATTATATGAGTATTGGTGGGTAATCTATTAATACTTAAGAAAAGAGAGGTTAAAAATACCTCTCTTTTTACTTCTATCTATTAAAATTATTTGCTAAATTAAATAGATAAAATAATAAGGATCTCCTCATAGATGAAATTTATTAAAGAGAATTTTGAAATACATAAAACTCTAAATCCAAAATTATTTAATACTGAAGATTCTACTCTAAAGAAAGATGTTAGGGAAAGATTAATAGAAATAGCTGACTTATTTGTAGATAATCTTAAAGAAAATAATGTACCTATAAAAGTAATAGATTATTGGTTATTAGGATCTAACGCTGCTTATAATTATGGAGAGTTTAGTGATATAGATCTTCATATAATAGTGAATACTGATATAGTGGAAGATTCAAATATTCTTAAATTACTTTATGATTACATAAAATCTAATTTTAATAAGAATTATAACATATTAGTAAAAGGTCAAGAAGTAGAAATTTATCTAGAGGATGTAAATACAACTTCAGTATCAAATGGAATTTATTCCTTGAAGAAAGATAAATGGATAAAAATCCCTAAAAAAGAAGATCCTACCACTTATGATATAGAAAGTACAGAAGAATATAAAAGATGGAAATCTATATATAAAAATTTAAAAGATACCGAAATAGAAGATTTTATAAATAATCTCTATATATTAAGAAAAGAATCCCTATCTAAAGATGGTGAATATGGATTAGGCAATCTAATATTTAAATAGCTTAGAAATGAAGGGATTTTAGATAATTTAAAGCAAAGACTCTACAAATACGAGTCAGAAAAACTAACTTTAGAAAAATTAGAGGATAAATAATAATGGAAAATAAACTTTATTACACTCTCCATTATACAAATGAGAATGGAGATGATATAACTAAAGATATTTATCTGACTAAAGAAGAGGTTAAGAAAGTCCTATAGGATCTTCTTAACACTTATGAATCCTATGGATCAGATAATGTAAGAGGTCTTTTAGTTACAGAAGGGGATTCAGATGATCAAGTAGCCCTTTATTGGTCTACAGATGGATCTGATTGGACTCAAGATTTTGATTATCTTGAATTTGAGGCTGATGATGATTTCGGAAAAACAGACCTTTTAGATGTTGAATTAAAAGAAGATTGGGTAGATGATCTTACTTTTAATAATTTAGAAGATATACTTTCTAATCTTTCTGGAAATGTAGATGAATCTTCTTTAGATGCTAATTTAAGATTATTCAAAAGGATTGCTAATAAATTAGGGGTTAAAGATTATAAAGAAGTTTATTCTTATGTAGATGATGGAAGTTATGATCCCTCATTTATTTTCCAGGATGGTCAATATATGCCCTACAGAAGTGATGGAAAATTAATTTATTTTCCAGGAGCTAATTTAATAGCAGAGTACCTTCTAGGAAACATTTATATTTATGCTACATCTGAAGAAGATCTTAAGAAATTTGTTAGAACTGCAGAAGAATATCTTAATCCGGTTGATTTAGATGAAGGTATGGATTTTGCAGAAGATCATTATGACTCTAAAGATGATTGTATAAAATTAAAAAGAATAGATGATGATTTTTGTTGGTGAGGAGATTTAATAAAAAATGATTTTAAACGAAAAACTATTTGAATGTTTTAACCCAGATGATGAAGCTACTGATATGCTTGATCTAGAAGCAGATAAAAAAGAAGTAGAATTACAAGAAGATTTTTCTCCTTCCTTCCCTAAATGGCTAACTAATGCTATAGAAAGAGATAATGTAGGAAATTATCTTTCATAGCAAGGAATAGACTTAAATAAAGCAGAATTTATAGAAACAGATCCCCCTGTAAATGGATGGGATCCAAAAGCTAAAGATCCAAATTTAATTAAAGTTTTCTACCTAAAAACTGAAAATGAAAGATACCCTCATTATCAATTATATATTCCAGGTTATTATGGAGATACTAAACAATTTGATCTTTCTGGGAATTACGGTGGAATACAATTAAAAACTTACTCTATGAAGCAATTAGCTAATCATGCTGAAGCTTTTGGATATATAGATATAAGTGATTCTAAAAATACTAACTTCAAACTTAGAAAAGAAAGAAGAGATGTTCAAGCAGGAGATATAAATTTAAAGAGAGATTCTAACAAGCAATACTCTAAAAGAGATATAGTAAGTTATCCTAAGGATGAAAGAGGTTTTACTGATTGGAGAAATCCAATATTAGGTGATCTTAAATGGGTAACCAATAAAGGTTATGATAAATCAGGATATAAAATCAATAAAGATAAATATAAAGAAATTCTAAAGAAACTTAAAGCTGAAAATTATCAAGCGGCTATAGAAGAAACATTAAATAAATTAGAAGATTATAGATCTAGATTAATTAAGGTTTTATCTTCAATGAACTTAAAAGATTCAAAAGATTTAAGTGCGGTAAACTTAGCTTCAGATTATCTTTATAGAATGATTGAATCTTACACTGAAGTTGTAAAAGCATTAGAGAGAATTGAATCTAAATCAGATTTAAGTGAAGAAGATAGAAAATCTTCTATTAATTGGGAAGTAAAATATTTCTTAAATAAATTTACTGAATACGAAGAAGATTTAAAGAGGTATTTAGTAAAGATAGAGCCTAAAACAGAATGTTTAGGTGAATCTTTAATAGCAGCAGAAGATCTTGCAAAATATCAGGAATATGTAGATTATGATATGAAAACCTACGGAGAGATTTCTGATGTAACTAATAGAAAATTAAAAGAGTCAGGTCTTGAAGTAGTTAAAGATGACCACGGCGACTATGTAGTTACCGTTAAAGAAAAAGATGGGAAAGTAGAAGAATGTATCCACCCAGAAATCCTAAAAGAATCTGAAGAGGATAATGTAGGGTTACTTACTGATGAGTTTGTAGAAATTGCTTTAGAAATAGGAATGACTACAAATAAAGATTTTGAAAGGTTTAAAGCAGAAGAATTAAATGGAGAAAAACCCACAGCAGAAAATCTTTTAACTGCAATTAAGAGATATAAACAAGAATTACTTGATGCAGGAGTAGACCTTAAAGATCTTAAAGAAGGGGTAATGTCTGAGATAGATTTAGAAATTCAAAATGCTGGCGGAAAAGAAAATTACAAGAAAGAATTAGAAAAAGAAATTTCTAAACTTGAAAGATGGGTAACTTTCTTAATTAAAGAAGCCCCAAAACAAGTAGCAGCCAAAATTAGTAATTTTGATACTCAAGAAGAAGTAGATGAAGCTGTAGCAGCTTTAACAAAAGCAATAGATTCTTTAGTTGAGAATCCAACAAATCCAGGTGAAGATAATAAACCAGGTGAAGGCAATAAACCAGGTGAAAATAATAAACCAGGTGAAAATAATAAACCAGGAGAAAATGTTAAACCAGTACCTCCAACAAATAACGGAAATAATAAGCCAGGTAAATTACCTAACACAGGA
>ERZ1034915.1294-NODE-1294-length-14101-cov-13.718354_pt1 | contig 14101 bp, 17 predicted proteins | sample MGYA00520592_ERZ1034915 | MGnify/ENA primary metagenome ERZ1034915 (study PRJEB33766, sample SAMN09781787) | gut metagenome | biome: gut microbiome | host: Homo sapiens | place: Madagascar | study: EMG produced TPA metagenomics assembly of the PRJNA485056 data... | reverse complement strand
TTAGTAATCTATCCAACAGCATCTGCCTATTATTTATAAACATTTCTGTTACCTGGTAACTCTCTGTATCCTCATATTCGCACAGATGTATGCGTCCATTATCAAAACAATAGATATCTGCATCTGGTATTCCTAACAAAATTGGCGAATGCGTAACTATAATAAACTGTGCTCCCTCTTTTGCACATCTGTATATTTGCATCAACAATGTAAGCTGTCTCTGCGGCGATAATGCAGCTTCCGGCTCGTCAAAAAGATACAAGCCATTTGGATTCATATTATTCTGTGCTAATGCGAGAAAACTCTCTCCATGTGATTTTTCATGATATTTAGCGGAAGGATGTGTAATATCTGCATATTCTTCTTCCTGCGTTGCAACATTATAAAAGCTTTCTGCCCTAAGAAAATATCCCCACTTTTCCTTCCGATAGCCTTTGGCAATTCTTATCGCATCACACAACTCTGAATGTGTATCATGCGTAGAAAAAACATAATTCTTTGTTCCACCCTCAGGATTAAAACCATGTGCTACGGCAAGTGCTTCCAATAAAGTTGATTTACCGCTGCCATTTTCCCCTACAAAAAAAGTAATTGGTTTGTTAAAATCAAGTTTTTCAACTCCCTTAAAAGCCCTGATTCCCTTCAGATAACTATCCTTATCAATTTTATCCCAATCAAATATTACTCCTTGTATGAATTGATCATTCACCTAATCACCTCCTTGTAAAAAACACTTTCTAATCCCCATCTTCTTGCCCTTTAGACAAGAAGCATTCTTCACCTTCAGTTCGGTCAATCTCGATTTGGTAAACCATCTATACAATACTTATTTGTCTTAAATGTCGCATTAAACAGATTACGCAAAAAGGAAGTCATTTCTTCCCAATAACCGTAAACATTCGCTTCTTGCATCGGTGTATCGTATTCATCCAGTAAAATAATTACTTTTTTTCCATATGCATGCTCCAAATATCTGCACAAATAATTAAGACTGTCACACGCGGTAACATCATCCATTTCTGCCATCTCTGTCAGAATGTGCCGGTATGCCATTTTTTCGGATTCCATAAGTTTTTCATTTTCGAGCAGATATTCAAAATCCTGATACAGACTTACAATCCGGGATTTGACCTGTTTTTTTGCATCAGATACATTATCCGCTTTTACCGATGCAAAACTGAGATATAAAACAGGATATGTGCCCTGAATCTGCCGGTACCCGGATTCTTTCCAGATATCAAGTCCTTCAAACAAATCTCCCCTGTCTGCATATTTATTGGAAAAAAAGCAGTTGAGCATACTCATATTAAGGGTTTTGCCAAAACGTCCTGGACGTGTGATCAGCGTAACATCATCCCTGTAGTTCCACCACTGCCGTATGAAATCTGTCTTATCAATGTAAAAGCACTGACTTTCTCTTAATGCTGCAAAATCCTGTTTGCCAATTCCAACCTGTTTTTGCATAGTTCTACCCACTTTCCACTGTTTTGTGCTTTTCATTATTTTTATTTATCATAGCAGATAACGTTTTAAAATGCCACCTTCTCCAGATGTTTTCATTTCTAAATGCGTCTGTAAGTATGGAGGACAAAACTTAACAGATCCCAAAGCAATATGTATGTGCAAAAACACCCACAATTACACAAAAAAAATGATATCTGTGAGATCGTAACCTACGATCAGCAGATTACCGTAAATGGACATAACTATGCTCCGGTACTGCATCAAAACTGTATGCAGCCGGAGCAGATTACATTATATCCACTTGTAATCCGGCAGGAACACGCGACACTGACCGTGTCCGACCGTTATCATACCGGACATTGGAAATCCGGGGATGACACACAGATTTCCGACTGGCGTCCAAAGCTTATGCACCGGGGATGTGTGCCATGTACCAATTGCGGAAGGTGTTAGCACTTTTTATATTTTATTCCAGCCAAAGTGTAACCGCAGATTTATTTTCACTTGGTCTGTAATATATTTTACGGTCTTTTATGCTAACTCTATGACATATTATTTAAAAAACCTTGGGAGTGCCAGCTCCCAAGGTTCTAAAGTTCATTACGGAGAACTACCCCGTCAAGCTAGTGCTGTCATTTATCTCTGTCTAACCGTTTGCAAATGTAGTAGCCAGCTACAGATGCCAATACAGAAATAAGAAAAGTGATTATGATTCCAAGTGGGTCAATAAAAACCTGAAGTGCCAGCTTCAGGTTTTTATTTTACAACAATTTCTTATTTTTTTGCCTTCCTTGATTTTGTTTCCTGTCATTAACAGAAAACCGGTTACCATCCACAGGTTTCCCTGTAAACAGTAACCGGTAAAAAAATTTCTCACCTATTTTTTCGGTTTTATTTCCACACTTCTTCCGCGATTTCCTTTACAAGTGCAAGTTTTGCCCACTGCTGCTCTTCTGTCAGCTTGTTTCCGATCTCACAGGATGCAAATCCACACTGCGGACTCAGGCACAGACGATCCAGCGGAATATACTTTGCTGCTTCATGAATTCTTGCGATCATCTTATCCTTATCTTCCAGTTCCGGCTTTTTGGTTGTGATCAGACCAAGTACAACTTTTTTGTCCGGAGACACTTTTGCAAGCGGTGCAAAACCACCGGATCTTTCATCGTCATACTCCAAAAGCAGTGCATCCACATGCTCCTGCGCAAACACGTAATCTGCCACGGAGTCGTATGGGCCGCTGGTAAAGAATGTAGAGTGATAATTTCCACGGCAGATGTGGGAAGTGATCACCATATCCTCCGGTCTGTTTTCGAGTGCAAGGTTATTCACCTTTAAGAGCCGGGCCTTTACCTCTTCAATATCAACACCAAGTGACTGGTATCTCTGCTTTGCAGCATCTCCGACAATTGCGCCCCAGGTACAGTCATCCAGCTGCAGATTGCGGCATCCGGCTGCATAAAACTGCTTGATTACATCCTGATATGCCTTTCCGATATCCTCGATCAGTTCCTCATCGGTTGCATAAAATTTTCTCGTCTGCCCGATGTTCTGCGGAATGATCATCTGCTGATACATCTGTGCCGGTGCTGGGATCGTATATTTTGCAACGGTCTGCTCATCTTCGAACTGCTTTAAAAACTTAAAGTACTCGACAAACGGATGTGCTTTTGCTTTTACCTTTCCTACGAGATACGTTGCTTCAAGATCTGCCATCTCTCCGTTAAACTGTACACCGCCGCCATCTTTCTCGTGGGCAACGCCTTCAAATCCCCACATAAAATCCAGATGCCAGAATTTTCTGCGGAATTCTCCATCGGTGATCGCATGGAAGCCTGCTGCTTTCTGCTTTGCAACGATTTCTGTCACGCACTCATCGGTGACACGATCAAGATCTTCCTTTGTGATGGTTCCTTCCTCAAAAGCTTTCTTTGCTGCTTTTAATTTTTCCGGTCTTAAAAAACTTCCTACAAAATCATAACGAAATGGTGTCTTTAATGTACTCATTTACCTATAACCTCCTGCTTCTTTTCTGGTTTTTGTCTGTTTGTTTTGCTGAGGTTATCCTACCATCTCAGAGTTTATTTGTATAATACCTTTCTTTGGTGGTTTGTCATAGTTTAAAGCTATACCTGTGTGCAAAATTCACAATACTATCCTTAGAAAATCTTATACAAATTGCCTTTTGAAATCTGCCGAAGCACTGCTACAATAGCTTTTGCGCAAGAGGAAACGATATTTACAGAGATATGACACAAACGTGCATGTCTCTTTTATTGCGCATTTTAAGAAATTTTAGGAGGCAACCAATGAACAATCACGTAAAAGTACCCACAAAACTTTCGCTTGCTGTGATCGCGGCCTGTCTGGTATCGTTTTGCGGACTGATTACAGAAACCGCCGTAAATATCGGGAGTTTATTGTGTCAGGCATCAATTATACATAGGCTTCCTGATTCAGCGTATATAAAATGGCATCACCAATAAGGGAAGATCTGTCTACGCGTTTATTGTGTCAGACACACTGTTTCCGTATGAAGAAAAAGTTATTGAAAAAGTCCCGTGGAATTGAAACGTCGGGACATATATAGAAAAAGTTAATAAAAATGTCCCTTTCAAATCTCAAAACAGGACATATTGATAAAAAATTTTTTATATGTCCCGGCATAAGGATCGTGCAGGACATAGCCGAAAGCAAACTCTCCATATGTCCCGCGAGATCGTTATAGCCTATGATATTTCAGTTTATTATGTCAGACACCTGTTCATTTAAGCACCTGTTTATTCAGACACCTGTTCATTTAAGCACCTTTTCATTCAGACACCTGTTCATTTAAGCACCCGTTCATTCAGCCACCTGTTCGTTTATAGTTCAACAAAATAATCAGGCAAAACCTATTCCCCCCTGCACTTCTCAAACGCAAAAATCGCTGCCCCCAGCGCCCCGCAAAGCTGCGATTCCTCACAAATATACAGCTTCGCACCAAGTTTTTCTTCCAGTGCATGCACAATGCCCGGATTTTTTGCAACACCGCCGGTCATCATATATTCTCCCGGATTGTTCTGTCCCAGACGCGCGGCCAGTGCGCCCACCTTGGAAGCCACGGACACATTCAGTCCATGAATGATATCTGCCACATCTTTATTCTGTGCGACAAGGGACCACGTTTATTGTGTCAGACACCAATGGTTCAAATACATTTTAGGAGAATTGCTCGTTTATCACAAGATATTAGTAAATTTATAAGTTGCTATTAAATTTCATAGTATGAAAAGCCACGACCTGTACTCTGATTTGAGTACAAGCCGTGGCTCCTGTTCTTGCTGTCTTTTTTCATAACCAGCCGATTTTCCCTCAGACATCTTTGCCTGAATATCAATGAGAAGGTGAAAGTCTCTTTATGAATTTTCTGATTTTTCAAATGGAAAATACAGGCAGATCCGATAAGACTCCTCCCCACATTCTTCTTCGCATCTGCCCTGCATTTGCTCCATCATGATTTCAATATTATGAACCCCAATTCCCGTTCCTCTATGATCCTGTTCTTTATTTGCCGCTGCATTCATAATGGAAAAGAAAAACTCGTCCTGACAAATTCCCATATCCAACAGGATTTCTTTTGTCTTGTCTGCATACTTCAAAAGATTGGATAACAAATTATTCATAATGCGTCCGATATAATCATAACAAACACTTATCTTTACTTCCTCCCACTGTTTCCATCCCAGTGTAACCGTATAGCCATTTGTCTGCAATACATTGCACAATTCCGAACAGTAATCCTCCATTACAAAAGCTATGGATTCCGACTTTTCCATCTGTGGCTGCTGCCCTGAATTGATAAGAAAAAACTCAAATAGCTGATCTGAAAGATTTTTAATCTGAATCGCTTTTCCCACTGTTTTCTTTACATAAAGTTCCACCTTATCGTGTTCGGGTTCTCTTTTTATAATTTCAAGATATGCCATTAATGCAGTCAATGGCGTCCGCAGATCATGTGCCATCCCCAGAACCAGTTTATTCTGTGCCTTTTTCATATTTCGTTCTTTTTCTTCCTTCTCCAAAAGAACTGTTTTCATATGCTCCAGACCGCGTGCCAGATCTGTCAGCTCATCCTCTCCTTTTATAGTAAAATCCACCGACCATAATCCATCTTCCAGTTTCGCTACTTCCCCACTCAATTGCCTGATGTACCGTACATATCCGCTTACACCAAACGCAAACACTCCAATCCAGACCAGCACACCACAAAGTGCCGCAGCCACATCTACCAGGATATAATACTTTCGCTCACGATTCACATATATAAATACATCTGCATTCCCATCTGTAAACGATACTTCTTGAAAATATTGCCATGTATAGTGTAATTGCTCTGATTTTGTACGATCCAAGGCAACCGGAAGTGTGTAATAATTATCGTAAAGCAGCATGCGCTTTCTTGAAATCGTAAAATACCCAATATGGTTTTCTTTTGCCCACTCCCGGATACGCTCCGTGTCGGAAGCCGCCAGATGATGTCTGGATACATATTCCTGAAACATTGCTATGGTTTCCTTAGAAACATTTCTTCGATACATAGAACTTTCAAAATACCGGTTTAATGCTCCATTTCCCATAAAAAATATAAGCAAAAACAACAGCAGTGCAAGAAAAAATCCCAACAGCAGAATTCCGATCATTTTTTCCATCAGATGTTTTCTTTTTCGTTTATTCAATGCGGTATCCTTTCCCCCACACCGTTTGTATAATTTGCGGTTTCTGCGGATTCTTTTCAATTTTCAGTCTCAATTTCCGAATATGAACCATAACGGTATTTGCAGAATTATTGAAAAACGGCTCCTGCCAGACGCTCTCATATATGTTTTGTACGGAAAAAATTTTTCCCCTGTATTTCAGCATTAATGACAAAATTTCATATTCTGTTTCCGTCAGGTAAATCTCCTCATCCCCTGAAAATACTTTATTTCCTGTAGTATTGATCTTCAGATCTCCTTTTTTTATCCACACATTTTGTCCATTTTCTTTCATGTTTCCACAAGTATAAACCTGTTTTCGACGCAACAATGCCTTTATCCTTGCCAGCAATTCTGCATAAGAAAATGGTTTCACCAGATAATCATCTGCCCCGGCTGTAAATCCGATAATTTTATCATTCTCACTGCTTTTTGCGGTCAAAAATAAAATCGGCACATAGGAAACCTTGCGTATTTGTTCACAGGTTTTGATGCCAGAAATCCCAGGCATCATAATGTCCAAAATAACAAGATCCGTATCCTCTGAAATCTGGTGCAGCCCATCCATTCCATTATCCGCTTCAATTACATGAAAACCCTCGTTTTCCAGCAATATCTTTACGCTTTCCCGGATATCTTCATCATCTTCAATAATCAAAATTGTTATTTCATCCATATTTTCTCCCATTTATCAAGCATTATTTAATTTATATAGTATTGTACCATATTTTTATAACATAATATCACTCTGTAAAAATGTTAAGATTTGTTAAGAAATATTAAGACTTATTTTAAAACATATATGCTATGCTTAAACTATCCGTTTAGGAAAACAAAAGAAAAGAGACCGTATAATGAAACAGAAAAAAAAGAAACGCAAAAGAAAAATTTTTCTACCATTATTTTTAATATTTTTCATCATCATCGGATTTTATTCCCATCAATCCTACGAAACAGCCATGCACGAACAACTCCCGGATTCTCTTATCGAGTTTGAGCAAAAATATCCGGAAGCAACCGATTTTGTAGAAAATTATCACAAATACAAAAACAAATCCTTTGACCTTGATGTGTCACACGAAGTAAGAAAAGACAACATTCCTCTATTCATCCAGTGGGATAAGCGATGGGGATACAAAACATATGGCAGCAATTTCCTTGGTGTCAATGGTTGTGGTCCAACTTCACTTTCTATGGTTATCTGCGGATTAACTGGAAAAGCAACGTGGAATCCTTATAAAGTGGCACAATTTTCGCAAAAACAGGGTTATTATATCAGTGGACAGGGCACTTCGTGGGATCTGATGACTGCAGGTGCAAAAAAGCTGGGCCTTACATCCACAGAGGGAACCATAAATAACGATTATATCCGGCAAAATCTTACCTCATCCACCCCGATGATCTGCTCCATGCTGCCCGGAGATTTTACTTATAGTGGACATTTCATTGTTCTCACCGGCATCGATTCCGAAGGACGCGTTGTCGTCAATGATCCCAACAGCCCCAAAAACAGCGAAAAACACTGGGATATGGATCGACTTTTGCCACAAATCCGGCATATCTGGAAATTTGAGGTGGAAAAAGCTGCATAATTCTTTGTTCTATGCCTGTCTCGCCCGTTGTTTATTGTGTCAGGCACCCATTGTTTTCTGATTTTTGCTTCATAGAAAATATTTCCGAATTCAGGTACATCACTACCTCATTTTCCGGCATCAAGCAACTTCATAATGCTCTGTGCCCGTTTCTTAAATACTTCGTTTTCCGATCCCTGGGCTATACCCGCAATGCGCACCATCTCATCCTCATACGGCATACAAAATTTAACCGCATCTGTTAAAAGTCGGTCAGACTCTAATGTGCTGTCTAATGCATGATCAAAGTCATACAACGGTGCCATGCACACATACTCTCCGGTATCCGTATTTCTAATCCAGCCAAAATTACCTGCATGCCGGTCTCCATTTCCGATTATCGCATCTATAATAAGCATTTGCGCTCCGGCTTTTCCAAACAGATCTATAATCGTCTTCTCATCAAAATCATCCGGATCAATTCTTCCCGACTGATCTGCCTGCTCAAGCATCACCTTTGGGGAAGTTATATTAGAAATTGCGATTCCTCCGTCTGTCTCATCTGCTCTTTCTACAGAAATTCCGCATTCCCTGCAAAGCTTAATACATTGCAGTTCCACGGAAATATCGCCATATTTGTAGAGCTTTCCGTCCTGTTTCCATTCCTTTGACAGTGCACCACCCACGTAGAGTGTCGGTGCCGCCTGTCCTGTAAATTCTTCGTTTCCGTCCCAGAATGGTTTGTAATACGGACTGATCTCCTCAAAACATATCGAATCATCCTCAGCTTTTGTCCAGTAACAGTCGCTGAAACTCAACGCTCTGGTCTCACGGTTAATGCGCATACGCGCTCCCTGTCCGAATGTGATGCCCTTTAATTTCCGTGCTATCGTGTTGGTACCTGAGGAATAGCGGTATTTCATCCATTTTGTGAAGGTGTGATTGTCTGCACCTTTTTGCTGCATCAGCCCCGGAAGAAGATTATAATTTAATGTTTTTTCTTTCTCTATGTCGTAAACAGGTGTGTTTTTACACATTAGCATCATGGGATCACCCCTTTTATATAAATTCGATCGGTAATGCAACAAGATTTTCTCTTAAATATGTCTTTTTATCAATCAGACATAAAATAACTCCGAGACCTCTTTTTTTATCACTTACCTTATCCAGTACCTGATTTGTTGCTCCCATATCTGCCCTGGGATTGCCGGACATTTTAATCTCGACCGGATATAAGACTCCATCCTCCTCTATCACAAGATCAATTTCGTTTTCACCGGAAGCATTTCTGTCTTTCCCTCTGTAATAAAAAATGTTAAATCTGTAATCTTTGCCCTCGTTGGAATAGGATTTTAAAATTTCAGACACTACAAATGTCTCAAACATATTCCCTGCAACCGCTGAACATTTCAATGTATCGGCAGTAAGCCATCTGGTAAGATAACATGCCAGTCCGGTATCCCGGAAATAAAGTTTTGGTGTCTTTATTGCCCTTTTAAGTGCGCTCGCACTATACGGCTGGAGCAGATATACAATTCCGGTTCTTTCCAAAATAGATATCCAGTTCTTAATTGTCGGCTCACTTACCCCGACGTCTGCTGCTATGTTGGAATAATTGAGGAGTTCACCTGTTCTTGCAGCAACTGCCGTCAGAAATTTGGTAAATGTAATACCATCTGCCGCCACCAGTTCATTGATATCCCTCTCCAGATAAGTTGCAACGTAAGAAGAATAATATTCTTGCCAGTCCCTGTCTATATCATAAAGCTCGGGATAAGATCCTTTGTGGATAATTTCCCATATATTGTCATATTTTACAATCTCTTTTTCACGTTCTTTGATATATGCATCGGTTGGGATAAAATGCCGGTTAAATTTTACACCATAAATCTCCCGCATGGATAATCCGGTAAGCTCTGAGATTGACACTCTTCCTGCCAACGATTCACTCATGCCTTTCATAAGTTCAAGTTTCTGAGAACCGGAAAGAAGAAACATCCCTCGCTCATCCGATTCATCGGCAATCTGCTTGATATCTTCCAGAATACTGCTTTCTTTTTGAACCTCATCGATAAAAAGCGGCTGTGGATTGTTTAAAAAAAACAATTTAGGTTCTTCCTTCGCCTGCATTCTTGTCAGTCTGTCATCAAAATTTGCCCGGTTAAAATCCTTGAATTCATGCTTTATAAGTGTTGATTTCCCGACCTGTCTGGCTCCTACCAGTAACATGCACTTGCTGGTAGACACTCTTTGTTTCAATATTGGCGTTATCGCTCTTTGTATATATGGCATAACAAACCTCCGGCTAATCTAAACTCTGTTTTTATTATAGTCGTTAATATATATAAAATCAATAAAAATATACCGGCTAATCTAAAGTTGTATTTTAGATTAGCCGGTATTTTTCAAGACACACAAGCTGTACATCCGGAATCCCGTTAAACACGCACGGTACAATGCCAACTTCCTCATCATGAATGTGGTTGTATATCGTTTCAATCCTGGCAAATGCATAGCCGAGACAGTTGTCATTCTCATCTGCTGCAACATAAATCGGTTTGGTATCATCCTTTATCATCTGTGTAAGTTCTTCGTTTGTGTATTTTGTGGTTCCCGGGATAAAAATATCCGGCCGGATATCTGCATGGATCTGAAGCACCTGCTCTAACAGTTCGATCAGTCTTGGGATGTCGTTTTCGCTTGCTCTTCGAATAGTCATTTGATTATACTCCTTCTGCCATTCGCCCCTGCGTTTTTTTTACAATTAAATAGGGATCATAAAAGGGGATGTCTGATTCTTTTAATTCCAGTTTTATTTTATCTCTCGATCTTGGCAAACACCTTGATTCCAAAAAATCTTCATAATCTGCAATACTCGGTTCGGTATTACTTCCAAACGCGGTAAATTGCACATTATCCACATAATTTTTTATTCGCACAATCTTTTTTGCCTCATCAACATCAATCAATGTACACGGCTTATTTTTGTACATATACCACATCCGAATCGGCAATTTCTTCGGGGGGGATTTTTAGGGACACAACATAATCCATATCATGATTGAGCATTTCAATCAATAACACAATTTAACACCTTTTTTTTATCTAAGTAAAGAAATAATCATCAAAATGATTGTTTTTATAGATAAAACAGAATCATTTTAATGGCTATTATGATTTTTCCTTTTTATAATTTTATTGTCCTGTTAAGTGATATAATAATATGGTAAATTATTACAATACTGTTATAAAAAGGACGATAAAAATGTTTTTTGCATACGGAGAAAAAGAGATTACATACCTCAAACAGAAAGATAAACGCCTCGCAGAAATTATCGATAAAATCGGAATGATTGAACGGGAAGTTGACACTGATTTATTTTCAGCCGTGATTCATCATATCATCGGTCAGCAGATTTCAACAAAAGCACAGGCAACCATCTGGAAAAGAATGAATGATCAGTATGGTATCATTAACGCAGATACCATACTGAGTGCCGGAGTTTCCAATTTACAGTCACTGGGAATTACCTTCAAAAAGGCAGGGTATATTACCGATTTTGCCCGAAAAGTAAAGGACGGAACTTTTGATATTGACGGAATCTGGAAAAAATCGGACGAAGAAGCCATAAAAGAATTATCTTCTTTACAGGGAATTGGTGTCTGGACCGCGGAAATGATTCTGTTGTTTTGTATGCAGCGTCCAAATGTATTGAGTTTTGGTGATCTGGCAATCCAGCGCGGCATGCGGATGGTTTATCACCACAGAAAACTTGACCGCAAACTGTTCGAAAAATACCGGCGGAGATTAAGTCCGTATTGCAGTGTGGCAAGCCTGTATTTCTGGGCTGTAGCCGGAGGTGCTATTCCTGGCATGAAGGATTTTGCACCTCAAAAATAAAACTCCTGACTTTATCAAAAATATTCTAATGTAAAATTACAACTGCTTCCGGCAGCATCGGACGAATCTGTACCGCTCCATTTTCCAGTGGCTCGATACCAAAGATTTTGTATATGACAATATCTGGATACTTGAACCCAAAATATCCTCATCCATAGAAAACTTTCCATTTTGCATCCCGGTAATTGCTTTATATTGCAGCTTTTCATCGTCAGAAAGGTTGTCACTTTCCAAAAGGAAATCAAAACGCTGTGCTTCCCTTCCTATCAATTCCGTAATACGGTACTTTGCTGCTTCAAAATTCAATCCCTCCACGCTCTTGAGGGATAGAAAAATAACCGGGTATTTTCCCATATATTCGTCACAAAGTGCCTTGTTTTCTATAATGTTTGATGTTTCCATTTCCACACCTCCCTGTGTTGTTGTTGCCTGCATTATATACGCGGCAGTATGGAAATGACAAAGGCAAAAAGTGAAATCGTTTTCACCCTTTGTTTTTTATTTCCCTGTATTCATACATGATTGGTATGAATATAATTTTTCTAAAAATGCAGTATTTTACAGGATTTAAGGACAAATAATCCGGGGATTTTATTCTGAATTGTCGTTATGTTTTATGAAATGTACAGATAGATATGCCTAATATATGAAAACGTTTACAGTTGTTTTTTATTGCCAAATAATCCCTTTTTTCCTATAATAAAGGATGCAAAGACCATATTCCTTTCCATGGTCTGACCGCATAAGAGACGGCAGTACCGGGAAAGTGTTCAAAACCGCTTCCTTATAGGAAGCAAAAAAGGGGGAAATCATGGAATTTAAAGAAATCATCAACGCTATCCGCCAGTATCCATGGCAGGTAACTGTAGCCGTTATATCGCTGATACCACTGTACATCATTGATCTGAAGTTTTTAGCCAAAAGAAAAGTTGGACTGAGCAGAAAAATTGAAATTGCAAAAGAACGCGGACATGTCACAAAGGGAATGATTATAAAAAAAGATGCAAAAAGAATCACGGTCAACCGGTCAAATTCCGACTACAATTACTGGGCTGCAAGGTATACTTACACGGTAGCCGGAAAGGAGTACTGCAGAAAATTCTCCTGTTCTCCGCTAAGCAGTACCAGATCCCATCTGCGGACAATCATAAATGTCTACTGGATCCATGATCCTGCCAGACCTTTCTGGGATTACAGCGAGGATCCACTGGGAGACCTGTATAACATTTTTACCACACTGTTCCCATGGATCGTCGCTATTCTCCTTATTCTCTTCCTGCCTGGTGGTGCTGATGCGGTCAGACAGTATCAAATACCAACTATTTCCGGATAGTATCTATGAGTTTTCTGGCCTCTGCGGACAGTTCCCTGATTTTGCCGAAATCTCCGGCTTTTACAAGATCCCCTTTCACCATCCAACTTCCACCGCAGCAGAGGATCTTGTCACAGGAAAGATACTCCGTTAAATTTCCTGCGTTAATTCCGCCGGTCGGCATAAACTTAAGCCCCACATACGGTGCTTCCATCGCTTTGATCATGGCAATTCCGCCAGCCTACTCTGCCGGGAAGAATTTCACAATGGTAAGACCTCTTTTGACCGCCTGTGCGACTTCTGAAGGAGAAATGCAGCCCGGCAGAACCGGAATCTTCTTTTCCAGACAGTAATCTACGATCTCCGGATCAAATCCCGGACTTACGATAAACTTTGCACCGGCTGCTGCAGCCGCATCGACCTGCTCCTTCGTAAGCACCGTGCCGGCTCCCACCAGCATCTGTGGAAAAGCCTCCGTCATCCGGCGGATGGACTCCTCTGCTGCTGCGGTGCGGAAGGTCACTTCCGCACTCAAAAGTCCTCCTTCGACCAGTGCCTGTGCAAGCGGCACTGCATCCTCTGCATCTTCCAATACAACGACCGGAACCACTCCGGTTTCATAAAATTTTTCTTCTAATTCATTCATGTTATTACCTCACCGTTTTATCGTTTGATATCAAAATTCATTTCCATCACATGCCGGATCAAAGAAACATCATCCGTAATATTTCCGTCCCCATGAATCGTATGCTTTACAGCACTTGCCGCAACACCGAAATTCACCGTATCCTCCGGTGTATAATCATTCATCAGGCCATAAATAATGCCGCTTACAAATGCATCTCCGCCTCCGACCCGGTCGAGGATATGAAAGGTCAGACGTCTGCTTTCATAAATCTGTCCATCTTTCCACAGATATGCCAGAAGGCTGTTTTCGCTGCAGCTGTGTGCAAAACGGACATGTCTGGCAATACATTTCAGATTCGGATACTCTTTGACAAATGCGCAAAATACCTGTTCCTGCTGGTCACGATCCGGCTGGAACGGAATATCACCCTTTACATCACCTGCAGCTATACTAATTCCAAGGATGAAAAAAAATCGGTTGTGTATACGG
>ERZ1034915.1292-NODE-1292-length-14107-cov-7.418517_pt1 | contig 14107 bp, 13 predicted proteins | sample MGYA00520592_ERZ1034915 | MGnify/ENA primary metagenome ERZ1034915 (study PRJEB33766, sample SAMN09781787) | gut metagenome | biome: gut microbiome | host: Homo sapiens | place: Madagascar | study: EMG produced TPA metagenomics assembly of the PRJNA485056 data... | reverse complement strand
GCCACGTGCTGAAGGGGTGGTAAAAGCCACAGAAAAAGGCTTTGGCTTCCTGGAAGTCGATGCACAAAAAAGTTATTTCATCCCACCGCCGCAAATGAAAAAAGTTATGCACGGCGATCGGATAATTGCAGTGATCCATAGCGAAAAAGATCGCGAATCTGCGGAGCCGGAAGAACTGGTCGAACCGTTCCTGACTCGCTTTGTGGGCAAAGTTCAGGGCAAAAATGATCGTTTGTCTATTGTGCCTGACCATCCGTTATTGAAAGATGCCATTCCTTGCCGTGCGGCACGTGGTGTTGATCATCAATTCAAAGAAGGCGACTGGGCAGTTGCGGAAATGCGCCGCCATCCGCTGAAAGGCGATCGCTCTTTCTACGCCGAATTAACCCAATTTATTACTTTTGGTGATGACCACTTTGTACCGTGGTGGGTCACCCTCGCCCGCCATAATCTTGAACGTGAAGCACCAAACGGCGTGGCAACCGAAATGCTTGATGAAGGTCTGGTGCGTCAGGATTTGACCACCCTTAACTTTGTCACTATCGATAGCGCCAGCACTGAAGACATGGATGATGCGCTGTATGCTGAAGCACTACCTGATGGCAAACTGCAATTAACAGTCGCAATTGCAGATCCTACTGCCTGGATTGCTGAAGGCAGCAAGCTGGATAACGTGGCAAAAATTCGCGCGTTTACCAACTACTTGCCGGGCTTCAATATTCCCATGTTGCCGCGCGAATTGTCTGACGATCTTTGCTCACTGCGTGCATTTGAAGTTCGCCCGGCGCTGGCATGCCGGATGACTATCGCCGCAGATGGCACCATCGAAGACGATATTGAATTCTTTGCTGCAACTATCGAGTCTAAAGCGAAACTGGTCTATGACGAGGTTTCTGACTGGCTGGAAAACAGTGGGAATTGGCAACCGGAAAATGATGCCATTGCAGAACAAATCCGTCTGCTGGCGCAAATCTGCCAGCGTCGCGGTGAGTGGCGTCATAACCATGCACTCGTATTTAAAGATCGTCCTGATTATCGCTTTATCCTGGGTGAAAAAGGCGAAGTGCTGGATATCGTTGCAGAACCGCGTCGTATCGCCAACCGTATCGTTGAAGAAGCCATGATCGCAGCCAATATTTGTGCTGCTCGAGTACTTCGCGACAAAATCGGTTTTGGGATCTACAACGTTCATATGGGCTTTGATCCCGCTAATGCTGATGCTCTGGCTGCGCTGCTGAAAACTCACGGTCTGCACGTCGATGCGCAAGAAGTGCTGACTCTGGAAGGTTTTTGTAAACTGCGCCGCGAACTGGATGCCCAACCGTCAGGTTTTCTTGACAGCCGTATTCGCCGTTTCCAGTCATTTGCTGAAATTAGTACTCAACCAGGACCACATTTTGGCCTGGGGCTTGAGGCTTACGCCACCTGGACGTCACCTATTCGTAAATATGGCGACATGATCAACCATCGTTTACTGAAAGCGGCAATTAAAGGCGAAACTGCCAGCCGTCCTCAGGATGAAACGACTGTCCAAATGACCGAACGCCGTCGCCTTAACCGCATGGCTGAGCGTGATGTCGGTGACTGGCTGTATGCGCGATTCCTGAAAGATAAAGCGGGCACAGACACTCGCTTCGCCGCAGAAATCATTGATATTAGCCGTGGTGGTATGCGTGTACGGTTGGTTGACAATGGTGCAGTTGCATTTATCCCTGCCCCTTTCCTGCACGCTGTTCGTGATGAACTGGTATGCAGTCAAGAGAACGGCACCGTGCAAATTAAAGGCGAGACAGTGTACAAAGTGACAGATGTCATTGATGTCACCATCGCCGAAGTACGTATGGAAACCCGCAGCATTATTGCCCGTCCGGTCGCCTGATATCATTACTGAACGGTCTTCTTCCAGTGGGAAGGCCGTTTAATTCCTCGTTCACTCCTCATTCCATAAGTTACACAAAACTATTTTTCCCCGTAACTATGCTTTTTCCCCAATCTGAATTACAACTAATTGTATAAATAAAACAATACGTTCTCTTTACATCACCTAATCTTAATCATCGCTGATAGCTGCGGTATGTGCTTGCAACAAGATGGTGTAGATCATGAAAATCGTTATGGAGCCTGCCACGTTGTATAACTATTTGGGTACTCACACTCCTTTCTGGCGTTTGTCAGATAACTGTAATGTTCTGCATCTTTCGACGATTGAAGCAGCAGAATCTGAACGCACCATTGAGTTATCTCCTGAACAAGCTAACCGTATTCGTGAAATGACGGTTATTACTTCCAGTATGATGATGACGCTACCGCTGGAAGAAAGTGATGTTTCAGTTCATCTGGTTGGACGCAAAATCAATAAGCGTGAATGGGCAGGCAGCGCATCCGCATGGCATGATACCCCTTCTGTTGCTCGTGACTTAATGCACGGGCTTTCTTTTGCTGAACAGGTTGTCTCCGAAGCGAACTCAGCCATTTTGATCCTCGACAGCCGGGGCAACATTCAACGATTTAATCGCTTATGCGAAGAATATACCGGTTTAAAAGAACATGAAGTCATTGGTCAAAGCGTATTCAAACTCTTTATGAGTCGTCGGGAAGCTGCAACCTCCCGACGTAACATTGACGTTTTTTTCCGTAGTGGAAACGCATGGGAAGTTGAACGCTGGATCAAAACCCGTAAAGGACAACGCCTGTTCCTTTTTCGCAATAAATTCATTCATAGCGGCAGTGGTAAAAATGAAATTTATTTAATCTGTTCGGGGACTGATATCACTGAGGAGCGTGTGGCCCAGGAACGTCTGCGGGTACTCGCCAATACAGATACGATTACCGGGCTTCCTAATCGTAACGCTATTCATGAGTTGATCGATAATGCTATCGTTCAGACTACAAACGCTCAGGTCGGCATTGTTTATCTCGATCTCGATAATTTCAAAAAAGTGAACGATGCTTACGGCCATATGTTTGGTGACCAACTGCTGCAAGCCGTTGCATTGGCCATACTCAGTTGTCTCGATAACGATCAGACGCTGGCACGTCATGGTGGTGATGAGTTTATCGTCCTGGCACCAGACACTTCACAAGGTGCGCTTGAAGCCATGGCATCTCGTATTCTTACGCGCCTGCGCTTACCTTTTCGTATTGGTTTGATTGAAGTACAGACCGGCTGCTCGGTTGGCATTGCACTTTCACCTTTGCATGGTCATGACAGCGACTGTCTTATCCGGAGCGCCGATACGGCCATGTACACCGCTAAAGAAGGCGGTCGTGGTCAATTCTGTGTCTTTTCTCCCGAAATGAATCAGCGTGTTTTTGAGTATTTGTGGCTGGACACTAACTTACGTAAAGCTCTGGAGAATGATCAACTGCTGATTCACTATCAACCAAAGGTCACCTGGCGCGGAGAAGTGCGCAGTCTCGAAGCGCTGGTACGATGGCAGTCGCCTGAGCGTGGACTCATTCCTCCGGGTGAATTTATCTCTTATGCAGAAGAATCAGGATTAATTGTTCCGCTTGGTCGCTGGGTCATTCTTGATGTAGTGCGCCAGGTGGCAAAATGGCGAAGCAAAGGAATTAATTTACGTGTAGCGGTCAACATTTCTGCTCGCCAACTGGCAGACCAAACTATTTTTACCTATCTGAAACAAGTTTTGCATGAGCTTGATTTTGAATACTGCCCTATCGACGTAGAATTAACCGAACGCTGTCTGCTCGAAAATGAAGCACTGGCGTTGTCTGTCATTCAGCAATTTAGCCGCCTCGGGGCGCAGGTGCACCTGGATGATTTTGGTACGGGATATTCATCACTGTCACAACTGGCACGTTTTCCTATAGATGCCATAAAACTCGATCAGGCCTTTGTTCGCAATATACACAAGCAATCTGTTTCTCAGTCGTTAGTGAGGGCGATTGTGGCGGTTGCTCAGGCACTTAACCTGCAAGTCATTGCCGAAGGTGTTGAAAGCGTGAAAGAGGATGCTTTCCTGACGAAAAATGGCGTTAACGAACGACAAGGTTTTTTGTTTGCCAAACCCATGCCTGCTGTAGCCTTTGAGCGTTGGTATAAGCGTTATTTAAATAAAACAATGCGTTGAACTCGCTGGTGATGATTAACTACATGCAAAGAAAATGATGACGCAATACATAATTTTGCCAATTAACTATTATCCGGGCAATTTTCCACTTCTCTTTTAGTCGCATTTTTTGCATCATTAAATCTTGTAACTTTTTAGTCATAGGGATGACGTTATGTTTGAACTTGATGCGCAACGCCTCGCCGAAAGAATTGACACAGTACTGGATATCCTTGTGGCTGGAGATACCCATTCCGCCATTCATAATCTTGAGATTCTTAAGGCGGAATTATTAAGCAAAGTTAAAGATAACGCTCAGAGTGGCACGCCTAAATCTCCATGGGAAATTTAATGCGTACCCATGCGGTTCACTCCTGAATTACTCCGATATTAAAACTAAAACCATGAATTCTCGACAGCAAACAATATTACAGATGGTCATTGATAAGGGTCAGGTTAGCGTAGCAAAACTCGCCAAAGTGACGGGTGTTTCTGAGGTAACCATCCGACAAGATCTTAATGCCCTTGAAAAAATGAGCTTTTTACGCCGTGCCCACGGTTACGCCGTATCGCTGGACAGCGATGATGTCGAAACGCGGATGATGAGCAATTACACGCTCAAGCATAAGCTGGCACAGTACGCTGCTACGTTGGTGAACCCTGGCGAGTCCGTGTTTATCGAAAACGGCAGTTGCAATGCTCTGCTTGCCAGGGCGCTGGCAGAGCAGAAAGATGTCACCATCATCACTGTCAGTAGCTATATCGCCCATCTTCTGAAAGAAACACCTTGTGAAATTATTCTTCTCGGCGGCATCTACCAGAAAAAAAGCGAAAGTATGGTTGGGCCACTCACCCGCCAGTTCTTACAGCAGGTTCATTTTAGTAAGGCATTCATTGGCATAGACGGTTGGCAAGCAGAAACTGGTTTTACTGGCCGCGATATGATGCGTTCTGACGTGGTCAATGCGGTTCTGGAGAAAGGTGCTGAAGCCATTGTACTTACCGATAGTTCCAAGTTTGGTGCGCTACACCCTTATCCTCTCGGTCCAGTCCACAAATTTAACCGCGTCATCACCGATGCCAAAATATCTCCCGATGCCCAAAAGTATATGGGGGATTCAGGGTTGGCGGTTGATATCGTTGACATAAAATAAACGTGTTTCCCCGATATATCTTGATGATTTGCCTTCTGGCAAATCATCTACTCTCTGAGATTTATCTTATCCCTTAATTAAGACTTTTTACCTGTCTTTAACATACCAGCGTTGTAAAATTAATATTAGCGATATAACAGGAAGTTACTATCACCAGCGTGATTAAAGTACCCCTGCGCAACTTGGCTTCCCGGAATTCTCTTTATCTGCTGTCATATTTACTATAGTTAAAGGGAGCTTATTTCCGTGAATCTTTAATTCAGGAGAAAGTATTATGTTTGTAACGAGCAAAAAAATGACTGCCGCTGTTCTGGCTATTACTTTAGCGATGTCCCTGAGCGCCTGTTCTAACTGGTCCAAACGCGACCGTAATACGGCTATTGGTGCGGGTGCGGGTGCCCTTGGCGGCGCGGTATTAACTGATGGTAGCACACTGGGTACATTAGGTGGTGCCGCAGTTGGTGGTATTATCGGTCATCAGGTAGGTAAATAATCGTAAATAATTAGCGATTATTTAAATTGGTAATGAACGTTTTACAGTCATTATTTTTGTGAAACGAAATAATTGCATTATGAAATTTAAAGCCACGATGTTTAAACCGTGGCTTTAATTTTTAACCACCAGCCAGTTTAACCTTCATACCTTTGGCTTCCAGCAAAGTTTTAATTAAATCTCGCTTATCGCCTTGTATTTCAATTATACCGTCTTTAAGAGATCCACCACAGCCACATTTTTTCTTCAACTCTGCTGCCAACTTAGCCAGTTCTGCATCAGGGAGATCAACACCTGTAATCAAACAAACGCCCTTACCTTTTCGACCACTGGTTTGACGTTGAATACGTATAATCCCATCTCCTTTCGGGCGTTCAGCTACAACTTTGGGCTCATCAATACGCCCTGTCTCAGTTGAGTAAACAAGGCGGCTATTTGAATCATTCATCATCCATGTCCTTTTAAAGATGCATTGATGGTTTTCAGTGTCTGGGCAGGATCTTCAGATTGCGTTACCGGGCGTCCAATAACCATATAATCTACGCCTGCTGCCAGTGCCTGTTCTGGCGTCATAATACGGCGCTGATCTCCAGCAGCACTACCTTGTGGACGAATTCCCGGCGTAACAAGTTTAAAATCCTCACCGAATGCCTGTTTAAAACGCACTGCCTCCTGAGCTGAACAAACTACGCCATCGAGACCACATTTTTGGGTTAACCCAGCCAGACGTTCCGCATATTGTGCAGGTGACACTGTCACGCCAAGATCTGCTAAATCACTGGCTTCCATACTGGTCAGGACAGTCACGGCAATCAAAAGCGGTGCGTCTTTACCAAACGGGAGTAACGCTTCGCGGGCTGCGGTCATCATGCGCGCCCCACCCGATGCATGAACGTTCACCATCCATACCCCCAGGTCTGCAGCAGCAGCTACCGCATGTGCAGCAGTATTTGGGATATCATGAAATTTCAAATCGAGAAAGATGTCGAAACCACGTTGCTGTAATTCACGAACGAACTGTGGCCCGAAGAGGGTAAACATCTCTTTACCCACTTTCAGACGACAGTCGCGCGGATCAATTTTGTCGACAAATGCCAGTGCGTTCTCGCGATTATGATAATCAAGAGCAACAACAATGGGGGAATCAGTGACAATACGAGAAGAAGATGAAGCTGTAGACGTCATGACCAGACCTTCTTAATGATGGGCACCATCTGCGGCGCAAAATGGGTAAACGGCGTGCATTCTACCTGTAGTATCAAAAAATTAACAGGTACGTTTACCTGTAAGGACTGTTTACAGGTGATGATGCCAAAGTTTGTCTACATTATCACCTGTAAGGATGTTGTAACTAATATAATGGTTTTTTTATTAATTACAGACCATCAAGACCACGAATTGGTTTGATTGTTGACCATGCACGGCAGGATGGGCAATGCCAGTACAGCGTATAAGCTGTAAAGCCACATTTCTGACAGCGATAACGCGGTTTGCTACGTACCTGCTCACCCACCATATCACGCAGGACCATCAAACTCTCTTTCGCACGCCCTTCTTCTGCTTCATTAAGGTGATAGTCCATTAATTTGTGAAAAACACGCATTGTGGGATGACGCTGTAACTGGCGGGTTATATAAACCTGTGCGGTATCACGCCCTTCACGCGTCTCAAGAATATCGGCAAGCATAAGTTCTGCAGCAGCTCCCGTATTCTCCTCTACAGCCCGACGCAGGAACTCTTCCCACTCATCATTTTTACCCAGTTGCTGATAGCAGGTCTGCAGCATTTCCAGCGTTTCGCTAACCAACTCTTTATCCTGAGCAATGACGCGTTGCAGGCTTTCAACGGCTTTAGCAAACTCGCCTTTCGCCATAAAGATCCGTCCCATCATGATGGATACGCGAGCACTATTTTTATCTGCTGCAGCTCCTTTCTTCAGTAAAGCCATGGCCCGGTCCAGATCATCACTCGCCATCAGTTGCAGTGCCAACTCGCAATAAAAATGCGCAATTTCGATACGGTGTTTTTCTTTTCCCAGTTTTACCAGTCGTTCAGCAACATCAATCGCTTTTTGCCAGTCGCTGGTTGCCTGGTAAATTTGCAGTAATTGCTGCAATGCGCCAACACGAAAATCTGTTTCATCCGTCAACTGATTAAACATATCTTCCGCCCGGTCATATAACCCGGCAGCCATGTAATCACGGCCAAGTTGTTGCACCGCCAGCAATCGCTGTTCGTAGGTTAACGAGGCGCTTTCCATTAATGTCTGATGAATACGAATGGCACGGTCTACTTCACCGCGAGAGCGAAACAGGTTTCCGAGGGTGAGATGGGCTTCAACGGTACCGGTATCCTCTTTCAGCATGTCGAGGAACAGGTCCACCGCTTTATCTTGTTGGTTACTCAGAAGGAAGTTAACCCCGGCGACATAATCACGCGACAGGCGGTTAGCTTCCTCCTGTTTTGTTTGTTGCGCACTTCTGCGGCCCATATACCAGCCATAGGCAGCGGCAACAGGTAGCAGCAGAAACAACAACTCCAGCATAGATAATTATTCCTTCACAACCGGCGTAGTATTCGTTACCGCAACGTCGGTCGCAGGCGAAAGCTGATTTTCCAGGCGTTTAATTTTACGTTCAGCACGAGCAAGAGAAACGCGAACACGCAGCCAGAAAAGGCCACAAATCAACCAACCAATAGCAAAACCAGCGGCAAACAATACAGCCAGTAAGGTTGAGATGCGAAACTCACCCTGTGCCAACAAATAATTAAACGTCACTATTTGGTCGTTTTGCGCACCCAATGTTACCGAAATCACAAAAATCGCTAACACCAGTAAGAAAATGAGTAAATATTTCACATTACTTCCCGTTATGTGGTTAGAGCGAATAAATTATGTTCAATTTAACGCAATTAGCCTTCTAAATTACCATTTTCAGGGCGTCTGCGAAATGGAAAACAATCAGTCTGGTTACTGATTTATAGGCTTAATGCGGAAAATCAACCACTGTTAGCTTTCTTCTTCCCGCTGAGCAATCTCATACTTCTCTTCCGGCGGTGGTGTTAATGGTCCACAAAGTCGCTGCGCAAGCCATGTTGCCAACGTCACCAGTAGCCAGGAAATCAATGTCGCGACGACCAGATCACGCGGCCAATGCATACCTAACAGTAGACGGCTCCCCATGACAGCCGTTGCCCAAACCAGCAAAATTGCGATTGTTAGTGTCCTTCTGCGTGGCCATAACAACCCAATTGCTAACAGTGCCCAGCTGGCCGCAAACATGGTATGCCCGGATGGAAACGCAAAGCCAGTTTCTTTTTGCCAGTGTTGACGTAAAAAAACAGGGATATGAAGTTGATCAGTGAGTTGTTTTTTGACCAACTCTCCTCTTTCCTTCCGCTTTAAAGTGTAGAACTCATCGACCGGGATATGATGCGTTTTTTCCAACCAGAGTACAAAGGGACGTGGCTCTTGCACACTATCTTTGATCAAGGATTTTACCCCTTGCCCGATCAAAATAGCCCCCGCCAGAATCACAAACAGCATCACCGCCGCTTTTAAACGAAAACGAAGACACCAGAGAAACCAGCCACAAAGTAGAGTATGGGTGATAATCCCCCAGGGTTGCGTCACCGTTTCTGTCACCCAAAAAAGGACTTTCAGCCAGCGACTCTCTTCTTCCGGTTGCCAATGCCAGCCAGAAACCCACGCGGCCAGCGGCATAACTAATAATAGCGCAGCCCCAACTGTTGTACGCTTTGCAATAGAAAGCATGAACACTCCTTTTGTCGGTAAGTTGCCCAATCATAACTGAAATTTCTGCTGGCCGGGAAAATTGACAGATTTGTGCCATTCTAGAATTGTTTTGTTGGCGGCAATTAGGAGAAGTCCTTAACATTATGGCAAAATAACAAAATTGAATAGCCAACAGGCGAAGACACCAGCTTTATCTGGAGATTTACATGCAGCTTAAACGAGTGGCAGAGGCCAAACTGCCTACCCCATGGGGCGATTTCCTGATGGTGGGATTTGAAGAACTGGCAACCGGACATGACCACGTCGCTTTGGTTTTTGGCGATATTTCAGGCCAGACGCCTGTACTGGCTCGCGTTCACTCTGAATGTCTGACCGGTGATGCATTATTCAGCTTGCGCTGTGATTGCGGTTTTCAACTGGAAGCTGCGCTAACGCATATTGCTGAAGAAGGACGCGGTATATTGCTTTATCACCGTCAGGAAGGTCGAAATATTGGTTTATTGAATAAGATTCGTGCCTATGCGTTGCAAGATCAGGGGTACGATACTGTCGAAGCTAATCATCAGTTAGGTTTCGCAGCAGACGAGCGCGATTTTACCCTCTGTGCTGATATGTTTAAGCTCCTTGGGGTCGATGCTGTTCGTCTCCTCACCAATAATCCCAAGAAAGTCGAAATTCTCACCGAAGCAGGGATTAATATCGTTGAGCGCGTTCCGTTAATTGTCGGACGGAATCCCAAAAACGCACATTATCTTGATACCAAAGCCGCAAAAATGGGACATCTGTTAGGTAAAACAGAATAACGCCCTGAATGTAGAGCTATTAATGCCCGCTGGTTATGTACCTGCGGGCATTTTTATTAGTTAACTCAACATATTACGTATCACATAGTGCAATATGCCATCGTTCTGGTAATAGGTAAGTTCCGTGCCTGTGTCGATTCGGCAGCGGCAAGGGATTACGTCTTGTTTGCCATCAGCTCGTGTCAATTTCACCTCAATTGTCGCACCTGGCTGTAAATTTTGCAGGTCGGCAATGTCTATCATCTCTTCACCGGTCAACCCCAGGGTTTTGCGTGTCACACCTTGTGGAAACTCCAGTGGCAATATCCCCATACCGATCAAGTTAGAGCGATGAATGCGCTCAAAAGACTCCGCAATCACCACACGTATCCCCAGTAAACGAGGCCCTTTCGCCGCCCAGTCACGACTGGAGCCGGAGCCATACTCTTTACCCGCTATCACCGCCAGTGGCGTTTTTTCCTGCTGGTAGAGCATTGCCGCATCGTAAATAGGCATCACATTAGTTCCTGGTATATGACGCGTCATTCCCCCCTCCACGCCCGGCACCATTTCATTGCGAATACGAATATTGGCAAACGTTCCGCGCATCATCACTTCGTGATTACCACGTCGTGAACCATAGGAGTTGAAATCTTTACGCTCTACACCACGGCTTTGCAAATAACGTCCTGCTGGACTATCAGGTTTGATACTTCCCGCCGGAGAAATATGGTCAGTTGTTACAGAATCTCCCAGCATTGCCAGAATCCGTGCACCGTGAATATCCTGCACTGGCGCGGGAGTTGCCTCCATTTCGTCGAAGAACGGTGACAGACGAATGTAAGTGGAGTCAGGTTGCCATTCATAAGTTGCTGAACGTTCAACCTGGATAGCTTTCCAGTCCAGCGTGCCTTCAAACACTTCAGCGTACTCTTTGCGGAACATCTCAGAAGAAACCAGCGCGACAGCCCTGGCAATCTCTTGTGCTGAAGGCCAGATATCTTTCAGATAAACCGGATCGCCTTTGCGGTCATGCCCCAGCGGATCTTTCGCCAGGTTAATGTTCATATTTCCCGCCAGCGCATAAGCGACCACCAGAGGTGGTGAAGCCAACCAGTTGGTTTTAACCAGGGGGTGAATACGGCCTTCAAAGTTACGGTTACCGGAAAGCACCGCCCCCACAGTAAGATCGCCTTTTTTGATGGCACTTTCGATAGGTTCAGGCAATGGGCCAGAGTTACCAATACAAGTAGTACAACCGTAGCCCACCAGATTAAAGCCTAATTCGTCCAGATACGGCGTCAGCTTAGCTTTTGCCAGATAATCAGAGACAACTTTTGAGCCCGGTGCCAGGGAGGCTTTAACCCATGGCTGTCGCTTCAAACCAAGAGTGACGGCCTTTTTCGCCAGTAATCCTGCAGCCATCAGAACGCTGGGGTTGGAGGTATTAGTACAGGAAGTTATCGCCGAGATCACCACGGCGCCATCAGGTAACTGATAATGGTGACCATTCATCACATAATCGACTGGCTGACGATCTTTTTGTGCTGTATTCAACTCAAGTTCGCTACTGGCTGCAAAGGCTTTTGGTACATCGGCCAACGCAACTCGATCCTGAGGACGTTTGGGCCCCGCAAGACTGGCTTCGACATCATTCATATCCAGTTCTAATGTACTGGTAAATACCGGTTCATCACCGGTATTACGCCACATTCCTTGTGCTTTGGCATATGCTTCGACCAGTTGAACTTGATCTTCACTGCGACCACTTAAGCGCATATATTCCAGCGTGACGCTATCGATAGGGAAAAAACCACATGTTGCACCATATTCTGGTGACATGTTGGCAATAGTTGCGCGATCTGCCAGCGGTAACGAATCCAGTCCATCACCATAAAATTCAACAAATTTACCCACAACACCATGCTTACGCAGCATTTGAGTGACCGTCAATACAAGGTCGGTTGCAGTTATTCCTTCACGTAATTTTCCGCTGAGTTTAAATCCCACCACATCGGGGATGAGCATTGAAACAGGTTGCCCTAACATCGCTGCTTCTGCTTCGATTCCTCCCACGCCCCATCCCAGTACACCAAGTCCATTAATCATGGTGGTATGGGAGTCGGTGCCTACCAGCGTGTCAGGATAGGCCACCCATTCTTTATCCTGTAATTCACTCCATACCGCTTTACCCAGGTATTCCAGATTCACCTGATGGCAAATACCTGTTCCCGGCGGCACAACGCTAAAGCGACTAAAGGCCTGTTGTCCCCACTTCAGAAAAACGTAACGCTCATGGTTGCGCTCCATTTCCAGGCGCACGTTTTCTTCAAATGCTTCATCATCACCAAAGTGGTCAACAGTTACAGAGTGGTCAATAACCAGATCAACAGGTGACAGTGGATTTACTTTTGCAGTATCACCACCTAAGCGTTTTACAGCTTCGCGCATGGCGGCCAGGTCTACCACCGCCGGAACACCTGTAAAATCTTGCATCAGAACTCGTGCCGGACGATACGCAATCTCACGGTCAGCATGGGCATTTTTCAACCATCCGGCCAATGCCTGGATATCTTCTTCTGTGACAGAATCGCCATCCTGCCAACGTAGCAGGTTTTCCAGCAGTACTTTGAGAGACTTGGGTAGACGGGAAATATCACCCACTGATTTTGCGGCCAGGGGCAGACTGTAGTAGTGGTAAGTTTTATCATTCGTCTGCAATGTATCCTTACAGGCTTCTCGTAGGGTTGACGACATAGCTCCTCCTTAATAACAGGGTTGCGATGCCCTGATTCTCCTCAGGGTAGTATTAAAGATAACACAAACTAAATGTAACGTTTTGATAACAACTCAAAAGGTTAAAAGAGGGAGAAACTGTCAGGAGTAAGCCCGATGGTTGATACACCATCGGGCGGCAGTATTTTGGAAGAATTAGCGAGAGACGTACCAGATTAATTCAGCCCAGAAAAGGAATGACAGCGAAAACGCTCCGATCCATGACCAGTACTTCATATTTGTCGTATTCATCGGCGACACCATGACAATTTTTAGGACCAGTATTGAGATATTCTCAACGTGTATTGCTGTGGTGTATGAGTAAAATCAGAAAACTGATGATATATACCCGCCATGCTTTAAGTTGTATGTGTTGTGGCTGTAGGTTATTCAGTCCATCCATGGGCTTCCTCTCTTACAGAGCCGCTGCAAACAACGTTCGAATTCACTCATGCGCCCCCTGATTCATTTACGGAAATCAAGCTCCTGCGAACTCACTCGCTTGCCACCCGAATTATTTAGGGTATATCAGAACGACTTTATTATTGTTTTGGCAATTCATCTTCGTCGCACATTTCAATAAATGCACGCTGTTGTGGTGTTAACTCCCAGCTTTCGGGAATACAGGTAACCATGCCGTTCGGTATGTACTCTGAGGAGTCACATGTTTTAACTAATGGAGTTATCTGCTGTTGTTCCTGAGTAACCATCAATTATCCCCACACTTTCCAGACCAACAGAGCAACAACAACCCAGAACAGCGCAGAACCGAGGAATACGGCAAGCCATGCTTTGCGTTTAAGTTCAGGATCCCTGCGTGGTTGCTGGTTTCCGGATGGCATTACTGACCTCTCCAAATCGACATTACTTATCATTTCCGCACCAATTAATCGGTACAATTAATCATCCAATGAGACAAATCCTAAATAAACTTTAGTCAAAAATCCAGTCAATTTACGAATCGTTTCCAGTGAATAAATCAATCTTTTGAGCGGAATTAAATAAATGAGTGCCAAAATTTGCGAGAGGAGTATTTAACCACTATTTTGAGTCCAAAATTACCTTGTTAAATT
>ERZ1034915.1289-NODE-1289-length-14114-cov-10.328188_pt1 | contig 14114 bp, 7 predicted proteins | sample MGYA00520592_ERZ1034915 | MGnify/ENA primary metagenome ERZ1034915 (study PRJEB33766, sample SAMN09781787) | gut metagenome | biome: gut microbiome | host: Homo sapiens | place: Madagascar | study: EMG produced TPA metagenomics assembly of the PRJNA485056 data... | reverse complement strand
AAGTGATGCTCGACAGCGTGCCGGTTGACCCGAATATGCTCAACCAGTTCCAGAGCACGATGCCGCAGGTGAAGGAGCAGATGAAAGCGGCAGGTAAAGACCCGGTGCTGCTGGTGCCGCCGCAGCTGCGCCCGTTGCTGGCGCGTTATGCGAAGTTGTTTGCGCCGGGGTTGCATGTGCTGTCGTATAACGAAGTGCCGGATGAGCTGGAGTTGAAGATAATGGGGGCGTTGAGTTGATGGCTTTTAAGGGGCGCTGCACAACTGCCGGATGTGGCATAAATGCCTTATCCGGCAGTCAATATTTATCACAACATGTGGCGTTTAAACTCTGAACAATGCCGGAAGTCCGCTACGACGCTCTGTACGGGTAGCAATTGCACTACTTAAAATGCGTTCATCTGTATACAGCGAAAGGCGTGTACGGGCGCGGGTTACTGCGGTGTAAACCAGTTCCCTTGTCACAACAGGCGTACGCTGAGTGGGCAAAATCAGCGCTGCATGATTAAACTCAGACCCCTGCGACTTATGTACCGTCATCGCCCAGGTGGTTTCGTGTTCCGGCAAACGGCTGGGCTGTACCGATTTAATGCTTCCGTCTGGCATTGCAAACCAGACTCGCATCCCCTGCCCGCGATCAAGCGCTATGCCGATATCACCATTAAACAATCCTAATGGACTGTCGTTGCGGGCAATCATTACCGGTCTCCCTTCGTACCAACGGGAATGAGGGTGGCGATGAATTTTACGTTTTTGCTGTAACACGTGTTCCAGTCGTTCATTTAGCCCGGCAACGCCAAATGGTCCTTCCCGTAATGCGCAAAGTAACTGGTAATCATTGAATGCCTGAATGATTGATTCCGGCTCAGCACGTTGTTGCAGTAGTTGCAGATACCGACCATAGCCAGCAATCGCCTCTTCCAGCATCGCGCTGTAATCTTCGCTACTGGTGAGCGTGCGTTTTTCGATATCGCTAAATTCCTGTTGAAATATTGAACGAACGGCTGTTTTGTCTCCGCGATTAATCGCCGCAGCCAGTTGTCCAATCCCGGAATCGCTGCCAAAACGGTAACTTTTTTGCAGCAGGCAGAGACTGTCTCGTAAAGATGCCGCTTCGGTCCCCTTGCCTGCGGGTATTTCACATCCCGTCAGGCGAGATAATTGCTGTGCGCGCTGTGCGGTAAAACCAGCACTGACCCAGGCGCAGATATCACCCAATACGGCCCCTGCTTCTACAGAAGCCAATTGATCGCGATCACCCAGAAAGATCACCCTGGCATGAGGAGGTAAAGCCTCGATCAACCGCGACATCATCGGTAGATCGATCATTGACGCTTCATCCACTACCAGTACGTCAAGATGCAACGGGTTTCCCGCATGATGACGCAAACGCTGGCTTCCCGGTTGCGCACCCAACAAGCGGTGCAACGTGCTGGCATCATCAGGAATACGCGTCTTTTGCTCGTCGGTTAGCGGGAGTTGGCGCAGTGCTTTACCCAAAGATTCAGTCAACCGCGCAGCAGCTTTACCTGTCGGCGCAGCCAGGCGGATCCGGCAGCGTTCGCCATCCATCATCTGAATCAGTGCCGCCAGCAATTTTGCAACTGTTGTGGTTTTTCCCGTTCCCGGACCACCAGAGATAACCGAAATTCGCCGCGTTAATGCCACCGCAGCAGCCACTTTTTGCCAGTTGATTTCACCTGTGGAAGGGAAGAGTCGCTCCAGCGTTTGTGTCAGTAGTGGCTCATCAATTTCAATGGCGTAATTTACGTCATTAAAAAAGCGTGCCACCGTACGTTCACTGCTCCACATGCGATTCAGGTAGAGGCGATCACCATGCAGAATCATCGGTGTGGGTCGTTCGCCCTGGCTTACTGCTTCTGACGCCAACAGGCAGTTTTGCCAGTCTTGCGGCGCGTCAAATTTGTTGAAGCCCATTGCCAGTAGTGGATGTGGCTCATCACTGTTAACAAGGCGAGAAAGGGGCAGGCAAACATGCCCTTCACCTGCATCATGGCTGAGGATGGCCGCCGCCAGCGCAACAGCTGGCTCGTTATCTCCGGCCACCGCCAGGGCAAATTGCGCATCCAACGGACGCAAAAATTTTTGCTCAACGGCGCTCAGCAATAATTCTTGAAGGCTCATTGTGTTTCCTCTACGTCAGCACCTGCAAACATGTCGTCCATCAGAGCTATGAGTTCACCATCGGGCCGGGTGGTATAAATGCCCTGCTGCGGATTATCGCGGTCAACGCCGCGCAGGAAAAGGTAGATGACACCACCAAAATGGCGTTCATAGTCGTAATCAGCAATGCGATGACGCAAGTAACGGTGCAGCGCCAGCGTATAAAGCTGATATTGCAGATCGTAGCGGTGTTCCTGCATAGCCGCAGCCATTGCCTGTTGGGTGTAGGCTGAACTGTCTTCACCCAGCCAGTTCGATTTATAGTCGAGCAGGTAGTAACGCCCCTGATGGCGGAACACCAGGTCGATAAAACCTTTTAACATCCCGCGGACTTGTAAGAAGTCCAGCGGCGGACAACCTGCAGAAAGCGAATCAAACTGGCGAATCAGTGTGTCGAGTTGGCTTGCGATCAGAGGTTTCGTGATTGGCAAATAAAACTCCATCTCTACCTGCTTGTCGCGTTCAGTCAGTTGACTCAGACTGATACCTGTTTCATTTAATGGCGCACGCAGGATAGCGTCAATCCACTCAGTTAATACTGGCTCCCACCAGGTCTCAAAACCATCCAGTTCCAGCTTTTCTCGTACCCATGCGCTATCGACCGGTTGGCTGAAATCGAGCGTTTCAAACAGGCTATGTAAAAATGTTCCCGGCGATGCGCCACGGGGAAACTGGTGTGGCGTAAGTTGCGGTTCTTCTGATTTTTCACTGACAGCCGTGCCCGCCGCATCAATATCCAGACGTGGCAACAGATCCTGGGCAATACCGTGCCCACGCTGTTGCAGACCAGAATAACTGGTAACGCGCCAGTTATCGCCCGGTGAACGTTGCAGGTTTCTGGCGCTCAGTTCCTCACTGTCGGATTCCACCATGTGCCAACGGATATTATCGGGGCGAGGCGGAGTCTGGCAGGTGATATCGTCATCACACAGCGACTCAATGCACGCCCGTAGCCCGGCGGCATCCTGCGGTTCTCCTTTTTGCAGCAATCGCCCCAGCGCACTTTGATGTACGTCGGTAGGGCCTTTTTTATCACCACGACGGCGCACCAACGGCGCAACACCAAGACTGCAATGCCAGACTGAACGCGTCAGCGCCACATAGAGCAGACGTAAATCCTCCGCCAGACGCTCTGCTTCAGCCAACTCAACGCTCTCTTTCGCCTCGCTGAGATCCAGCATGGCTTCAAAGGATTGTCGATCATGGTAAAACGCTTGATCCTGTACACGGAAATTAGTGATAAACGGTAACCAAACCAGCGGATACTCCAGCCCTTTCGATTTGTGGATCGTGACGATCTGTACCAGATGTTTGTCACTTTCCAGACGCATTTGCTGGCTGGCCGCATTACTGTCTGGTTCGAGAATATGTTGTGACAACCAACGCACCAGTGCATGTTCGCTTTCCAGTTGCGTTCCCGCCTGCTGCAATAGCTCGCTGATATGCAAAATATCAGTCAGTCGACGCTCTCCACCTGCTGTTGCCAGAAGGTTTTCGGCTATGTTTCGCGCCGACATCAGCGCTCGCAACATGGGCATCACACCACGTTTGCGCCAGAGCTGCCGATAGCCATCAAACTCTTCAACCACTGCATCCCACGCAGTTTCATTGGTGTTGAGATTTTCAATATCCAGCGCGTTCAACCCCATCATCGACGTTGCCAGCGCACTACGCAGGGTATCTTCCCGCTCTGGCGTCATGACTGCCTGCAAAACCCATAACATCTCCTGGGCTTCCAGTGTTTCAAAAACGCTGTCGCGGTTAGAGAGGTAAACGGAAGGTATCGCCAGCAGGGTAAGGGCATCACGTATTAAGGATGCCTCCTGCCGACTACGCACCAGAACACTAATATCTGAGGCTCGTACAGGGCGCGATGTGTCACCGTTCATCAGCAACGCATCGCCACGTTGCCCGGCCTGTAACCAGTCACGGATCTGCATGGCACAAACTTGCGCCATCGTGCTTTGATAGTCTCCGACGCTGCAGTATTCACCGTCCATCAACCACATTTTCATCGCAGGCTGCTTTTCACCGTTCACAGCAAAATGCAGCCCCCGGTTTTTCCCGGCTGATTTCACCGGAACAAACGGGATTTCGCGGAACATAAAGGCGTCATCGGTCTGGCTGAAAAGCTTGTTCACACTGTTGACCATCCCCGGCGCAGAACGCCAGTTGGTATCTAACGTGTAATGAGCATGGACTTCGCTACGCGCTTTCATATAGGTGAAAATATCTGCCCCACGAAACGCATAGATCGCCTGTTTCGGATCGCCAATCAGGAGCAACGCCGTTTCCGGCTGTTGATGCCAGATACGGCGAAAAATACGGTATTGCTGCGGATCTGTGTCCTGGAATTCATCGATCATCGCCACCGGGAAGCGTGTACGGATCGCCGTCGCCAGTGCCTCTCCGCTTTCACTACGCAAAGCAGCGTCCAGCCGACTTAGCATATCGTCAAAGCCCAGCTCGCCACGGCGACGTTTCTCACGGGCAACGGTTTCACGGATCTCCGCCAGTGCTCTGGTGATGACCAGATCACGGATCGATAACGGTTCAGCAAGCAGTTGATCGATCGCGTCAAACAAGGGGTGGCGTGGCGTTTCCCCGCCTGCCTTCGTGCGATCTTCTAAAAAACGCTGAGAGAACTTTTCCAGCGATTCCGGCAGTTGATAGCTGTTTGTTTCTTCCTGCGCCCAGCGACTGATCTTGTCGATCCATTTGGCCTGATTGCTACGATTAAACTTGCGTCGATCAATGCCAGAAGATTCAATCAGCGCATCCAGTTCACCTACGGTTTCACACCACTGCTGTTTGACAGTGTTAATTCGCGCCACAATCTGCGCGTGACGAGAAATGAGCGTTTCATCATCCGGTGGTGGCGCTTTAATCACTGGCGCTTCACCTTGCAGATAACGGTTAATATCTCTTAGCAGTGCCTGTGGCCCTTTCCAGGTTTCGAAGACCACCTGAGCGATTTCACGCGGTAGCGGGTAACAATGACGGCGCCAGAAATCGGCGCAAGCCTGATAGCGCAACAACGACTCATCTTCAATCAGTTGTTGTTCAAACAACATGCCAGATTCGAAGGCATTCAGGTTGAGCATTCGCTGACAGAAGCCGTGAATGGTAAAGACCGCAGCTTCATCCATCTGCCGTTCGGCTAACAATAACCACTGCGCAGCCTGTGCTTTATCGTCAATCTCTTCAAGCAAGCTTGCATACAGCGGATTGTCGGTAGTGTCGCGCAGACAGGCGATGCGTAATTCGTGGATATTACTACGGATACGACCACGCAGTTCTGCGGTTGCGGCCTCAGTAAAGGTCACTACCAGCAGTTCTTCAACGGTCAATGGACGGGGAAAGGCGGATGCTCCGCCTAATCCAAGTAACAGGCGCAAATAGAGCGCCGCAATCGTAAAGGTTTTGCCTGTACCGGCAGAGGCTTCAATCAGGCGCTCACCCTGTAAGGGCAAGCGCAAAGGGTCTAATGTCTCGGCGACATCACTCATTCTTTTCACTCATCAGGGGCATTGTTTGCTGCAACGCGCTGACGTTCTCCCACACTTTCCAGCCTTCCGGGTGCACATACTCTGCTTTCCCGTTCTGGCTGCCAGAAATCTGCGACAAGATAGCCATGCCTTGCGGCTCAACCACCGCCTGATGGAAGAAATCGGCAAGTTTTTGCGGCGTCAGCTGTTTTATCTGTGCCACAATTTTATCACGTGAATCAAAGCGCATATTGCCACGATCGAAATCTTTGCTTAACTTCGAGGCTTCTTCGCCCAGTGTCTGCGGTGCCTGCAACATCTGAGTAATAATAGCCTGCTGGATTTGTGCGAACTCTTCCGGTTTCATCGCCCGCAATTTTGCTTCTGCCACAGGGAAGAAATCTTTATAGCGTTTCCAAAGGTAAGACGGCTGTTTATCGCTGCTTTGCAGCAGGAATCCCATCCCCCATTGACGCCCCACGCTCATCGGGAAGGCAAATACCGCATAGCCCAGTTGCTCCTCTGTACGCAACTGGTTATAGAACCACGGCTGAACAATTTGCCCCAGCATAGCGCTGTAGGCAGAGCTGGTGTATTCGTCATAACCGGTGGGAACGAATACAGCTGCCAGTGCCGAATCAGTGCTACTTCCGGCTTGCTCAAGAATAACTGACTGTTTTTTATCTACCAGCACGTCTTTGTTACGACACCATTCAGTACCCTCTGCGCCCAGCTGTTTTTGCACGTCACGCGCGAGTGTTTTCGCTTGCGCTTCGCTCATATTGCCAATGACCATAAACTCGGGGCGCGCGCCTGTTTTCAATGTCTCACGATAGGCCAGAACGTCTTTCAGGCTAATGCCAGACAACAGTTTGCGGCGCTCGTCACGCGGGAAGTAAGGCACTTGAGAAAGCATCTGTACTGGCATAATCGCCTGCTCAAATGCTTTTCCTTTTTCCGCCGAATCCAGCATCTGGATATACCAGGATTTCGCCTGTTCAAGCTGTTCTTCTGTAGCGCTATAGCTAAAGTAGCCCGTCAACAAGGCCTGGAAAAGTTGCGGTAATCGCTGGGTATAACCACTAGCGTTAACCATTAAGCCATTATTCGCATTGGTGGAAATGCTTATTCCCCCCACCGCAGCCTGGTTACTTAACTGGTCAAGGGCAAGCCCCGCCAGATAATCATTTAACGCAAACATGACCTGATTGCGGGCACTGTCCATCGCTTTCGGATTGCGCAAAATCAGGCTGATATCGGCTTTTGGCTCACTGGCAAAATAGCGGCTTGGGGCATACACCACACGCAAATCTGACTCATCAACAATTAACTCAGGGTGATCATATTTTTTCTCTGGCGTGATCAGCGAAAAATCATCTGGTATATAGGGGTTAAGCTCCGGCAAAGAGAGCGCAATACCTGCCGCTTTTTTCTGCCAGTCAGCGAAGGTTTGTTCACTGATTTTATCAACCTGATAAGGTGCATCGACAAAATAGGCGGTTTTATTGTGCGGCTCTTTCGGGCTGATATACCAGATACGTGCGTTCTGTGGCGTCATCATCGCCAGCCTTTCTTTAACAGCTTTGGCGTCATACTGGTCGGCGATATTCACGGCATCCAGAGTATGCTCAACCGGTACGCGAATCATGGTATCCGCCAGCCATTCGACGTAATCCATATCACGGGTGATCGACGGATAACGGAAATCGAGATCCAGCACATGCGCCAGTTCATCGAAGTACTGTTTATCCACGCCTTTTTCACGCAATAAATTGAGATAGCTGAAAATAGCCGCAATCACTTCGTCACGGTTAGCGAGGCCTTTATCAGTTAAGGTTGCCGAGATCGCTAACACGCCGCTGTTGCCGTTAACGATAGGATCGGAACTGGCACTTATGCCTTCGACCAGGCCCTGCTTTTGCAACCAGTCCGAGAGAGTTCCAGGACTACGATTGCCAATCAGATAGGTAATCAATTCATCGGTTTTACTGCGAAACTTCGCGGAGTTGTTATCGATACGAAACTCCACGCGCACCACTTTTCGTGGCAGCGCGGGCACGTAATGGATGATGATGCCCTTTTGCGCGTCGGTCACCACCGGCACGGTGATTTCTGGTTTTTGGCTCTCTTTATTTGGCACGCGACCAAAAGTTTCTGCCGCCAACTGCGCCAACTCCGGCAGTGGTTTGTTGCTGTAGATAACCGCTTTCATCAGATTGGCTGAATAGTATTTCTCATGGAAATTCTTCAGCGCCTGCTGTACCGGATTTCCAGGTTTGTCGCTTAAGGTTTCCAGATTTCCGCCAGAAAACTTCGCCCCAGGGTGTGCCGGGTTAATAGTTTCGGCGCTCACTTGTGCCATGCGCATACCGTCACGGGTGCGTGCCATAGTGAGTTCAGCGTTTACCGCGTTACGCTCGCGCTCGGCATATTTTTTGTCGAGTAAAGGGGCTGCAATGGCATCCGCCAGACGATCAACCGCACCATTCAGGGCATCATTTTCTACTTCAAGATAGAAAGCCGTGCGATATGGCGCTGTGCTGGCATTGTGGCTACCGCCATGCATTTTGAGATATTCCGCAAGGCTGTCTGCCTGTGGATATTTTTTCGAGCCCATCAGGCTCATATGTTCGAGATAGTGCGCCAGCCCCTGATAAGAGTCAGGATCTTCAAGTGACCCAACAGGTACAACAAGCGCTGAAAGCGATTTGACCGCCTGAGGATCGGAAACCAGCAACACCACCATGCCGTTATCCAGCCGTATAGCCTGATACTGGCGATTATCTTTTTCACTTTTACGGATGGTTTCCGCCATAGGTGTCCAACCGGTGTCTGCCTGACAAAAAGGTACCCAAAGGGTAATTAAAACCAGTAACGCTTTAAACCAGGTGCTGCGGGGCATTCACGAACCTCATGATTAACGATATTTTTCAACCTGAATCAACGCATTAAAGCGCATCAACCGGAGAATACAAAATATGCCGCTGAACTGCTCAGCGTCGGTATAAATAACAATCAGTCCGTGACTGGTGCGCATCATAGAGTAAGCGACCTGCTTGCGCAATTTTTAAACAATCGTTATGACTGATTGAAACGAAAAATAGGTAACAAAAAACGTTGAGACTGAGAAACTATCGTTTCCAGCGTCTCAGGTTCGAGCTGACGCCACAGGCGTTGATACCAGATATCATCGCCTTCCCCACGAACTATCATGTTGCCTTCATACGCTTGCAGGAACTTAGTTCGCGCTTTTTGTTGTGTATCTTCGTCAGTTAAAATCACATCATTTTCAGTGTCATAACAGGTTTTAATCCATGCACCACCGCTTTCGGGTAACACCAACAGCGGTGAGGACATTCCTTCCCGATAGCCCTCTATAAGCTGCGCAAGGTAATGTAACGCCTGTTCTGTTTCCAGTGGTGGGAAACGCCATTCGCCATCTTTACGTAAAAACAGACGGCTTTCCCCTGTACCACCACAGGCGCAATAGACAAGATGTTCCAGCCAAAGTTGCACGCCTTGTGAAACGCTAAGCAACGATGGTCGCCAACGCAATAAACCATCGTCCTGGACTTGTGGTAGCCAGCCGGTTAATTGTACGCCATTACAGTTGAGATCAACCTCCATGCTTTGCCCTGGCAGGCGACAGGCAATCACCCGGTCAGCCAGCTGTTGCATCTCCTGACACTGGGTTTCCCACAGGATCTCACCAAAAGCACCATAAGGCAGCTCCCCTGCGGCGCGGAATCGGCGGAAAAGACGCTCAGCATCTTCCTGCTCAACCAGGGTATTAAGTAGTTGCTGGTTAATTTGATAACGGGTTAGCCCTTCCAGCGTGAACGGTTCGGTATCAGGGATCTCGCTCTCTTGCGCACGGAAATTTACTCGCAGACGCATCTGAAAGAAGGCTCTTACCGGATGCGCCCAAAAACGTTGTAAAGATTCCAGCAATAGTGTTGACGGCATTTCAAATGGCAATGGCTGCACAAAATCAGAATGTGCCTCACCAGACTGACTGGCAGCAGGTAGCCACTCTCTGGCATAGCTTTGCTGCTCACCAGGCAGGTAATTTTGCGGATCAAACGGCATACGGGTATGCATACAGGTAATATGTGCTTTTACCTTCGCTTCGCTTTCGTCGCAGTTCAGCGCTTCATCGCCCGGTAAGTAATGGCTTTGACCAATATAGTCAATTAACTCCTGTACCAGCACGGAAGGAAAACGTTCGCTGTTATCCTGAATGGAACGCCCGATATAACTGATATAAAGCTTTTGCTGCGCAGAGATCAGCGCTTCCAGGAACAGATAACGGTCATCATCACGACGACTACGATCCCCACGGCGCGGTTTCTGACTCATTAAATCAAACCCCAGCGGTGCAAGCTGACGCGGATAAACACCGTCATTCATTCCTAATAAGCAGACCACTTTGAAGGGGATAGAGCGCATTGGCATGAGAGTGCAAATATTCACTGGCCCCGCAAGGAATCGCTGGCTGATACGTTCTTGATCAAGGCGTTGTGCCAGCTCGTCGCGGAGCAATGAAAGCGGTACAGCTTCGTTATATTGTGCACCAAGCCCCTGAGCAATCACGGCCTGCCACTGTTGTTCAATAAGTGTCATCGCTGCTTCGGTTTCGGCATCTGGCAGGAAGAAGGCATTGAGCATGTCACGACACACAGGTAGCCACTCTTCCAGTGGTCGTTCCTGCGCAAGTCCACGACGCCAGATGTTCAGTTGCATCAACAGTGATGCCAGATGCCCCACCAGCTCGGCAATCAGGCCGCTGGATTCATCATAAGGCAGAACAGACTGCCACTCACCCTGAGCACTTTCCATGGCGTAACCCAACAGCATACGTGTCAGGCCAAAGCGCCAGGTATGTTGACCGGTGGCAGGCAGCTCCAGCTCACGTACGTTATCGTCGTCAATCCCCCAACGAATGCCTGACTCATTTACCCATTGGCGTAAATAACGTAGCCCTTCTTCGGTAATATCAAACCGCGCCGCAAGTACAGGTACATCCAGCAAGGCCAGAACATCCTCGGAAACAAAACGACTGTCAGGTAAAGAGAGCAGAGTGATAAATGCTTCCAGTACCGGATGCGACTGACGCGCCCGACGGTCGGAAATGGCATAAGGCAGGTAACGATCGGCTGGTGCGCTCCCAAAGACGGCCTGAATAAACGGACTGTAACTGTCAATGTCGGCCACCATCACAATAATGTCGCGAGGTGTCAGTGTGGGATCTTCCTCCAGCATTGCCAGCAAGCGATCATGTAGCACTTCAACTTCACGTTGCGGGCTATGGCAAACATGGAAGGTCACGCTGTTATCCTGCGGATCGAGCAGCCTTTTCTTATCGCTACGGGAAAACTCTTCAATATTAACGCCCGCCACCGCCCGATTTTCCAGCTCCAGAATATCGGACTGAATGTTATGCAACAGATTATCTGGCGTGATATCAACGAAAGCATCCAACTCCTGGCTGTTATCGAGATCGGAAAGCAGATAAATATAATCACGCCCCAACTTGCCCCAGGAGGCTAAAAGTGGATTACCAACATCCTGTTCGCCTTCGCTATTAAACAATTTTTCTGCATCAACGCCCTTACGAAACAGCGGTAATTCGCGGTCTTCAAAGCTGTGCCGACGCTGGCGGGTAAGGAGTTTTGCCAGATAAGCAGGATCTTTAATATCTCCCCAGTAATAACGACAGGGGTTAGTAAACAAAAGATGAATTTCTATATGCTTACCCAGTGCCTGTAGAGCTTGCAGATACACCGGTGGTAACGCGGAAATACCGCAAATAAAGACGCGGGAAGGTAATCCCGGTGGGCAGGTGGTAGCCGACTCCAGCGTTTCAATAAAGCGTTGATAAAGATTGGCACGGTGCCAACGTGGTTGCCCCAGTTCAGCAGTGTATTCCACCAGTGCCTTCCACAAAGGTGCCTGCCACACTTGCGCTTCGCTCAGCCCATCAACCAATTTTCCGGCTTCCCACTGGGAAAGCCACTCAGGGCGATAAACCAAATACTGGTCAAAAAGATCCGCTGCACGCGCAGAAAGCTGAAAGAGTTTTCGTTTGTCAGAATCGTCAGTCAAATAATGACGTAGCAGGGTAAAATCTTCCCGATCCAACCACTGCGGTAACAGCGTCATTAATTTCCAGGTCATGCTCTGTTTATTAAACGCGCTCTCTTTGGGGATCTCTGGCAATACACGAACGAACATATCCCAGATGAAACTTGCTGGCAGCGGGAATTCGATATTTGCCGCAATGCCAAACTTCTGCGACAGGGCCATCTGTAACCATTGCGCCATCCCGGTGCTTTGTACCAGAATCATTTCCGGCTCAAAGGGATCGTCCAGCCGCTCGCGCTCAACAATAAACTCCATTAGCGCTTCCAGCACATCCAGACGATTCGAATGGTAGACCCTTAGCATAGCGGCTCCTGACGACTAACGATTCGGGCAATGCAGGCGTGTCATCTCGCCTGTCCTGCCCAGTGGTGAAAATAGCGTAGCGCTGATGCTGACACATCCGGAGTGCGATGTCTCCACCCGGTTAACTTGCCAGTTCACAGGTGGCGAAATTGACCGCAAATGTGTTTGTTGCCAGCTGGTGCGCCAGAGTTGTAAGTACTGATTTTTGAGCACAAAACTGTTCATCAGTGCTCGCTGATAACCAGACAATGCCGTCACAATCATGACCATTAATACCATCGCCACAATTACTTCCGGCAAGCTGAATCCCCGTTGGCTTTTCAGGGAATGTTGCATAGCGCCTCCTCTTTTAATGGACAGAAATCACTCCAGCCGGTTGCCGAGAAGGTGACGCTATTATTTTCTTTCTCTGCCATTTGCCATAAAGAGACGCCAGAGTACTGAGCGATAAGCACAGCCTCATCATTCGCTAACAGGCGCAGACAGACCACCGCGAGTTGCTGATATCTCTGGCACTGAGCGTCATGTTGCAGTGGCCAGTGTTGCGATTTCCCCCACTCCAGTGCTGACTGTACGATTGCCTGACGTTTTAATGCCTGGCTTTCCAGCGCGACGCGTGCAGAGTAGCTGCGCTCCTGCTGATTTAGCCCCTGAAGCAGTAAGCTACCGAGGATCAGCAATAACAAGACTAAGCCCAGCGACGAGACTCCCCGTTCACGATTCACAAATTAAACCCCGTCACGCTGTATTGCGCCTCTGTACTGTGCTGTGGTTTGTTTTTACTGGCACCACGTAATCGCACGGTGAGAAGTGGAGCGAAACCGTTTTGGTTATGCCTCTCAACCGTGAACGTTTCGACGACAATGGCATCAGGTTCGGTCATCCTGTCCCAGCCTTTACCGGTGCAGGATGTCGCGCCGCGCAGTGTTTCCAGGGCGTTATCTTTGAGACGGAATCCCACTTGTTCTGAGTCTTTGGAGGGGGCTGTTTCAAAGCGGCCATTATTGTTGGCATCCCACTGAACAATTATGCACTCTCCGTTATTGACGATTTTTAATCCTTCACCGCTACATTTCCCCCGGCAATATCCCGCCCGCTGGAGATGTTTTGCGACCGTATAAGTGCGTTGCCAGAGTTCGTCTTCCAGCGCCAGTTTTAACGTATTGCTTAAGACATCACGTTGAATAGCAGGTAAAAAACGAGCTGTACCAAGCAATAACACGCTACTGACAGCCATCGCGATAAGCACTTCAAGTAAAGAAAAACCACGCTCGTTTAACGGCAGCTCTCTACCTGGGTTGGCTTGCACAAGCGGATTCGCCCCCAGGGAGAGATCACTATTTGCCATTCGCCTGCGGTGTTTTGCAGACGAATATGACCAGGCCAGGCAGTATTGCGCAGGCCATAAAACGCCAGTGCCGGAGTGGCTTCGGCCAGGTTTATCTCTTCCCAACCGGGCGTAAATATCAGTGGTGAGGCGGGCATGCAGGTTGTTTGCCCTACGGCTGAGCTGACAAGACACCATGACTTTCCCTCCCTGATAACACTGATGACATGATCGCGGTTATGCCAGTTGGCATCCTCACGCAAATACAGTAAGTAATCGCGCAGCTGGCAGGCGGTTTGCCAGAGTCGTTGCTGCTGTTGCCAGCTCTGCCAGCCATAAACGCCCCCTGCGCTCAGTAGCGCAATAATGAGCATCGCGACCAGAATTTCGATAAGCGTATAGCCCTGTTCTCTTTTCATGGCGGCAGTATGACGTGAGGAAAATTTCTGGCGAGGCTTAATTTTTTGTTATTCGGCGCGCTTTCAGAACTTTTTTATGGGTTGCACAACGTTGCAAAATTTCGGGAAGGCAGCTCGAAGAATTGGCCGGGAGAGAAAAAAACCGACGCACAATGGCGTCGGCTTTGGCAGGATTTAAATCGCAACAGGGGCTTTGATGCCCGGATGCGGATCGTAGCCTTCAATCTCAAAGTCTTCGAAACGGTAGTCG
>ERZ1034915.1288-NODE-1288-length-14124-cov-5.025801_pt1 | contig 14124 bp, 8 predicted proteins | sample MGYA00520592_ERZ1034915 | MGnify/ENA primary metagenome ERZ1034915 (study PRJEB33766, sample SAMN09781787) | gut metagenome | biome: gut microbiome | host: Homo sapiens | place: Madagascar | study: EMG produced TPA metagenomics assembly of the PRJNA485056 data... | reverse complement strand
CTCCGAGGCCGACCTCAACCACCCGTACCTCATGGACGTCGTCCCCATGGCGCCCAAGCGCGCGCTCGTCACCGGCTGCAACGGCCAGCTGGGCCATGCTGTCCGCAAACTGGCGGAGGAGCGCGGGGTCGCCAAGGACTTCGACTTCTGCGACATCGACACCTTCGACATGTCCGACCCCGCGGCCTATTCACAATACGACTGGTCGCTCTACGGCACCGTCATCAACTGCGGCGCCTACACGGCTGTGGACAAAGCGGAGACCCCCGAGGGCCGCGCCATCGCCTGGAAGGCCAACGCGACGGGGCCGGCGCTGCTCGCCCGCACCTGCGCCGAGCACGGGATCACGCTCGTCCACGTGTCCTCCGACTACGTCTTCGACGGCACCGCCGAGGTGCATGACGAGGAGGAGCTCCTCAGCCCGCTGTCAGTCTACGGCCAGACCAAGGCCGCCGGCGACATCGCCGTGGCGGGATGCCCGCGCCACTACATCATGCGCAGCTCCTGGGTCATCGGCGAGGGACACAACTTCGTGAAGACCATGAAGGGGCTCTCCGACCGCGTCGCCGACCCTGAGGACAAGTTGGAGCGGGTCACCGTCGTGGACGACCAGCTGGGCCGCCTGACCTTCACGCGCGACATGGCCGAGGCCATCTTCCACGTTTTGGGCTCGCACGCCCCCCACGGCACCTACAACTGCACCGGCTCCGGCGCCGTGAGGTCCTGGGCCGATATCGCCCGGGCCGTCTTCGAGGCCGCCAACGGCAACGGCGACAGGGTCGTGCCGGTCAGCACCGCTAATTATTACGCGAATGCCGAGGGCTCCATCGCGCCGCGTCCGACCTACTCTGCGCTTGACCTGTCCAAGCTCGAGGCAGCCGGATTCTACATGCCTGATTGGGAAGAAGAGTTGGGGGAGTACCTTAAGGCGCTCTAGATACGTTGTGTTGTATGGCCTGTCTGTTTTTACGGTGAGGTGAATCTTCAACGGACTATTTTTAGTTGAAGTATTAATGCATTTGTTGGCCATTCGGGGAAAGGGTGCTTTTTCGAACGATTCATATCCCTTTATTGCATTAGCCGTTAAGTGTTTAGATGCCTAATTCGTGGCTTTTGTCTGCTGGGCGCACAGTGGCCAGCTTTGAACCACCCGTTATACGGGTGGGGCCTAACGGCTTTAGAAGGCCACCCTTCCGACCGATATTGACGATTGTTCAGCCCGTCGGTATTCGAGTCGAAGGGGTGGCCACTGTGGTCCAGAGGGCTTGCAGCTTCTCCCGCACAAGGTTGATGAGCGGGTGCCACATCGTGTTCACGCCGAGGTGTTGGCACAAAGTAACTACAACCAAATCAGGAACGACATAGGGGAGATTCTGTTTATGTTAACTGAGAAGTGGTTCGAGGGGTTGCTGTGGAAATCTTGGTCTTCCTTTGGTCTAGGATTCCTTCTGTAGCCCTTTCTTGAATTTGTGTGTTAGTATGAATTACCTAATAGGTAATTCTGTTTGGTGGTGAAGAGTGGAAGTCGTCTTTGACTCGAAGCGCGTTGAAGGGCAGTGTAGAAATTTGTCGGCAGCAAAGAAGCTTGTCGGGGGCAACGAGTCTATTGCCGTAGCGCTTCTTGCAAAAGTCAACTTGCTTGAGCAGGCTGTAAACTTCAAGGATGTAGTCGTTCAACCTCAGCTTCACTTCCATGCTTTGTCGGATAAGGGAAGACATAAACTGGCAGGTTATTTCGCGATCGATGTCAAGGGCCGACGGTGTCCATGGAGGTTGATCATTCGCCCTCTTGACGAGAATCATGAACCCTTTACTTCTTGTCATATCGATGAAATCGTCGAAACAGTTGAAGTTGTAAATATTTTGGAGGCGAGCAAGCATTATGAGTAACTATATCGAATACAAAGATGAAATCGCTTTTCATCCCGGATACTATATCAATGAGCTCGTTGACGATAGCGGGCTCACGCAGCAAGATTTTGCCAAGAGGCTCGACACGACTCCCAAAAATTTAAGTAAGTTAATTAATGGACAGCAGCGCCTTACACCGGAAATGGCCGCTAAGCTTTCCAAAATGCTGGGAACCAGTATTGATTACTGGCTTAATTTGCAGAATGCGTACGACTCGGTTCTCCTCGAAATTGACTCTACAAGGAATCTCGAAGAAGAAAAGGCTATTTTAAAGGATATCGGTTACAGTTACTTCAGAAATAACTTTGGCTTGCCGGATCTCCCGCGAAGATTGTCCGAACAGGTTGCAGCAGTCCGTTCATTCTTGGGTGTCGCCTCGCTTACGGTTCTAACAAAATCAGACCTTTCGATTAGTTTTAGAAGCTCGATGGACAACGTTGACAAGAGGACTGTTGCCAAGGCGAATGCGATGACCCAGATTGCTATTAATTTGGCCCGGAAAGTCGATGCCCCTCCGTTTGACAAATCAAAATTCGAACTTGCGGTCAATGGCGCTTTGAAACAGACGACGAACCATGGCAGTTTTTATCCCCTAATTCGTCAAGCTTTTCTTGATTCTGGCGTGGTTCTTGTTGTGCTTCCAAATTTGTCTGGATCTAAGACGAATGGGGCCACTAAAAAGATAGGCTCTAAAATAATGCTTATGGTGAATGATCGTAGGCTGTACGCTGATTCTTTTTGGTTCACGCTCTTTCATGAGGCTGGTCATATTCTCAATGACGATCTTGGTATTTCTTTTGATCAAGATTCTGGAGAGAAGGAGGAGCGTGCCGATCGCTTTGCAGCCGATGCACTTATTGACCCGGCAAAATACTCCGACTTTGTTGATCGTGGGGTTTTTAGTTTGTCGGCCGTTATTTCTTTTGCCAATGAAATAAACCGTGATCCCGGCATCGTGCTAGGTCGTCTGCAAAATGATGGTTTGGTTCGCCACGATGACCGTCGTTTGGTGTCTTTGCGAACGCGCTACAGGGTCATTGCTGATTAATGGAAGTGGAAAACGTTCATTATGAGTGGGGGATGCAATTATTGCGAATGTATCTACGTTTGTTGAGGTTCGTTAAGCAGCGCTTCGAGTGATTGCCGGGAATTGACTACAGCAATCGTCATCAAGATTGTGGAGAGCTTTACTTGGGTGTTGATATTCATGAAGTAGAGGGACTTATTCAGGAAGTTGAGCTAAGAAGCTAAGGTTTAGCCTTTTGAACTCAATTATGAGGTTTTCAATACAATAAGCGCTCTTTTTTGTTGCCTTGATTGTGGAGTGGATGAAATCCGTAAGCAATGTGAGGTTTTAGACTGTTTTCAATTCGGTTGCTTCATTTGCCGGTACGCTGCTCTTTAGCATCCGATTAACCAGCGTCACTTTTAACGAGAGGTTATTAATGCGGATATTTGCTGCTTCTGTTTTGGTCATCGCGTTCATTTTGTTTTTCCCGGGAACCCTGTTTTTACGGCTTGGCTTCAAGAAGGTTAACCCTCAATTCGTCTGCTTTGCTCCGGCACTGTCGGCATTCTTTTTTCTAGTTGCAGGCGTTATCGGAACGGGTTTGGGCCTTACTGGGGCGGCACTTTTTGTCTTGCTGACGATTTGTTTTACCGTTTTTCTCGCCCTTCCCATCCGTTCGATTAACTCAAGGTCGCGTCTATCAGACGATGATTTTTCTAATGTCAGTCGACTGACATGGCCGGCGGTGGGGATATGCGCAGCTGTTGGCGCTACTCTCGTTGCCGCATTGTTTTTGAGTAATATCGACGGGTTATCTTCCTTCATTCAGTACGATGACAACCTATCGCATCTCGCCTGGATTAAATCGATCGCCGATTCGGGCAATTTCTCAACAATACGTGTGACGTTTTACGATCCGGCTGTCTCTCCTTCTGCTTTCTTGGGCAGCGGGTCGTATTATCCGATTGTCTGGCATGTACCTGCAGCTCTGCTTGTTTCCCTTACGGGGGTTCAAACGTCTGTGGCGGAAAATGCTTCTATTTTTTGTTTTATAGCGTTTGCATATCCGTTAGGTATCTTGGCATTTTTAGATTCCATCTGTAAGAACACTAAAGTGTCTCCCTTTATCGTTGCGATCTCTTCTTTTGCCTCTGTTGCATTTCCTATGCGTATGCTTGCCGTTCATGGCCCGTTTCCGAATATTGCCGCATTTTGTTTGGTGCCCGTTGCTGTTGCCTTCTTAGTTCGTTCCTTCTCTTTTGGTGAGCGTTTTTGCTTTTGCGGGGCAAGGTTCTACTCTTTTGTCTTGGCTCTTGTTGGCGTAGCTGGTGTTCATCCAAATGCTGCCATCTTCACCTGTCTTTTGATTGCACCATTTATTTTGCTGAAGATCATTCCTCTCGGGATTATGTCTAGGTGTGCGAAGACCTCCTCAAATAGTTTGACTCGTAGAACTAGATGCGCTCAGGTGATTTTTTGCATTCTCTGCGCACTATTATGGGTGATTGTCTATAAACTTCCGTTTATGCGGGGAATCGTTTCTTTCACCTGGGAATGGGGCATGTCGCTTGATTGTATTCTGCAGTCAATCGTTAGTGGCTCTTTCTTCTTTGGGATTCCTCAGGTCATCCTATTTCCACTATTTGTAATAGGTGCTATCTATGTTGTTATCCGTGAAAAAGAACAACGATGGATTTTCTTCAGTATCGCCATCATATTGCTGATATATATCGGCGCCGGGGCGTTTTCGCCTGAGGCCCGTTCGTTTTTTTCAGGTTTTTGGTACACGGATCCCGAGCGAGTTGCCGCTATGGTTGTGATCTCGCTTGTACCGCTTTTGTATTTTGGTTTGCACTGTGTTGCCCTAGTTATATACAGTGGCATTAGGCATCTAAAGTTTTTTTCAGGAAACTTTGGCTTCAATCTATCTGCAGCGCTGATATCCCTACTGTTCTTTTTCCTTAATTGCTATCCATTCAATTATGCGTACGCGTGGGAAGATCATTCTAGAGGTGATTTGACCAATGCTTTCACGCTTAATTCTTACGATTTATATAATGGCTATTCGCGCTACCGTGTTCAAGCCTACACTGCTGCCGAACGGGATTTTATTCAACAAGTCAAGGAAGTGGTTCCAAAAGGCAGCCTCATAATTAATCTTCCTGTTGATGGCAGCTCATTTGCTTGGTCTGTCGACGGTCTGAATCTGTACTTTCATGCCAAGCTCGGTTCGGCAGAATCTAAGGACAGTTACGCTATTCGCAAGGGTCTTTGTAATATCTCAACGGATTCTACGGTGAAAGATGCTGTTGCGAATATTGGAGCAAAGTATGTTCTCTTGCTTGATCGTAGCGACTATACAGCGGAGGACAAGCATGTACGCTATTCTCGCGATCTTCAATTCAAGAAAAAAGACTGGAAGGGGATTACTGAAATAAACGATGAGACTCCTGGTTTTGAACCGATACTATCGTCGGGGTCAATGAGACTGTATCTGATTAAATAACGAGTTTAAGGTTCTTTAATGACAGTACGCCGCCACTACATGGACGTTCTCAATGTCCTTTCCTGTTTTGCCGTTGTTGTTCTCCACTGCACGACGGTTGTATACGTTAACCAAGGTAATATGCAGTGGTTTGTTTCAGTTGTACTGCAGTCATTGTTTATGTTTGCCGTACCGGTCTTCTTTATGATCAGCGGAGCAAATCTAATCGGATACCGCTCTCGGTACTCTACTAGAGTTTTTTTCCAAAAGAGGCTCAAGCGTGTTCTGCTGACACTAGTTGGCTTTAGTTCTTTAATTTACGTCCTTAGCTGCCTTGTCCCAGTCCCACTTGGTCTTCCGTCGAGATCTTTCTCCCTTTTCGAGTTCATCAATCTGTTTCTAACCAATCAAATTTGCGACGTTTATTGGTTTATGTATTCGATTTTGATTCTTTATTTGATTACACCGCTATTGGCTTGTTTTGCGTCGAATAAGCGTTTGTTGGAGTATGCAATCTGCCTCTGCGTTGTCTCTACTGCGATAATTCCTTTTGCAAATCGTTTTGCATCAAACCATGATTTATTCTCAGTGTTTGCCGTACCTTATTTGACGGGTGCGATAATGTACTACTTAATTGGCTACTACATCGTTGCATATTCTCCTTTTGAAGGTCGTGTCGAGAGAATGCGCCCTATTTTGCTAATTGTTGCGATTTGTTCCGTTGTGTTTATGGCGCTGATGACAATCAAGACCAACGTACCGCACACGGTGTTGTCCGGGGCGTATTCGGACTACGATAATTTTTACAACAATTACCTACACCTTCCGGTTTTGGTTTATTCGGTCTCGCTTTTCATGTTGTTCAGATCCTTAGAGCGGCTTTTCCAATCTGATAAGCATCCGTTCATGGCTGTATTTTCTAAACTGTCTTCCCTAAGTTTTGATGTTTACGCCGTACATATGATGTTTATTTGGGCTTTTGATGTCTATGTTCTGCATAACATTTTTTGGGATGCGGCGATTCGTCCGTTCGTAGTCTTTGCGCTCTCTCTTTTATTTGCATTTGTGCTGGAGTTCTTTAAGAAGCTCTATCAAAAGGAGTGAATTGCAAAAGTCTAAGGCTGTAAGCACACCGTTATTTGGTTCAGTTAGCGTTCATAAAACGTACCGCTGCTGATTTTGAGGCTGAGTGTGAAAAAGAACAGGAAATGGACCCTGTTCCTTCCGATTGGTTTTTGAAAGGAATAAGGTCCATTAATGTGCAGCCATATTGTTGCGTGCTAGATATCGATGACCTACTTCTTTTTTCTAACGGCCCTCGCTGCTGATTTCATTATCTCTCGCCTCACACTACCGACCGGTGCGATGGGATCGATGAATTTGCGAAGCGGATTATCAGGTGATATCGCATGTTCGTGCATTGTGAGAGGGGAGGAAGAAGTCGATCTTTTCGGTCCCGCCAACATGCTCATAAGGGATTCGTAAAAGGGAGTCTGGCGAGCATAGGTCCAATAGGCAATGTTGCGATCACACGAGGAGAACTTCCAGGGCTTTTCAAATCCTGCATAGTGAATAATATTCTCGTGATTGCGTGAATCGTTGAAGGCGTCAAATGCAGAAGCAGGTGCAAATGAGAAGACGTTTGCAATGCGATTATTGCAGTCGATCATGACATTCCAGTCGTAGTCGAGCCAAGTTACGCGGCCTTCACAGTGCGCGTTTAGAACATCTTGATCGTTGTAGATAAAGCGATCATCGGAAGCGTAATCGAGCCACGTCTCAATTGAATAGAGCTTGCGCATCTCGGCGGTATTGAGTACAAGAACGCCTGCCTGAAAGTAATCATAGGGGTTTTTCATGCCCAAGACCTTTTTGGCGTAGGTAAGCCGCTTGCCATTTTTCATGTTAAGGTTGCCCAAAAAATCGATATCGTGGGCAGCGGCGAGGAGGTTATTGCCCAAGTCCACGCCATAGAGTTCAGAAATATCACCCTGGATAATCAGGTCGCTATCAAGGTACAGAACCTTGTCGTAGTCAGGCAAAATCTCTTGAATCAAGAAGCGGTAATACGTCTCAACGCTGATATGAGGGTTGTTGGTGCTCAAATCATGGCGAAGCACGTGTTCGCTTACATCGCAAAAACGTAACGACATGTTTTTAAACTGTCCAAAGAAGCGCTGCATGGTCGATTGATTGTCTCCAGCAATATCCCTATGGAGCACAACCACATCGTAGAAGTACTCCTTGGAGGCATTGAGTAGCGTGGAATAGACCGTGGTGGTAAGCATGGGGACATAGTTATTGTCTGCGGCGAAAACAACTGGGATAATCTGCTTGCTGTTTGCTTTCCCGTAAGGAGCCTTAAACGAAGCACGGCGATCCGGCCTTCTAAAGTGAACACACTGCAGCTCGGCCATCTTCCAGCCTGCTCCAATGCGTTCATGATGAATGAGGTAGATATTAAGTAGCCTCTCGGCAAGATGCCCGGGGGTACGTAAGCCTTCTTTTGAATAACGAGACATATCGGTTGTGGAAACGAACTCTTCTAGCAGGGGGAAGAGCCATGCGCAGTAATCGTTAAAAATCTCACGCTTCATGATAAACATGTTGCAGAAGCGCCCCACGTGGCCACTGAGGAACTTATCGGCGTCCTGCCCATATTCCGGATGCTGATTTTTGAGGATGGAGACAATCTTGTCCAAGTCTTCAACGAATAATTTGTCTGCGGCATCGTATTGAGAGCGCAGGGTGGCATTTCGTCCGATATAGGTGCGAATGTCCTTGCGTTCGGTGGTGATGACATCGTACTGAGTAACAAACTTCTCGATGCTCTCATCGTCCAGTGAGTATTTCTTTTGAGATGCAGCATCGATGAAATCGTCCATGATCTCGCCGTAGATGTTCTCACTGTGGCGTGTGTTTGAGAAGTCGAAATAGCGACGGTAATGGCAAAAACCGACATACTCGCTCGAGGTGTTTTTCCAAGCCCAATACTGGGTTGTTAATTCGCAGTACATGGGATTGAGGTCCGAAATGTTATTGCCCTTATCGTCGTGAAAGGCCCAAGGAAACCTGTCATTGCGAAGGCTGCAGCCAACTTGCACTGGCTGTAGTATCGAACTGTCAAAAAGTTCGACAGGTTTGTGAGCTGATATAAAGATACGAATGTTTCGGTTTTCATAGCTTTTGCGTTTTGCCATGTTAACCAGATCATTTACGTGGTCGCGAGCGGCTGTGTAGAACGCCATAAAACGTGGAGAAGTTGCAGCGTAAGTTGATGCCAGCTTCTTTGCGTGCTCGTACCAATCGAGGGCCATGTCATTTGTGGGGGCGTTATTTGCCTGCAGAAGGCTATACGCTCTGTCGCGAGAAAGACGCATGAGCTCCTCGGCGACGGGCATTTTGCCCATAGCCTTTGCTGCTTCGTCGGCGGCATCAAGCTTTTGGTCTTCTGGCACGCGAACGAGCCAATCGTTGAAAAGCAACTCGTACATTTTTACAACGGCATCCGAATAGGTCATCTTTATGTCAAAGGCATCGAAAGCGTCTGCAAATGTTCTCATGTGATCGACGTTAGCTTGAAAATCGGAAGCGCTTTTGAAGAAGGCCGATACTGAGAGGGAGGAGTCGGAATTGACGCCTCGACCAAGGTAATAGCGTACACCGACAATATCGTTGGCGGTGTATTGCGAGCGCGCGTTTGCGAGTGTGACAAAAGACTCATATGCGTCCTCAGCTCGCTCAAGCCTGTCGTTGGTCATTGCCGCAAACATTCTGCGGAAGAAGCCCCCCGCATAGACTCGCTGGGTGATACGCCAGTCCTGAAGATAACCCTTGCGTGCACTGAAGACGGCTTCAAATATGTCTTTATTGAACAGGGGATCAACGGGTGCATTGATGTAGTTCTTGAAATTGGAAGCCTCACTGTCGCTTACGCCAGCATTGATGACGTCGATGCCAAAGTGAAGGACATCACAGGGGGTGGCGTTGAGATAAGAGTCGAACCTGGCAAGGCAGTCGTCGCCGAGTTCGTCATCTGAATCCAGGAGAATGATGTAGTCGCCGGTGCTTTTTGCAACGGCGATTTTTCGCCCGACGTGAAGCCCGCGGTTCGTATCTTGGATGAGCGGTATGACACGGCTGTCCTTTTGAGCGTATTGCTCAAGTATCGATGCGGTGGAGTCGGGACTTCCGTCGTCAACTACGATTAGCTCAAAATCGGTAAACGATTGAGCCAAGACACTGTCGATGCAGGCGGGCAGATATTTTTCATCTTTATATGATGAAACGCAGATGGAAAAACGCGGCATGTCGTTCTCCTTACAGGGTACATGTCTTAACTTGACCATGATAATCTCGTGGCAGGGCACTGGGGCCATGGATAGGTTGGGAGTACAAACACAGCAGAAATAGCTCAGTTCTTATCTTGCCTCGTAGCAAATTCGTTGATTGGCCATAGCTGATATGGGTACTTTTCCAGTTTTGCATAGGCTGGTTTTAACGACACGAGGGAGGGCTATACTTTCCACTGTTGTGTTTTACGAGATAAGGAGTTGGTTCGTGGCTGACAACGTAGAGAGTCAAAAAGCGGTGGCTAAGCCGGCCTCTCACGCTAAAAATGATTTTGAGAAGGATAAATTTATCCTTAGGCAGCTGGTTACCAAGGATTTTAAGATTAAGTATCGGCGCAGCGTTTTGGGCGTAGCTTGGTCCGTGCTTAATCCTTTGTTGATGATGGTTGTCATGTCGATTGTTTTTTCGACAATCTTTGCCCAAGGTCGCAATGGCTCCATTACGCCTGAGATGTATCCGCTTTACCTAATCGTTGGTAACGTGACGTTTTCCGTTATGTCCGAGTCGACGAACCAAGCGCTTATGTCCATCATTTGGGCTTCCTCGCTGCTTAAGAAGGTTAAGGTACACCGCTGGGTCTTTCCGGTGCAGAAGGTGCTGTTCTCGCTCGTTAACTTCGCCCTCTCTTTGGTTGCTGTCGCCTTGGTTATGCTTTGGTTCCATGTGGTTCCTAGTTGGCATTTAATTCTCTTGCCGGTGTGTTTGCTACTTCTTATGTGCTTCTGCATGGGTTTGGGCATGATGCTGTCGGCGCTGGCGGTCTTTTTCCGTGATGTTATGCACCTTTGGACCGTTGTTATCACCGCGTGGATGTACCTTACGCCGATCTTCTGGACCACCGATTACATCAGCAAGATGGCTCATTGGATTCAGGTGTTGGTGGTTGTGAACCCCATGTACAACTATCTCCAGTTTATGCGTGACATCTTCCTGTTCAATACCGTGCCTTCTTCGCTTACGTTTGGCCTATGTGTTGCCTGGGCTGTTCTTGCCCTTGCTATTGGCTATGCCGTCTTCCATAAGACCGAGCACAAGTTCATTCTCTACATTTAAGGAGTGCTGTTATGTCTGCGACTACCGTTGATTACAGCAAGCAGCCTCTCGCTGTTGAGGTTAAAGACGTCACCATGATTTTTAACATGGCATCCGAGTCCCTGACGAATCTCAAGGAGTATTTTATTAAGCTCGCCAAGCATGAGCTGTTCTTTGAGGAGTTCCGTGCGCTCAAGCATATTTCGTTTGATGTTCACCGCGGCGAGGTCGTGGGCCTAGTAGGAACCAATGGCTCCGGTAAGTCCACCATGCTCAAGATCATCGCTGGCGTTCTAGAGCCCAGCGAGGGCGAGGTCAGGGTTCACGGCAACATCGCCCCGCTCATCGAGCTGGGAGCAGGCTTTGACCCGGAGCTGACGGCGCGCGAGAACATCTACCTCAATGGTTCGCTGCTTGGTTACACCAAGGAATTTATCGATGAGAACTTCGATGCCATCATCGATTTTGCCGAGCTCAAAGACTTTGTCGATATGCCGCTCAAGAACTTCTCTTCTGGTATGGTGGCGCGCATCGCATTTGCCATTGCTACGATTACCGAGCCCGATATTCTGATTGTTGATGAGACGCTCTCCGTTGGCGACGTGTTCTTCCAGGAAAAGTGTGAGCGTCGCATTCAGCACTTTATCGAGAGCGGTGACGTTACAGTACTGTTTGTCTCTCACTCTATGGACCAGGTGGAGCGCATTTGCCAGCGTGCCGTTTGGATTGAGAAGGGCGACCTGCGCATGGACGGTCCTGTCGATGAGGTGTGCAAGGCGTACCACGACCAGTTTAAGTAGGTTATAATGCAAAAGCCGTGCAGACTTTTATTCACTTGGATGCACGACAATTTGCTCCATTAGCTCAGTTGGATAGAGCAGGGGACTTCTAATCCCAAGGTCGACGGTTCGAATCCGCCATGGAGCACCAATAAAACAGCAGGCCGGGCCGTGTGCCCGGCCTTTTGTATAAAATGCAGCGGCGCATTCGTGCGCGCTGTGATTTCCTGCTGGGTATGGTTTTTGCGGCTTATGGTCCGTCTGCTCCAAATTTGATTTAGCTCAATCGCGTTTCTTTGTTTCCTCGTACACCCTCAACTCCCACTGCTTACGCTCCACCTTGGCTACGGAGTCCAGGATAAAACCGGTAGCGAGTGAGAGTCCGCATAGGAACATGAAAGCGGCGGCGAGCATGGCGGTTGGGAAGCGCGGAACAAGTCCGGTTGTAAAGTACTCCGTAACGATCGGGATGCCCAGGGCAAGACCGATAGCCGCAAAGATGAGGGCAACAAGCGAGAAGAACTTAAGCGGACGGTAGTCCTTAAAGAGGGCGCCAATCATCGCAATTACTCGAATGCCGTCGCTTACGGTATTGAGCTTGGACTCCGAACTGGCTGGACGGTCTCGATACTCGATGGGTACATCTTTAATCCGCCAGCGATGGTCTACGGCGTGTATGGATAGCTCTGTCTCAATCTGAAAGCCTTCAGAGAGTACGGGGAATGTCTTGACAAAGGGCCTGCTCAGGGCACGGTAGCCAGTCATGACGTCATCAAAGCTGTACCCATAAATCCATTTAATTATGCTGCGAACCAGGTTATTGCCAAAACCATGGAAGGCGCGCTTGTTCTCATCGGCGTATGTACCGTTGGAAAGGCGGTCGCCAACGGTCATATCGGCTTCGCCTGCAAGGATTGGTTTGCACAAAGCTCGCGCTGACTCCGCCGGATAGGTGTCGTCTCCATCGACCATAAGGTAGCAATCCGCTTCGATATCACGGAACATTTGACGGCAAACGTTGCCCTTGCCCTGACGGGGCTCGAACTTAACGGTCGCCCCGTGCTCGCGTGCAATTTGGGCGGTGCCGTCGCTAGAGTTGTTGTCATATACATAGACAGTTGCTTCGGGCAGTTCGCGGTGAAAATCATCTACCACTTTGGCGATGGTTAGTGCTTCGTTATAGCAAGGGATGATAACGGCGATTTTCTTTGAGTTCACGTTAATCTCCAGAGTTTGGTTGTTGCCGTTAGAAGTATAGTCGATACACTTTTGCATTGGTTTTAATGGGCTGAAAACTAGAGGGGACACATGTGCCTGCCGTGCTATTGTTTAAACATACGCTGTAAGACATGGGGATGACTTGCAGCCTATTTTCTCAAATGGAAATGGTGCGTTTCGAACGCTCTATAAATAGGCCCGGCACAGCAATGTGAGCTGTGCCGGGCTTCCTGCTTGTGTGTTTATGGCCGCTTTGTTTACGCCTCAGTGGGCTCCACGCCCAGCTCGTTGCGGACGAGCTCGAAGGCTGCGGCGATGGCCTTGTCCATGTCGTAGTACCTGTAGCCGCCCAGGCGACCGGCAAAGATCACGTCGCCCTCCTGCGCCACCAGCTCCTCGTACTGCTTGTAGAGGGCCTCGTTTTTGGTGTCGTTGATGGGGTAGTAGGGCTCGTCGCCGGGCTTCCAGTCCGCCGGGTACTCGCGTGTGATGACGGTCTTGTCCTGCGTGCCGAACTCGAAGTGCTTGTGTTCGATAATGCGGGTATAGGGGATCTCGCGCTCGGTATAGTTGACCACGGCCACACCCTGGTGGTCCTGCTCGTCGAGCGTCTCGGTCTCAAAGCGCAGGCTGCGGTACTCGAGTGTGCCCAGCTTAAAGTCGTAGAACGCGTCGATGGGGCCGCAGTAGATCGTCTTGGCGGCGATGTCAGGTTCGGCGGCTACCAGCTCCTTGTACTCCACGCCACAGCGGACTTCGATGCCCTCGAGCATGTTGGCGACCATCTTGGTGTAACCGCCCATGGGGATGCCCTGGTAGCGATCGTTGAAGTAGTTGTTGTCGTAGGTAAAGCGGCAGGGGAGGCGCTTGATGATGCTCGCGGGCAGGTCGCGGCAATCACGGCCCCACTGCTTCTCGGTGTAGCCCTTCACGAGCGTCTCGAAGATGTCGCGGCCCACGAGCGAGAGCGCCTGCTCCTCGAGGTTGGCGGGCTCGCCGATGTTCTCGGCGGCCACCTGCTCAGCAATCTTGGCACGGGCGTCTGCCGGGGTGACGACGCCGGGCCACATCTTGGCGAACGTGTTCATGTTGAACGGCATGTTGTACATCTGTCCGCGGAAGTTGGCCACCGGCGAGTTCACGTAGTTGTTGAACTCGGCGAAGCGGTTCACGTAGTCCCAGACGTCCCTCATCGAGGTGTGGAAGATGTGGGCGCCGTACTTGTGGACGTTGATGCCCTCGACCCGCTCGGTGTAGACGTTGCCGGCGATGTGGTCGCGGCGGTCGATGACGAGAACGGACTTGCCGGCCTTGCGCGCGGCGTTGGCGAACACGGC